>Ga0207753_1000239_pt1 | contig 22275 bp, 18 predicted proteins | sample PonA233FremontCA_2_FD_187273 | JGI IMG/M metagenome (GOLD analysis project Ga0207753, IMG submission 187273) | Salt pond sediment microbial community from Fremont, CA, USA - Pond A23 Sediment 3 (SPAdes) | ecosystem: Environmental > Aquatic > Non-marine Saline and Alkaline > Saline | place: USA... | reverse complement strand
CGTCCCACTCCCGGTCCGGCGCCGACCCCTCAACGATCCCCGCCCCCGAAAACAGCGCCATCTGCGCCTCCTCCACGAGTCCCGCCCGCAGGCCCACCGCGAACTCCGCCGCGTCGCGCCCCACCCATCCGATGGGGCCCGCGTACCACCCCCGATCAAACGGTTCCTGGGCACGAATCGCCGCCACGGCATCATCGGTCGGCACGCCGCCCACCGCTGGAGTGGGGTGAAGCGCCTTGAGCACGTCCGTCGTCGCCGTGTCGGGTCGGAGCGTGCCGGTAATGCGGGCGTGGAGATGCCGTCCGCGGGCCAACGCCAGCTCCCCCGTCTCTTTGGGGACACGGACCGCGCTGCAGACCCGGTCCAGATCGTCCCTGATCGCGTCCCGGACAAATGCGTGCTCCCGACGCTCCTTGGGGCTCTGCAAGAGTTCTTTCCGGAGTGCCGCATCCTCCATCGTCGTCTCTCCCCGAGGCCGCGTGCCGGCCACCGCCTCACTGACGACGGTTGGCCCCTCGCGCCGAAAGAGGCGCTCCGGGGAGGCCCCGACAAACGCCGCTCCGTTTGCCGGACGCACCGCAAAGTGGTAGCAGCCCGGCGTCGCGGGCTCCAGGTGACTCAGCACGAGGAGTGGGTCCATCGACGCTCCAAGTGAAAGCGCTACGCGCCTGGCCAACACGACTTTATCGAGGCCGTCTTCATTAATAGCATTAAGCCCCCAGCGCACTATTCTGGTCCACTCGTCGTGGTCCGGCACGTCCTGTCGCCGGCGGGGCCGCGGCAGGGCGGTGTGTTCGCTGGGAACAGGGAGGGGGACTGCGCCCAGCGCATCCACGATCTCATCTGCGCGGTCGGCATCGTGAGGAAGCACCAGGGTGCACGCGAGTCGCAGCCCCCCGTCCGTCTCCACCAGCTCAAACCGAGGCAGCACGTAGCGGTACGTTCCAAACGGTGCCCAGCGACGATCGGGGCGCTCCTGAGCTGTGGGCTGCCCGGCGTCAAACCGCATCCCTCCGTAGTACCGAACGCCAGGATCGGCCTCGTCCAAGCGCTCGTCCAGGGCGTGGCCGAGGGCTTCATAGTCAACCGGTGCCGACCGGCTCGACACTACGTCCGCAGCCCCGCACCCAGCAACCGTCCGCTCTTCGCCTCGTCCCGACCAGTACACGGCTTCGGGGGACGGCTGCGCTCGCACCCAGTCAATGGGGCGCACGGGCCCCGGAACCGGCACGCTCAGCCGCACCCTGCGGGCGCCAGGCGACCGGGCCGCCTCGCGGATCCGGTCCGCCAGGGCCGCCCGGGCGTCGTCGGCCCCGTCGATGTCACGAATGACGGTGGGGTCGAGATCAAGCATAGGGGGGTGCGTGAGAGAACAGGTCGCGGGTGAATGAGGACAAGCGGCGTGGCCCCTCATGCCGTGTCCCTCGAAACGTGGCGGATCAGCTAGGCCGAGACGGAGACACGGTCCCCCGAGAGGTGGGCCGTGCAGTTGAGCCGTTCGGCTCGTGCCCGTCCCCCTCGGGAGACCACGTGAGTGACGCACGTGTTGGAGTGATCGAAATCGGGCATGTGCTCCAACCCGTACGCGTCGAGAAGGGTCGCGAGCAGCACGCGCAGGTACCGCCCGTGCGTCACGACAAGGGCCGTCCCCCCGGCCTCTCGCGCGAGGATGTGGCGAAGCGCCTGTCGCGCCCGACCCTGCACCTCCCGAATGGATTCGCCCCCCTCCGGCCCACGGTCGTATGCCCCGTCGCGCCAGGCCGACTTGAGGGCCTCGACCGACGCATCCCGCTCCGGCGACGGCGCCTCTCCCTCATAGACGCCCCAGTCCATTTCGGTCAAGGACCGAAGATGCGTCCGGGAGAGCGGCTCGTGCTCCGCCGCAAGAATGTCAGCCGTCTGCGTGGCCCGCCGCAGCGTGCTGACATACAGCGCATCAATGTCCACCGACGCAAGCCGGCAAGCCAGCGCTCGGGCCTGCTCGCGGCCGGTCGCGTTCAACGCACTGTCGATGCCGCCGCCCTGCATGATGCCTCGTCGGTTGTAATCGGTTTCGCCATGCCGGACCAAGTACAGGGTTGTCGGCACGTCCGTAGTGACTGGGTGCACACCGTCGTTCATACAGTCAACTGAGGGGGAAGTGTAGAAAAAAACCGAAGGCCACAGGCCTCGGACGCTCGCTTATGAGTCGTTTGCGTCCGACTCCTGGTGATCGTGCAAGTTGTCGAGGATGTCCCGGGTGATGTCGTCGACCTGCGGCAGGGACAAACGGTGCTTGAGCGCCACCCGGACGATCAGTCCCCGCAGGACCTGGTCGGCCACCGGCAATGGATAAAGCGCTCGACGCAGCGGACGCACGACGTACCCGATCGCCCACTCCAACACCCCCCACCGTAGGAGCACAAATCCCACAAGGCCGGCCCCGAGCGCCCCGTACATCTCCGCGGCCGCAACGGCACTCATTGCCACCACGTAGTACAGCGCCTGCGCCAGCACATGGTCGAGGGCCGACACGGCCCGCACCGCCAGCAGGCTCGGAAGGGCCGGGCTCAGCAGGGCCCACGCGACAAACAGCGTGAGCGCGCCCCCCACGGCCCACTCCACGGGGAGGCCCCAGAGCATCAACGGCAACGCCCAGACCGTGACGGTCCGGGCGGAATCGACCCAAGTGTCCGCCCAGCGGAGCAACTGCTCTAGCGGCACGTGATCGAGCACCGTTCCGGCGTACTCCTCCACGTCCTTCTCCCTGACATGATACCACCGCCCCCCTTCCGTGAGGAGGCCGTATGGCGTGTCGATGTAAGGCGTGGGCGACCCTCCATCCATCCAGGCCGTGATGAATTCGTGTTCACGTTTCGCGAGGCGACTGCTGAACCCTGCGAGGAATACAGCCAGTGGGCCCGTACAGGGGCTGGGGGCCGCGGTTTCAATTCAAACTGAAAGTTGAAGGACTTTCCCGCCCAGCAGATCAATCGCGGCGGGGCGTTTCAAACACAGTCGCTAGAAACCGGACGAAAGCGTCGGTCAGCCATCCGGCGCGAGGACCAGCTCGTCGCCGATCTGCATTCGAAACCGAGGGGCTTCCACCCCCGCAGCCTGCAGGGGCGGTCGGAGCATCGCCTCCATCGCCCGTGCGGTGTTCACGCGCGGCTGAGTGGCAGACGCCAACCGGCGCTCCGCCTGTTGCTGAAAGGCAGCTTTCACGGCCCCCAACGCCCGTGTGCGGACGGCCGCCGGCATGTCCGACGGCAGGACCCGCATCCATCCCCGTGCCTGAGAGCGCACCTCCAGCCGGGCAAGGTCCGGCTCTACGCTATGGACAGAGAGCGACGGCAGGGCAACCCCCACCCGCCCGCCTTCTTTCACCGCAATCATCGACGAATCGAGCGCCCGCACGTCGAACCCATAGGACACGGTGCCGGGCACCCGGACCCTCGTCTCAGAGCCGCCCTGTAGAAGCGGAAGGGCGCTTGGCTGGGTCTGCCGCAGTACGTACGTCAGCCACGTGGGCGTGAGGTACTGTGCCGAGTCCACCCGCACGGTGACCTGCATGTCCAGCGTGCCCGTGACCAGAACGGAGGCCGGGGCTTCGTCCTGAATTGTCGTCAGGACCGTCTTTTTCACCGTTGTGTTTGACGGGGCCTGTTCCCAAAGCAGGACGCCAACTCCCAGCAGGAGTCCCACAATCACACCGCCCCCAATGGTGGCACGCGCGGTTGCGGTCATGGTCGACAACGACGAACGAAACGAGCGGGACGTCGAGCAGGTGGTGCGTTACAGCCCGAGCAGCACGAGGGCGGCACAGGCCAGCCCCAGGCCGACGCGGTTGGGCCGCGAGAGGCGCTCGCCCCAGAAGGTCACCCCGAGCAGGGCCGCAAAAACCATGATGGCGATGTTGTTCGCCGGAAAGACAAACGGCCCCGGAAGGGCCTCGATGGCGCGGAGCAGGAACTCGAGGGAGGCGTAGTTCACCAGGCCGAGCAGGATGCCCCAGGCTACGGTCCGGGGCGTCGGCCAGTCGCCGTCTCGAAGGCCCTGACGCACGACGATGACGGCCCCCACGAGGAAAGCCACCCCAAACGCCAACATCAAGAACAACACGCGGCTGTTCTCGGCCCCGAAGCCTTCCTCGAACGTCTTCATCAGCACGTCGACGGCCCCACCGAAACAGAAGGTGAGGGCGAGAACCCCTGCGGCGTACCAGTCGACGCGGGACAAGACCGAAGGAGACCCAGCCGCCGTCTCGGCCGTGGGCGACGGCCCGGCCGGAACAGGCTCCGGCGTCGACCGTCGGTGGGCCAACAGGAAAAATGCCCCCATGGCCAGTACCATTCCAAGGCCCTGCGCCAGGGAGGGCACTTCCCCCCAGACGCCCCACGACGCCAGGAAGGGCACGACGACGGACACCCGCATGACCCCAATTGCGAGCGACATTCCGGCCACCTCCGTGGCCCATGCCAGCACGAAAAACCCCGCAATCAGCACTGCCCCCGTCCCGGCCCCAAGGGCCACCATTTCACCGGAGAGCGCCAGCCCCTGATCGACTTCTCGGCCGCCCAGGCGCTGAAGCCCCAGGGCTACGGCCACGGCGGCGGCGTAATTCACTGTAAGGAGGGCCGTCCGATCCAGCTGTTGCCGACCGGCGTGTTTGAAAATCATGCCGATGGCAACGCTGCTCGCCACGGCAAAGACCAAAAAAATCATCGACCAGACTCGGGGGTGCGTTCGGAATCCATCGCTGTCTCCCGGAGAGACGCTCGCATCAATGGGCCGCGGTTCCGCCGGGCGCTAGCTTTCAGAGACAAAGGTGTAGTAGCGCAGCCGCGACGGAATGGGTTCCGAGTCTCGGACGTAAAGATCCGAGGGCACGTGCACTCGCGGCGTGACGTACCCGGTCGTGTCGGAGCGAATTTGGTCGTAGGAGACAGTGGCGAAAAACTCTGAGGCGCGGCGCGCCTTGAACAGATCGCGAAACAGGACCCGATACCGAATTCGGATTGTAGACGGCTGAAGCGACACGAGGTCCTGGCCGGCCGGCACGCCGGTTACCTCCACTTCTACCTCTCGCGTTTCCTCCACAAATCGCCCCGCCCGCGCGGTGACCCGAACCGCCTGTGGCTGCACGTTCACGAGCCGACGAAGTGTATCGGACAGGGGCACCTCTACCTCAACGGTGTCCTGGAGGTTTTCGATGGTGCTCGTGGTGGTCGGCCAGACGTCCACGCCTTCGACCACTGACTCTGCCCCTGCTATCTCTGCCGAGTCGGGCACGAGTTGCGGGTCGCCAATCAGTTCGTAATCGGACGCGAGGTCGACTTCCACATGACTCTGAACCGGCACCCTCCGGGTTCGGCGAGGCTCCAGGGCCATCTCGAACGAGGCGGGGGTGACAGATTCAACCTGGAGGGACGTGCCCTGCGGAAGGGTCACCTCGTCGGCCACGTTGACCTGACTCGTAGTGGCGTTGACCTTCACGACGGGGGGGGCGTACAGCAGCCGGAGAAGGTCGAGCCCCCGGCCCTGCACCTGCACCTGTACGTGCGTCGGGGGAACTTCGGCGAGCGCCTGTCCCCCCGGGGTCTCCGTGACCTCAACCGGCAACCGAACCGTCTGTGTGCGCTGCTCGCCGAGGGTTAGCGACAGCCAGAGGACGCAAGAGAGCAAGACGCACACCGTGAGGGCCATGCCGCGCTGGGGGTCTCCGTCCCGCCGCGGCTCGTTGTCATCCGAGGCGAAGAGGGGACGCAGCCAGTTCCAGAACACGGCGCCTTGGGAATCAGAGTTGGTGGCCACAAGGCTTGATTTAAGTTCGTCCGGAACAAGAGACAACGCCTGCTTTCACGGCAGGGGCTCAACTTCGTTTCGGTCCCTCTTGTGAGGAAGACTGCCGCCGGACCCTCGGTGCACATCCGGTTACGAGACCGCGCCCGTGAACCCGCCACGTCTCCAACAAGCAGCCCGTATTTTGACGGATCGCTTTCGGGGAGGGCTGCCTTCTCCAGAGGGCTCCTCTACGTAGGAGCATAGCGTCTCTGTGTACGGTCCTGCCGGCCGAGAGTAGGCTTTTATCCCTCCACCCACACCGTCTTGACGTTCACGAACGCACGGATCCCGTGGTGGGACAGCTCGCGGCCGTAGCCGCTGTCCTTGATGCCCCCGAACGGAACGCGGGGGTCGCTCTTCGTCATCTCGTTGACAAAGACACACCCGACCTCCAAGGCGCGGGCCATTCGCTCCCCCTTCTCAAGGTCCTCGGTAAAGATGCTCCCCCCGAGCCCAAACCGGGTGTCGTTGGCGAGGGCCACGGCGTGCTCGGCGTCGTCGGCCGCGATGATGGACGCCACGGGGCCAAAAATCTCCTCGTCGAAGGCCACGGTGCCGGGATTCACATCGGTGAGAACGGTCGGGGCGTAAAAGAATCCATCGCGTTCGAGCGTGTGGCCCCCGGCCACGGCCACAGCGCCCTCTCCAATGGACCGCTCCACCTGGTCGTGCACCTCGTCCCGCAGATCGGCCCGGGCCATCGGCCCCACGTCCGTCTTCTGATCCGTTGGGGCGCCGACCGTGAGGGCCTCTACGTTCTCTACCATCCGCTCCTGGAAGTCGTCGAGCACGGACCGCTCTACGATGAACCGCTTGGCGGCGATGCAGCTCTGACCGTTGTTCTGCATGCGCGCCGTGCACCCCACGGAGGCGGCCGCCTCCAGGTCGGCGTCGGCACAGACAATAAATGGGTCGGAGCCGCCGAGCTCCAGCACGGTGGGCTTGATCTGGGCCGCCGCCTGCTGGGCGACCGCCGCCCCGGCCGGAACGCTTCCGGTGAGTGTGGCGCCCCGAACCCGTTGATCCTCGAGAACGGTCCCGACCGTGGCCTCGTCGGCGCGCAGCACCTGCAGCTCGTGGTCCGTAAATCCGGCCTCCCGCAGGAGGTCCGCGATCGCCTCGGCGCACCCGGTGACGTTCGGGGCGTGCTTCAGCAGCACCACGTTGCCGGCCATCAGGGTCGGCGCGCCGAACCGAAACGCCTGCCAGAACGGGAAATTCCACGGCATGACGGCCAGTATGGGCCCGAGGGGCTCATGGGTCACGTAGCTCTTCTGCGCAGACGTCTCCACCGCCCGGTCGGCCAGGAAATCGGCACCGTGCTCCGCGTAGTAGCGGCACGCCCACGCACACTTCTCGGCTTCGGCCCGGGCCTGCGCAAGGGGCTTCCCCATCTCTTCGGTCATGAGGGCCCCGAGGGCAGGGGCGTTGTCTTCGAGGAGGTCGGCGGCCTGCTCCAGGCGCGCGGCCCGCTCGTCGAACGAGCGACGTCGGTTCGCCTCGAAGGCCGACGCGGCTCGGTCCAGGCGTCGCTCGACCTCCCGGCCGGTGTGCATCGAATATCGTTCGATCTCCTGAGCCGTCGTGGGATTTACAGAGACGAGGGGCATGGCCCGAGAGAGGTGATGAGACAGAGGTGACACTGGATTTCACGACTGTCCGTCGAACGGTGATCCCGCCGCTCATTCGTTTTTTCCTCGCCAATTCGCCCCCGTCTTCGTCGATTCGTTAGATCCCAATCAGGGTGCCCGCGTTAACTTAAATGTCTTGGCTTCTTGCACTTCCTCCCTCGACGACGCATGAGCGAGTCCCTCCCTCCCGGCCTTCAGGTTGACCCGGCCGCAATCGAGCAGCTTCTGGGACGGTCAATCAACGATCCCTCCCACTATCGGCGGGCCCTCACCCACCGATCTCTGCTCCGCGTCCATCCGGACCGCACGTTTCAGTCCAACGAGCGGCTTGAATTCCTGGGGGACGCGCTCCTCGACGTCTTCGTGGGGGAGGTGCTCTACGACCGCTTCCCGAAGAAGGACGAGGGCACGCTCACCCGACTTCGGGCCCGGCTCGTCAGTGAGCGCCCCCTGGCCACCTACGCCCGTCGCCTCGACCTCGGCCCCCATCTTCTGATGAGCCAGAATGCAGCCCAGGGAAACGGGCGCGACAACCCCAGCATCCTTGCGGACGCGTTCGAAGCCCTCGTGGGGGCGATCTACCTGGACCTGGGCTACGCGGCAGCCCGCACGTTCGTCCAAGATCAGGTGCTGGCCCCGCTTGACCTCCAGGCCGTCGCAGGCCGGGACGAAAACTACAAGAGCCAGCTGCTCGAACACGTCCAGGCGCGGGGGCGCCCTCAGCCCACCTATCACGTCGTCCAGGAGAACGGCCCAAGCCACGACAAAACCTTCACGATGGAAGTGCGGGTTGGCGACACGGCCTACGAACAAGGCACCGCCGGCAGTAAGCAGGACGCCGAGCAGCAGGCGGCCCGCCGGACGCTGGATGCGATGGCCGCGGACGCATCTGCATCGTAATTCCTCCGGGGCGGGCGGCCCGAGGGGGCCCACTACGATTCACGTTTCCCAATGCGACTTCGCCCTGATGTCCTCCCTCTCCTCTGAGCTTTACCTCGCCCTCGACCTGGCCCACATCGCCGAAGACGAAATCCTTCCCCGCTTCCGGACCGTCAGTGTCACCCACAAGCCGGACGGCACGGAGGTCACGGAGGCGGACCGTGAAGCCGAGCGGGTCATGCGTGAGCACCTGTCCGACGAGCGCCCCGACCACGCGGTCCTCGGGGAAGAGTTCGGCGAGAGCGGCCCCGAGGATGCCCGGTACCGGTGGGTGCTCGACCCCGTGGACGGGACCGCCGGATTTACAATTGGGGTGCCCCTCTTCGGCACGCTCGTGGGGCTTTTGGAGAACGGCACGCCGGTCTTGGGGGTCATCCACTTCCCCGCGCTCGGCGAGACGGTCTACGCCGCTCGGGGCGAGGGCTGCTGGTTTCGAACGTCCGAGGCCGAGCACGCGGTGAGCACGGACCCGGTCGCGTCGCTCGAGGCCGCCACCGTCACGACCACGGCCCTCCACAGCTCCGACGTCACGGCGGAGGCCGACCAGACGCCCTACCGCCTCACTGACCTGGTCCGGCAGGCCGACAAGTTTCGGTTCGTGACGGACTGCATTCAGCACGCCCTCGTGGCCCGGGGACGCACCCACGCGGCCGTAGACACCCTCATGCACCCGTGGGACGTGGCCGCCCTGGTGCCCTGCGTGCGGGAGGCCGGCGGCGTTGCGCAGCCGCTCGACCCCGACGCCGAGGACGTGGTGTTTGGCGGCAGTCTGGTCACGGCCGGCAGTGAATCGTTGCTTCACGAGGTGCGTAGCCTGCTGCAGCCGCGCGCCGATGAGGCAAAACGTCCCAACTGATTGGGGACGCCGGCAGTCCCCAATCGGCCATGGTGCACAGCGCCTCGTCCGCAGCGGCGAGCGATCACTCCTTTTCATTCCTTTCGTCCCGCCCGCCATGCTGGACCGGCTTGCCACACTCGACCTTCAGTTCCAAGATCGCGAGCACATCATCGCGGCGTACCTCTATCCCCACGCCGACGGGGTGGCCCTGATCGAAACGGGCCCCGGCTCCACCGTTCCCACGCTGCAGGCCCGGCTGGCCGCGCGAGGCCTCACCCCGGCGGACATCTCGGAGGTCTTTCTGACGCACATCCACCTCGACCACGCCGGGGCGGCGGGCCATTTTGCCCGGCACGGCGCCACGATCTACGCCCATCACGTCGGGATCCCGCACCTGTCCAGCCCAGACCGCCTGCTGGCGAGTGCCCGGCGCATCTACGGGGACGACATGGACGCCCTCTGGGGGGAGATGCATCCGGTCCCCGACGACCAACTCGTCGCGCTACACGACGGGGACACCGTGCCCTTGGGCGAGGAGGACCTGGGTGCCCTTGACACCCCAGGCCATGCCTCTCACCACATGAGCTACGTGCTCGGGGACGTCTGCTTCACCGGCGACGTGGGGGGCGTCCGCATGCCCGAGGAGCGCCACGTGGAGCTTCCCCTCGCCCCTCCCGAAATCGACCTCGTTTCCTGGCGAGAGAGCCTATCTGCGCTTCGGGCCGCGGCCGACCACCAGGGCCTGGCTCATCTCGCCCCAACCCATTTCGGGCTTTACGACGACATTTTTGCTCACCTCCAGCGCCTAGAGGCCGCCATCGAGGCCGCCGACGAGTGGGCTGCCGAACACCTTCCCGGATGGAGCAGCGGCGAGGACGCCCTTCAAGACGCCGTGACGGCGTGGATGCGCGGCCAGGCCTCCGACCATGGGGTCGACGAGGACGCCTGGGAGCGCTACGAATTGTCCAATCCGAGCTGGATGGCCGCACCGGGGCTGCAACGATACTGGGAGACACACACGTCGTAGGCGAGCCCCTACGACGCCGGGTCGCCGGGGGCCGGCAGATCGACCTCCGGATCGTCGGGGTGCGGGCGGTAAAACAAGGCCGTCCTCCCAATCGTGCGGACCACCTGCACGTCCTCCAGGGCGTCCGCCACCGCCTCGGAGACGGCCCGGACAGAACGGGGGGCGTTGTCGAGCACGCGGATGGTGACGAGTTCGCGGGTGTTGAAGGCTTCCTCCACCGCCTGCATGACGGCGTCGGTCACCCCCTCTTTGCCAATGTGTACGAGGGGATCCTGCCCGTGCGCCTCGCTGCGGAGATGGGCACGCTGGCGGGATGTCAGACGGTCGGACATGGAATTTGCAGACCAAGTGAGAGGAGATATGGCATGGTATTTCTCCACGATTGCCGCGCTGGGGCGTTCCGGTACGCCCTTTACGCCGCGGCGGACGGACGGCTGGCCCCTCAGGATGCGTCGGCCGGGGCAAACTGCATGACGCCCCACTCTCCGTTCACCGCCCAGTCCGGATCCTCGGCGTTGAGCCGATCGACCTGGTCTGGCGACAGCCCCGCGGCCACCTCCGACTTGTGCGTTCGAAGCGCCAGCACCGGCACCGGCAACGGCGCGATTGCCTCCGCAAACGGAGTCGTGAAGTCCCACTGCCGGTCCCCCAAAAGGCGGCGGTAGTTGGCGTCCCCCTTGGTGATGAGGAGGTCGGCCCGAGCAATCTCGGCACGCACGTGAGCCGGAAGCTCACGGGCCCGGAGCGGCGAGGTCCACACCCACCCGTTCCGCAGGCGGAGGCGTCCGGACGCGAGGGCGGTGCGCAGCCGCCCGGCCAAGGCCCGAACGGACGCCGCCTTGGCGTCGGTGAGGGCCTCAAGTGTATCGTGCACATCGTCGATGGTGGCGTCGGACACGAAGGTGGGATGCCCCTTCAGGTGCACAGTCACCTGCCCGACGGCCTCGGCGGTGAGCAGGCCGTCGACCAGGACGAGGTCCGACACGAGTTCGAACCCCGCGTTGTCCGCCAGCATGTCGATCCGGGCCGGGCGATCCCATCCTTCGAGTTGCGCGAGCGCCGCGGGGGTGTCGTCGACCAGGAGGTGCTCTTCGGCCTGTTCGGCGTCCTGGTGGTCCGGCCCCTCCTCCGCAGCCGTCCACATGCTCAGGTCCGCCTGGTTGCCCCAGAGGGCCGAACGAAGCAGCCGCGCCAGGACGGAGCGACTCTCTTCCCCCTCGTCCCGGGCCCGGCTCCGTCGACGGGCCAGCGCCTCGATCCGGTCTCCCGTACGGGCGAGGCCCCGGTCTTTCTGCTCGGCAAACGGGTCGGACTGGCGCCCGGCCCCGGGCCGGAAGTATCCGGTGGCCTCCAGAAGGCGACGATAAAAATACGTCTCCGCAAAGAACCACGGGGCCTCCAGCCACGTCTTCCCGAGGTGGGGGGCCACGTACCCCGCCCAGAGGGCCGCGTCGGGCGCCTCGTCGTCATGAAGCTGCCGGATCGACCCGTCGGGAAGCGCATCGCGGAGGGCCTGAATGCGGGCATTGATCGCGTCGGGAAAGTCGTTCTCCGCAATGACGCGCCCGGCGATTCGGGGCCACCGGGTGGTGATCGTGCGGCGCGTAAACGCCCCTGAATGGGTGCCCCGGAGCGGTGCGGGAAGCGAAGCGGACGGATCCGTGGCATCCATAACAGAGGAAGGTTGCAACAGGAAGCGGAGCGGGAATTTTTGTCACCCGTACTGCGTCACCACAGCGGAGGGTCGGGCCCCTTCTTGCTTTTCCCCGAAACCATAGACCCTCGGACACGGCCCTGGCTTCTCATACGATGTCGATCGAGGCGGGGCGACGGAACGCGCCCAAACGTCGGCCCGAACCCATCAGGGCGGCAGCAGTTTGCAGCAGGCGGTTTGTCAAAGTCCGTCTTTGTGTCCCATGGCCCCCGACTCTCCCTCGCCCGAGTCTCCGGAGTCTTCCGATTCGGTCGTGCCCCTCGGCGCCTCAGACCCGTCCTCTCCCGAATCGTCAACGTCCCCCCCGTCTCGGCTGGAGCGGCTCCGCGGGGTGGCCTTCGAGGCAGTCCTCGTCGCGGGCGGTGTCGTGCTCTTTCTCGTGATGCTGTACGAGATGCACACCCCCCCACCGGAGAACGGCTTTCTGTCTCCGGCCCTCGTGGGCCTTGCGGGCATCGTTCTCCTCTGGCCACTCCGCGGACACAAGGCCGTCCGGGCCCTGCTGCTCTCCGGCGGGCTACTCCTTCTGCTTTGGACCCTGGACAAGGTGAGTCGCGTCCTCGTTCCGTTTGCGGCCGTGTACCTCCTGGCCTATCTCTTGAACCCACTCGTCGAACGGCTCAGAGAGCGCTACCAGGTGCCCCGCTGGCTGCCCTCGCTCGTGGTGACGAGCCTCGTGGTGGGCGTCTTTGTCCTGTTTATTCTCATCCTCGCCCCAAACATCGCCAATCAGGCGCAGGCCCTCTCCGACCGGGTGCTCGGCACCGTTCAGACCCTACGCACCTGGCTGGAGGCCTCGACGGTTCTGGACGCCCTTGAAGGGGCCGGGCTCCTCCAAAAGCAGGAAGTGATTGCCCAACTCCAGGCCCTGATCAAAGAACAGGCCGCCCGCCTGCCCAGTGCCGCCGAGAACCTGGTGGCCTCCCTGGGGTCTTTTTTGGGGGTCGTCACGCTCCTCGCCCTGGTGCCCGTCATCCTCTTTTACACCCTCAAGGACTACCCGACGGTCCAGTCGGGGCTGGTCGACCTCTTTCCCACGGCGGGCGGGCGGCGCGATTACCTGGTCGAGGCCGGAAGCATTGTGGGCCGGTACTTTCGCGGGCAGCTTCTCATCAGCATCATCGCGACCATCAACGTCTCGGTGCTCCTGTTCGTGTTCGACATCCCGTTCTGGCTGTTGATCGGGCTGCTCGCCGGCCTCCTCAACCTGATCCCCCAGATTGGCGCCCTGATTACGATGGTCGTCGGGGCCCTGGTGGCGCTCATCCTTGGGAGCTGGGTCAAGGCCGTAATCGTCATTGCCGTCCTCCTCGGCGAAAGCCTGCTCGAACAGAGCGTGCTAACCCCAAACATCCTCAGCTATCAGGTCGGCCTGCACCCCCTCCTGGTGCTCTTCTCCCTGCTGGTCTTCGGGACGTTACTGGGCGTCTTCGGCCTCCTGATTGCCGTGCCCGTGACCGCAATCCTGATGACGGGCTACCGAGCCTTCCGCGAAGAACTGACGCTCGACCTCAGCGAATATGGCACTCCGTGAAATATTTTCGCGCTGCGTTGCAACCCGCGCAACCCACCCGCCTTCGCGTTGTTAAGCGCACTTCCCGTTGTTTCCGGCTGTCGCAGTCCCACTGCGCTCCTGTTGGCCGCTTCTTTCCCATCGCCCCCAATGGACGACGTGACGCGGACATTTGAGGCCCCCCGGACCTATCGCCCCAGTGCCTCTGTCCTCGGCCGCGCGATTCGGGCCTGGACGAACGACCGCCTGCGGGGCGAGGCGCTCTACCTCGTGACGATGACGGGCCTCACCCTCCTTCTCCTTATGGCCCACTATCTGGGCTGGGCGCTCTTGAGCTCGACCCTTTCCCCCACCCCAGCGTGGGAGCGCCTGTTTTGGGGCGTGCAGGTGGGGTCGGTTCTGGTCTTGATCGGACTCGGCCTCGTCGGCTTCCGACCGGCGGTTTGCGTGACGTGCCGGCCACATGCGGTCACCCTTCAACAGGGAGACCAGACGCGTGCGCTCTCGCCGCCCGACATCCAGGACGTGCGCCTCATTTCGGCCCAGCGCTACCATCGCCACCACCGCCACTACGCCGCCACGCAGGTGTTTGCCAGTGCAATTTCAGAGCAGGTCCTGTGCATCCGTACGGGGGACGGCCCCGTGATTGTGGCCCTTCCAGAGCCCGCGGCGCAAGCGGCCCTGGTGGACCACCTGGACGCACTCACGGCGTCGGCATCGGAGACCGTCGCTCATCCGTGAGCGTCTGGCTACACCAGACGAGAGCGCTTGTTGAGGTACGCTAGGAGAGCCGTGTCGTAGGCCTCGTTCGTGTCGAGCTCTGCGAAGTCGATGTCGTGCTCAAGGCAGTTGCGTCGGAACGTGTCGGTGAAATGCTCCACCGCCTCGGTGTAGTGGTCGCGGAGCTGAGCGGGCTGGAGCGACACCTCTTCGCCGGTCTCCACGTCCCGAAACAACATGGGCCGATCCGGAAATTGAAATTGCCGCTCGGTCTGGCCCTCCAAGACGTGAAACACGATCAGCTCGTGCCCCCGGTGCCGAAGGTGACGGAGGGCCCGCAGGAGGTCGTCGTGGGCCGCAATGTTTTCGAAGAGGTCCGTGATCACGATAATGAGGGATCGGCGCTTGACCCGCTCGGCCACCTCTTCCAGCGCGGCGGCCGCGTTCGTGCGCTGCTCCGCGGCATCCTGCTGTTGAAACTGCGCAAGGGTGCCGAGCAGTTGCCGGAGGTAGCCCTGTGTCGCCTTCGGTGGCCGAAAGGTGTGGACGGACTCGTCAAACCCGATGAGCCCCGTGGCGTCCTGCTGTTTCAGCATGAGGTTGTGCAGCCCCGCGGCGAGGTACGACCCATAGTCAAGCTTCGACAGGTCGTTGTCCCCCGCGTAGCGCATCGAGGCGGAGGTGTCGAGGACGACGTAGTTGCGGAGGTTGGTCTCCTCCTCGTACTGCTTGATGTAGTAGCGATCGGTCTTCGCGTAGACCTTCCAGTCGACGTGCCGGAGCTCGTCGCCCGGGTTGTAGGGGCGGTGCTCCGCAAACTCGACCGAAAAGCCGTGGTAGGGACTCCGGTGCAGCCCCGTGATAAACCCCTCCACGATCAGCCGCGCCCGCAACTCCATGGTCTCGAGCTGCGACACGACAACGGGATCGAGGTAGCGACGCGCGGCGTTCGATTCGGCCATAAGCAAGACGGCAAATGCAAGAATGCACCGGACCGGTTAGAAAGTTTGCCTGCTGTTCGGTTCCTTGGGGGTGACGAGTCACCCAAATGGCCGCGGCTCTCCCCCCTCCGCAGCGTCTCTCCGCCCCCATCGTGCCCGACGCCGCCATGTCGTCCGACGATCGCATCAAAGCGCAGCTCATGACGGCCCGCGACCTCGGGCGGACGCTGGACCGCATGGCCCAGCAGATCATCGAGCGCTTCGATCCCGAGGCGGCGGCCTCCCCCGCCGACACGTTTGCCCTCGTGGGCCTCCAGACGCGAGGGGTGCACCTCGCCCGACGGCTCCAGCGACGCATTGAGACGCAGACGGGACGGGAGCTGCCCCTTGGGCTCCTCGACGTGACCATGTACCGGGACGACGTGCGCCTGCGGCTGGAGCAGCCCGAGATTCAAACCACGCGCATCCCGTTCGACGTGACGGACCGAGAGCTCGTGCTCGTCGACGACGTGGTGTTCACCGGCCGGACGGGACGCGCCGCCCTCGACGCGCTCATGGACCGGGGCCGTCCCGCCACCATTCAGTTCCTCACCATCATCGACCGACAGCACCGCGAACTCCCCATCTCAGTGGACATCGTCGGGCGCGAGGTGCCCACCCTGCCCGGCGAAGAGGTGCGGGTGCGCGTCACGGAGGTCGACGAGGAGGACGGGGTGTGGCTGGTGAACGCTCCTGCCTCCCGCCCGACCGCCGACGACGGCCGCTGAACGGGCGCCCTCTCGTCCCGAGTTGTCTACTTCCTGGACTTCTTCTCTCTTGCCCCTCATGGCCGCCTCCAAATCGTCTGCCGCCCTGGATCGCCCGGACGCGCTGCGCCACCAGCATCTGTTGGACCTCTCCTCCTACGAGGCCGATGAGATCCAGTACCTGCTCGACACGGCCCAGGAGTTTCGGGAGGTGCTGGACCGGCCCATCCGTCAGGTGCCCACCCTGCAGGGCACCTCGGTCGCCAGCCTCTTCTTTGAGCCCTCCACCCGAACGAAGCTCTCGTTCAACCTCGCCGCCGGCCGCCTCTCCGCCGAGACCGTGAGCCTCTCGAAGGCCAGCTCATCGGTCACAAAGGGCGAGACGCTGAAGGACACGGCCCGCAACGTGGAGGCCATGAAAGTGGACGTGGTGGTGCTTCGCCACCCGTCACCCGGGGCTCCTCACTTCCTCGCCCGGTGCACCGACAGCGTCATCCTGAACGCTGGCGACGGGGCCCACGCCCACCCGACCCAGGCGCTGCTCGACGTGCTCACGATGCGGACGCACGTCGACTCGTTGGAGGGCCTGAACGTCTCCATCATCGGCGACATCACCCACAGCCGCGTCGCCCGCTCCAACGTGCAGGCCCTCACCACCCTCGGGGCCGCCGTCACGCTCTGCGGGCCGGAGACGATGCTGCCTGTCGAGATGGAGGCGGCGATGGACGTCCGCACTACGACCCGCCTGGACGAGGCCCTCGACGGGTGCGACATCGCCATGGCCCTCCGCATTCAAATGGAGCGGCAGAATGCGGGCCTCTTCCCCAGCACGCGAGAGTACCACCGCCAATTCGGCATCACGGCCAACCACCTGCGCCGCCACCCCGATCTCTTGATCATGCACCCAGGGCCGGTCAACCGGGGCATTGAGCTGACCGACGCCGTCGTGGACCACGAGCGGTCCATCATCCTGAGCCAGGTCACGAACGGGGTCGCCCTGCGGATGGCGGTGCTCTACGTGCTAGCCCCACGCCGCGACGGGGCGTAGCCCAGCGGGCCCCATGAGTGTGCCCTGAGGTTGCCTCGGGACGCGAAGGCGAGACGTAATGGCGCAAACATCGGACAAGACGGCTGTGGGGGCGGTCGCGTGTAGGGCCGATTCGCGGCCGATCCAGCCTGCTCGGCGCCCCGAGACATGCATTGGAACAGGGTCTAAAACTGCACCGTCGCGAGCGACAGACGCACGGCATAGTGGCCGCCCTGACCGAGCGTCGAGGTGCTTGGGGTCCCGCTGACCCCGAGATCGAAGCGGTAGCCGCCCGCTCGCACCCCAAGGCCGCCGGCGAGCGTGACGGCCTGTGCTCCGCCGACTTGTACCCCCATCCGGAGCGGGATCGGGCCGAGGCGGTACTCTCCACCGAGATGGGCGGTTGGGGCGGCCCGCACGGCACCGGCCGTGCCCCGGAGGCCCATGCTCGCCCCACCGGCCAGGGTGAGTTGGTCTGTGACCCACGTGCTGCCGACGTGCAGGGCAGTGGGGGGATGCGTCGAGAAGGAGGCGCGCTCCCGGTCCACATCCTCGTAGGTGGCCCGGGCCAGACTGTCGGCCTGGTGCTCCACGTACTCTCCCACCTCACCGTCGAATTCGTTCTGCAGGCGGTCAATGTCGAGCTCAAAGCCGTCGAACCGGAAGGTATCGTCGTCCGAGATCATCTGGGCGTCCTGGCTCCACCGGATCATCCCCAGGTCAGTCACGCTCACCGACACCAGAAAATTGGGGCGAAGTGCGTAGGAGGCCCCCAGGTTGAGCGCGCCCCCGACCCCCGCCACACCATTGCCCCCGATGCCGGACACCCCACCGAAAGGATCGTTCTGGAATGCGTTTACTTCGTCGTACACCGCCCGACTGAGACCGCCCGCGGCCCGGGCCGTCCAGGTGTAGTCGTGCGTCCACAGGGAGTCCTGAATCGTTACCTCCGAGTCGAGCTCGGCGTCGGCGTACTGCGTCCCAACGATGACCCGCGGCGCCACGCCCACCGAGAGCGGGACGGAATCGAACGTGTAGCTAAACGCCCCCGTGAGGTCGACGGTGCTAAGAGTGCGTTGGCCGCCGCTCACCGGTACCGTCCGGTTCGAGTCGGCCCCCACCGCAAACAACGCCGGAATCCCTCGATCGATTTTTGCTTCGGAGCGTACCCGGGCGCGCACCCCAATCCCCAGCGCCCACGCCTTGTCCGCCGGCCGGTACGTAAGCGCAAACGGGGTGACGTGCGTGTACGTCGTGACGCCCCGCTGTTCGTTGCCGAACCACTCGTCAAGGACCTTCGCCTCCTCCGCGGTCGTGAGCGATCCCGACTGCTCCCCAAATGCCGTGTCGTAGTGATTGAACTGTAGCAGATCGCCCCCCACGCCGGCCTGCAGATCTAATACCTGCAGCTGGAGCGTGGTGCGTCGCGGCCCCACCGCGAGCTGGGCGGGATTGGGAAACAGGCTGGTCGTTGACATCCCCAGGCTCCCCTCGCTCGCCGTCCCCCCCGATCCCCACCAGCCCTGGGGGCCCGCCTGGGCGTACGCCCCTGGAGCCCCTCCGCCGAGCCCACACAGCCCGACGACGAGAAGACACGTGAACAGTCTACCAGGGCCACTCCAGCTCATGCTACGGCTGTACGCTTGTCAGTGGGAAAGGGCGGTGATTGGTGGACGACCTGTCAGTTGTTGACGCTGACGGACGCCTCCACCGAGGCCTCCAGGGACAGCTCAATGGTGTCGGTGGCCTGGAAGGTGGCCGCGCCTCCCTCTTCGGCCTGATCCATCGTGAGACGCAGCACAAGGCGACGCCCGGCGGCCAGGTCACGGAGCTGCGCCGTGCTGAGGTTGAGGGAGGTCGCCCCTGTCCGCGAGCCGTCCGCCGTCCCGTCGTCGGCCTTAGCGGGCGCCTTTACCCGAAGCGACTCGTCCCCGTCGGGCAGCGAAAGCACTTGATTCTGATTCTCGTCGAGGACAAACAGCTCCGCATCCGCCCCGACCGGAAGGGCATTCGTGAACCGCACTCGCAGCTCGGCCGCCGAGACCGTCACCTCCTTCGTCGGGTCGGTGACGTCGTCGAGTCCCGAGAAGTCCGCGTCGATCGTGTCCGAGATCGCGAAGCTGCCTTTTAGCCGAACGGGCACCGCCACGCTCAGGCCCGTGTCGAATGTGACGGGCCGTCGTAGCTGCAGGCGTCCCTCCTCGCCTCCCAGACGGGCCTGGGCAACAAAGCGGAGCGACGTGGGAAACGTGCTAAGAAAGTCGTCGACCGTGGAGTTCTCATTGGTGAGACTAATGCTTCGGGTCTCCAGGTTATTTTTGGAGGCCCCCTTCACGCCAAACTGGATGAGGTCCTCCGACGCGATTTCGCGAGCACCGTTGTAGAACTCCCCACCGTTGGCGGCAGAGGGGACGCGCTTCTCGGAATTCGTGCCGGAGAGGTAGGTGCGTGTGGTGCCGTTTCGCCCCTGCAGCGCCGCGTAGAGCTGCATGTGGGTGCCGATGTCCGTGTCCGCACGAAACTTGAGCTCCGTCCCGGTGAGCCGCAGGTTTTCGGTCTGATCCGAGAGCCCGTCGAACTCCCCGAATGAGGCCTCGCTGGCCTCCCGGTCGTCGGAGAGGTCGAGTCGCCCATCCCCGTTCGCGTCCGTGGTAACATCGACGGAGAACGGATCCACGCCCGCCTCGACGGCCCGCACTTGGAGCGCACCCACCGAGACGTCGCCGCGGATCTCATCGTCGTACCGCAGAACCTGTAGATTATCGGCGGTCTGCTCTGTCCGGGCCACGTCTTCGAGCGTGCCCTGAAGGGAATACGTGACCTGATCGTTGGTCGGGGACAGCCGGGCGTCGCGGAGGTTTTCTTCTTTCGTCTCGGGAATCCCCGCGAGTGACACGGTGAGCGGCTCGCCCTGGCGGGTAATGTCCAGAAGCTGCAGATCGAACGAGTCGAAGGACACAGTGGGCTCACTGACGAGATTTTCAATCGTCAGGCGCCCGTCCTCTAGCTCCACGAAGTCTTCAGGCCGGTCAAAGCTGATCCGGTTCGCCTCAACCCCAAAACGCCCATCGACCTGCACGGTCTCTCCATCCGGCCAGAAGAAGAGGGCCCCGATTGAGAATTCGTCTCCCGTCGATACGGCCGTACGTATTGAGTCCCCCGCGGCAACAGTCAGGGTATCATCCTTGTAGCTTCCGGCCAGTGTCCCCCTCACCTCCACGTCAACCGTGCTGGCGATTCCTCGTCCTTCCAGATCAACTGTGAACGGTTCCGACGCCCCTGGGCTGATGGACTGAGCCGATTCTGAAATTCCGAGGGTCTCGAACGTGTCGGGCAGGGCCGTGTCTTCGTTGTTTTCCAGCGAAAGGGTCGTCACATCGATGGGAAACCGAAAATTATTCACCAGCGTCACTTCGAGGGTTCCTTTTCGGGGCTCGATCCCCTCGAATTGCGACGGACTGTCTTCACCGACCGTCGAAAGGGTGTCTTTCACCGTGACCTCGACACTGTTGACGCCGGTCAAAGTCGCTTTCCTGTACTGGAGAGGAGACATTTCCAGGGAAAACTCGTCCGTTCCATCCCTCCCTGACACCTTGAACACCAACTGCAACTTTTGGTCGATGAGCGTTCCCTTTTTGATGTCGGCAGTTGCTGTTTTTTCGGTCCCGGGATCAACGGGAGCGCGAAACTGAGCAGTGCCGACTTCTCCGACTCCTTTATTTCGAATCGTAATCGACGGCGCTCCACCACTGCCGTCTGTGAGGGGGGCCGACGTGGGGTCGTTGTTGACAAGTGTGAAGTCGACCTTGTTGACCCTCCTGTCGTTGACTTTGTCCTTGTCGGTTAGCGTTCCACGCTCAACCCCGTCGGCGTCGACGTTGGCCACTCCTTGTTCTGGGAAAGAGGGCAATTCGATCGGAAACGGAACGGTGGTTTCTGTTGGCAGCGGCCCCCTGTCCGACGGAGGAGGATCTCCTGGGGACGGAACGGGGTCCGGTTGGCCGTTCTCCTTGGTATACTGAGCCGTGATCTCTTGACTGGCAAGATCGCTTCCCTGCATTACACGCTCGGAGATCGACGCGCTGGCCCCAATTCCCTCGGTGGCCTCATCGAGGGCCTGATCGAGCGAGCCGAAGTCGAACGCACTGACCTCCTCTTCAATCGAGATCGACTGATGCGTCTCCGCAACCGTAAAGAGGGAATCGAATTGAGAGGTCGTCGTGTCGATCAGGGGCTCGTGGCGGCTCTCTGTCCCGCCCAGAAACGAGAAGGTCTTGTTGACGACCACGGGCGTGTTCACGCCGGTCTCCGTTTCGAGGGAGGGCCCACTGCTCGGCACGTCGCAGCCCCCCACCAGGACCAGCCCGGAGGCGAACAGGAGGATCCACACAGGAACGCGGATGGGACGGAGCAACATACGAAGGCGTCGGAAGTGGCGGTGCGATTGGAACGACCGGTCCGGGGCGACGGTCACAGCCCCTCGCGTCCGAGAGACTGCCCTCTCGGGACCGGGTCCATCATCGATGACAAAAGGCGTGCCGCCCTCCCTTCCTCGGCGCATCCCGACCGCGGAGGGCCGCACGGAGGGGGTCTCTACGATAGACGTGTGGTTTCGAAACGTCGTCCCGCCGGCCTCTCGCCCCGGCACACGCCCGAAGCGTCCCGACCCTGGGCAGATCGCTGAATCAAAAGCCCAACGTTTCTCTCCAGAATGGCCCCCGCTGTAGACCTGAAATGGAGCGCCGTAGCGGTGCCCCACGAAGATTCTGGAGAGAGGCCTGCGACTCGGAACGGCCCCCTCCTTCTTCGGCGTTGAGCCCTGTGCTTTGGCCTCGTGTTCATCGCCGCGCCTCGTCTCGACTGCTGCCCAGCCGTCTGCCCAACATGCCCGACGCCTCGTCGTCCCTTGTCCAGCTCGACGCCCTCACAAAGACCTACCGCGAGGGGGAACAAGACCGCACGGTGCTTCAGGAGGTCTCGTTGCGCCTGGAACGGGGCGACTTCTCAGTGCTCATGGGGCGGAGTGGGGCCGGGAAAAGCACCCTTCTGAACCTGGTCAGCGGCATCGATCAGCCCACGTCCGGCCGCGTGCAGATTGGCGACACTGACCTCACCGGCAAGTCCGAGACAGAACGCACCCGCTTTCGCCGGTCCCACGTGGGGTTTGTGTTTCAGTCGTTCAACCTGATCTCGACCCTCACGGTCGGGGAGAACGTGCGGCTGCCCCTCGAGCTGGCCGGCGAGGCGCCCCGGGCCACGAAGGAGCGGGCCCGGGCGATGCTGGACCGGGTCGGGCTGGCCGACCGGGCCGACCAGTTCCCCGACCGCCTCTCCGGCGGGGAGCAGCAGCGGGTGG
>Ga0207753_1000238_pt1 | contig 22288 bp, 21 predicted proteins | sample PonA233FremontCA_2_FD_187273 | JGI IMG/M metagenome (GOLD analysis project Ga0207753, IMG submission 187273) | Salt pond sediment microbial community from Fremont, CA, USA - Pond A23 Sediment 3 (SPAdes) | ecosystem: Environmental > Aquatic > Non-marine Saline and Alkaline > Saline | place: USA... | reverse complement strand
CAGTGGTGTCATTCAGTGGGTCGGTGGAAGCATAATCTGTATTGTTGGTATCTCGGTTCTATACAGTCGATTCTAGAGAGTGGTTTTCTGTACATGGCCATGATGAGTGAGATAGCTAACCCTATTTTTATACGACGTGGTGCTGCACTCGCGCGTTGTATCAACTGGTTTGCTTTGGCTGAATTAGAGGGACTCTGTGCAAGACTTGCGCGTTCTATTCGGCACCTTCAAATTTATTTCTCCACATACTGACATATGTGAAGCGCTGCATACAGAGGATAAAGTCAGCACGACGGTTCTTTTGTTGCACTGTGGTCAGTAAGAATAGAGAGCGTTACACGGCTGATTTCGATTATTCCCCTCGGACAATGAGAGTGATTATGGTCGAGTGTCAGGCAGCCCGCAGTTTCCCAAATGATCCGCACATCAGAATCATTTTTGATATACGAGCCAAACTACTAAATGCTACCCGTATATCATATAGAGTAGTCACATCTGGATGAGATTATACGCTTTCTCTTTGATCCCCGGCACTCCTCTGACACTTTTTGCAAGCGGACTCATCCTTGCTGGAGCGATTGTACTCTTGGTTTCAGGAATTCATACATGGCGACTCGTGAAGAGTCTAGACGCTGACTTCCTCAAACGCTATTGGGTGATTCTTCTAGCGCTCATCGACTCATTCTTCATTGGATACGTGATTTCCGGCCTTGCAATCCTCTCGGGGACTGTCCCAGTTGGCACTAGTCACATATTGTTCTCTGGAATCCTCTTTCTCGGGGCAATTTTTGTGGGCCTCGTAGTCCGTGTCAGTTCCGGAACGATACGGCAATTCCAAGAGACGACATATTCCAGGGATTTCCTCTCAACAATTGTCAATTCCATCAACGAAGCCTTGTTCATCATCTCGCCTGAAGGGCAGATTGAACAGGCGAATAACAGTCTACACAAACTAATCAAAGACGACAGCAAGGAGTTCGACTCTCCAGAGGGCTTTTTGCCGGATCAGTCGGATCCGCTATCGGGGGCTCCGATCGAGTCGATATTGGGTGACCCTCCAATCATATCAACCGAGACAGTAGAGGAAGATATAGAGAACCTCCCGTTCAAAAGTCAGGAGACAAGGTTTCAATCCGGCTTTGACGGGGAAACACCGGTGCTGTTTTCTGCTGTGCCGCTCCGGCAAGACGGCAAACTGACCGGCATCGTCTGTACCGCTCGGGACATAACCGATCGAAAACAGTTTGAAAACGAGCTTCAACGGGAAAATGAGCGGTTGGATAAATTCACTTCTGTGGTATCCCACGATCTACGAAATCCATTGAACATCGCCGCTGGCCGACTCGAACTGGCACGAAGCGATTGTGATAGCAAGCACCTAACCGCAGTTGAGGATGCCCATGAGCGGATGGCGACATTAATCGAGAATCTCCTGAGTCTGGCTCGCCAAGGGGAAACTGTGACCGACCCTGAGCCGATTGATCTATCGGCGATCGCGGACGGATGTTGGGCGAACATCGAAACAACTGGCGCCACCCTCACTATCAACTGTGATCGAACAATTCAAGCCGATAAAACTCGTCTGAAACAGGTCTTTGAAAATCTCTTTCGCAACGCAGTTGAACATGGTGGTGAAGATGTCTCCATAACGATCGGCGATCTTGAGACGGGCTTCTATATTGCGGATACTGGCGCAGGAATTCCTGAAGATGCACACGACGAAATTTTCGAAGTTGGCTACTCAACAGCCCAAGGAGGGGCTGGGTACGGGTTGGGTATCGTCAAGGAAATTGTCGAGGCCCATGGGTGGGAGATACGTGTCACCGACAGCGATGACGGCGGCGCACGATTCGAGATCACCGATGTCAAATTCGTGGAGTGATGCATTCGCCCCCTGTCTCTTGCAGACGGGATTGGATATGATTCGAAACTACTCGTCGTGCGATGGGAGTTCTTCTCCGCAGCGTGGACAGTACTGCATCGGTGCCCGCGAAGGCCGGTCGTCTACGTTGACAGTGACTTTTCGCCCACAGTTCTCGCATTCTATCTTTGTCATGACTCTCTCGTACAGTCGGTCCGATACCACTGACGTAATCGAAAGTACGACCTCTTGCGGGGTAAAGATTCACAATATTCTGCCCGACCACTGAAAGCTATCACTGGGTGAGTTTTTCAACAAGGGCCACTTTTTACTCTCCCGACGCCAGATTTAGAGCCAGTGAACGTAATCGGACATCGGGGCTGCGCGGACCACTTCCCAGAAAACAGTCTGGCAGCGATCCGTGGCTCGGCCGAGCACGTCAACATGATCGAAATCGACGTCCAGCGATGCGGGAGCGGCGAGATCGTCGTCTTCCACGACGACACCCTCGACAGGCTGACCGACTCGACTGGACGAGTCAGTGAGACACCGCTGGAGAAGCTACAGTCGCTGCGGATCGGCAACTCCGAGGAGCGGATTCCGACTCTCGAAGCCGCGCTCGACGCTTTGCCTGCGGGGACAGGGATCAACGTCGAACTCAAAGAGGCCGGGATGGTCGACGATGTCGCGCCACTGCTCCGGGAACTCGATCAGGAGGTGATCGTCTCGTCGTTCGAATCCGAGGCCCTCGCGGAGTTTGCCAGAGAATCTATTCCGACCGCATACCTGTTCGCTGGGTCGGGTTCGGAGAGCGTCGAGACGGCCGTCGAACTGGGCTGTAACTCCATTCACCCACTGTACGAACTCGTCGACGAGAGTCTGATCGAGCAGGCCAGAGAGCACGGGTTCACGGTCAACGCCTGGACGGTCCCAACCACCGAGGATGTCGTCGAACTCCGGGAACTGGGAGTGGACGGCGTGATCGTCGACGACTGGCTGATCGTCCCGGAAGGGTAGCCGGCTACTCATCGGGATCGAGTTCGAGATCCGTCGCCAGCAAAATACCGTCGCCGCGTTCGAACTCGTCTGGGAGCCGTTCGAGCCGTTGGAATCCACAGCTATCGTAGAACTGGCGAGCGCGCTCGTCGACAGCCAGGACCGAGAGCCGGAGCTGGTCGTAGCCATCTCCTGCCAGCTCCGCGCAGACGTATTCGAGCAGTGCCGAGCCGTAACCCTCGCGCTGACGGTCCGGCGCGACCGCGAGTTCGGGGAGGTAGGCGACCGTCTCCGGTCCGGGGATGACGATCGCGTAGCCCACCGGCCGGTCGTCGACAGCGACGTACACCGGCGGATAGCCACCGACGGCGGTTTCCAGCAGTTCTGGCCAGGGCTCGGCGAGAGCTGTGGTCTGGATCTGCCGGAGTCGGTCGAAATCGTCCTGCCTTGCACGTCGGAGGTCGATCATCTAGATCGTGAGGCCGATGGCGACGGCGAGTGCGCTGCCGACGAGAGCGGCCGAAAGCGTCGCGAGGAAATTCACCGTCTGATTGCCGAACAGTGTTCCCTCGATGGTCGCACCCAGCACGCTGTCGACGGTCATGCCCGCGACGCCAGCGAGAACGATCGCACCGGCACCCGTCGGGCCGACGCCGTGGAACCCGACCAGGGCGATGATGCCGATGATCCCTGCACCGGTGAGCCCGATCACTTCGCCCTGCCAGGTGACTGCACCGTCTGTCCCCGGTTCGACCACTTCGAGAGTCGTGATCAGTCTGGGGTTGTCGAACAGCCCGCCGATCTCACTCGACAGCGTGTCAGCGAGTGCAGCCCCCACAGCGCCGGCGAAGGCGAAGAAAAAGACAGCTTCGGAGATACTGAGACTCTGGCTGCCGGCCGCACCGATCACCGCCACGAGCGCGACCAGCGAGTTCGCGAGGACGTTCCCACTGCCACGCTGTCCTTCGTTCTCCTGTGCGATTCCGCGGTCGAGTTTCCGGTCGTATTTGAACTTCGAGGCGAGACCACCGATTCCGAAGAAAGCGATGAGCATCGCGAACCAGCCGTAATCACCCAACACGATCGTCAACAGCCCGAGCAGCACACCCGTGAGCATCCCGGGCAGCGACGCAGTCTCCAGCGCGAAGGAGAGATAGCCGAGGAAGACGGTGACGACGATGGCGACGGCGATCCTGGTCGTCGAAATTTCCAGCGGGAGGCTTGCGACCAGCCACAGCAGGAGCGCGACGCTGGTCATGACGAGGACATCGTCGCGTTTGAAGAGGACCTCACGAAGGAGCGCGGCGAGCAGACTCCCGCTCGTGGCGAGGAAGATGACTATCTGCCACGAGATGGACTGTCCGGTGATCAGGGCAGCGAGCAGCTGGCCACCACCGCCAGCGAGCGAGCCACCAGCGACGAAGCCGGCAGTCGCGAGCACCGGATCCCCCGTAACGTGGCGGCTGATCTGTCCGGTCAGGTTGCCGTAAGAGAGCAAAAACAGCGTCCCGACGTAGACTGATTCGGGCATGCCGAACTCGACTGCGAGGATGGCGATGCCTGCCCCCGCGAGCGCGAAGCCGGCCAGCCCGTACAGTTTCCGGTCACGCCGATCACCCGGTCGGGCGAACAGTTCGAAGAAGAGTCCGCCAGGATTGACGAACAGCGCGCCCGCAGCGACCATCATAAAGGGCCCGATCGCAGCGACGGTCGCGTATGCGGGTTCCTCGAGCGTGCTCGCCAGTGGAACGACGAAGGCAAGAGAGCCGACGAGGGCAAAGGCAGCGGCGCGCCGGACAGGCGATGTCACTACGGGCGGATATAGCCGACCAGCACTTACGCTTTCCGGACCGACCCGGAAAAGTCGGATCAGGCTACAACTGCTCGACTGTGGCGGCGAGTTCGGGCAGCGCCTCGGTGACGTCCGACCGAACGTCGAAGCTGGCCACGTCCGAGAAGCCGGTCGCTTCGAGATTGACGATCACGAGCGAGCTACCGGTCCGGTGTGCGATCCGTGGCAACGACGCTGCGGGTTCGACAGTTAGGGAGGAGCCGATAGCCAGAAAGAAATCGGCCTCGCGGGCCGCCGTTCTGGCCTGTTGCATCGTCGTTTCGGGGAGTTCCTCGCCGAAGAGGACGACGTCCGGTTTGAGTAACCCGTCACAGGCCTGACAGCGAGGTGGGAGTTCTCCGCTCTCGATCCGCTCCCGTATCTCGTCGAGAGTGGATAGTTTGTCACACTCTTCACAGCGAACGCGCCGTCCGTTGCCGTGGATTTCGAGCAGCGACTCCGTCCCTGCGTCCCTGTGTAGATCGTCGATATTCTGGGTGATGACCGTATCGAGTACGTCACGCTGTTCGAGGGCCGCGAGCGTCTCGTGGGCTTCGTTGGGTTCGATATCATCGCCGAAGACGTGGTCGTACATCTCCACGCGCTTCTCCCAGAACCCGCCGGGATCGCGTTTGAACCGCTGGTAGTGAAACTCCGCAGGGTCGTACTGGTCCCAGAGCCCGCCCTCGCTCCGGAAGTCGGGAATCCCCGAGGCAGTGCTGACACCTGCACCGGTAAATGCGACGACGGTGTCAGCCGCTTCGAGCGCAGCCGCCGCCCGCTGAATATCGTCGCTCATTGGCGTCTTTATGACGCATTTGGAGAAGAATGTTTTCGTCGAGGCGATCAGGAGAGATCGAACTCGCGGCCTTTCCGCTCCCGGCCCGAATGAGCGCGGACCCAGAGTTCCCCGATCCGGGAGAGTCGCGTCCGGTAGGACTTGCCGTGGTCTTCCTGTTCGATGTACCCTTTCCCACCCGGGCCGAGGCGGTCGACGTTGTAGATGACTTTCGAGCGAAAGGAGTCCGTGTACTCCTCGCCGAGTTCGCGGGCCAGTTGCTGGGCCAGTTCCGAGATCGACGCGAACTCGCCGTGATCGCCGAGGGTAAAGAGGATCACCTCCTCGAATGGCTCGACACTCGAAAAGAGCGCAACGGGGAGTTCGACGATGTGGCTGCCGCCGATCTCTTTGGCACCGATCGTGGTGCCGCGTTCGTCGAACTCCGAGAGGAGCTGTCTGGCACTCTCCAGGCGCTCGTTGATCCGATCAGCCGCCGTTCCGTCGTCCTGTACGTCTTCGAGCAACTGGATCTGCCGGCGCAGTTCCTCGGCGAGTTCGGTCTCCAGATACTTCTCGGGGACCGTGTAGTAGGTGTGAATCCGGTCGCGCTCACCCTGGCGTTCGACCATGATCGAGTGGGCAGCAGTCGCGAAGGCGAAGGAGACTGTCCGTGGCATCGCGGAGATGTTGACCCAGACCTCGCCGTCTGCGGCGTCGTGGTCCAGTTCCCTGTTGATCAGATCGAAGGCCTGCTCGAAGGCCTCGTCGTAGTCGTAGACGTCCTCGATCGTGAACCGCTCGGTCTCCGCACCGAGCAGGTTCTGAAAATCCGTTTCGAGCTTTGCAGCGAGATTCCGGGAGTATTCGACGTTGGCCTCGCTGCCCATATCACCCTCCAGGAGAATTACGCGGTCGACATCCATCTGCTCGCGCACGAGCGGCGCGATCAGCCGGTCGTAATCGAAGCCGACCGGGACGATATGCGTCTGCATACACCTCTCTTTGACTGGCGTGGTTAAGAATCTACGCTGTTCACTCCGGCAGCCGTCGCGACGAGCAGTTCGCCTGTGGATCGCCCAATTAGTTAACCTCTTACGAGGGATATCATAAGATTATGTTAACAATGATTTACTCAGGGGGAAAACAATTAATAATGTGTATGCGGTCTATGATAACATGGTACGTGACACAACCAGACGTGGTTACATCAAAGCAGGGGCGACAGCAGCGGGGATGCTCGCATTGGCGGGCTGTAGCGGTGGCGGGGACGACGGTGGTGGTGACGGCGGTGCTGTCGAACTGATGCACGCGTGGACTGGCGGTGACGGTGCCGAGGCGATCGAATCTCTCGAAAATGCGTTCGCCGAGGAGCATCCCGACGTCGAACGGGATTTCCGTGCGATCGGCGGCGAGGGGAACGTCGAACTCGATGCGACGGTCGCGAGTCGCCTCCGCGATGGCAACCCGCCGAGTGTGTTCGCCGGGTGGCCCGGCAACAACCTCGTGCAGTACGAGGGTGTGCTCGGTGACGTCGAAGAGGATGTCTGGGAACAGGCCAACCTGAAAGAGGCACACGTCGACGAGGTCGTCGAGTTCTGTCGTGGCCCGGACGGGATGTCGGCCGTTCCAATCGGCTCACACCGGATGAACGACCTCTTTTACAGCGTGGAGGTTCTCGAACAGGCCGGTGTCGATCCGGACGGCATCGATAGCTTCGATGCGTTCCTCGACGCACTCGATACAATCGAAACGGAGACGGATGCACAGCCATATGTCAACGGGCTAGCCACCTGGATCAATCTGCAACTGTTCGCAGTCACGATGCAGGGGACTCAGGGCGTCGACGCCTACATGGACTTCATCGAGGGCAACGGTGACCGTGCCGCAGTCCAGGCGACCTTCGAGAACATGGAGGAACTGTTGACGAACTACCTCAACCCCGATGCAGCGGAGATCGGATTCACCGAGGCCAATCAGTCGATCATGGCCGACGAGGCTGGCTTTATCCACCAGGGGAACTGGGCTGCGGGTGCCTACGTGGCCGAGGAACTCACCTTCGGCGAGGACTGGGACCGGATCCAGTTCCCCGGAACGGAGAACATGTACGGCTTCCACGTCGACTCGTTCATCTATCCGTCGGACAATCCGACGCCGGAAGCGAGCAAAACATTCCTTCGATTTGCGGGGTCGGAGCAAGCACACATCGCGTTCAACCAGTTCAAGGGATCGATCCCGACTCGCGAAACGGACACCTCGGATTTCAGCCCGTATCTGACGGAAACCATCGAGGACTTCGAGAACGCGGAGCACCGGCCGCCGACGCTCGCACACGGCCTGGCCGTCCCGCAGGCTACCCAGGCCGATCTCGAAGACGTGCTCGCAGATTCGTTCCTCGACCCGTACAACGTCGAATCTGCCACCGACGGATTCATGAACGCAATATAGAGATCGAGGATGAAACTTCGACAGCTGGTGGCGCGGATTCGCAACCGGGGAGATGGATCGGCCGGCGAAGCTGAAAAGCCACGAACCGACGGCGGAGCGACAGCTACGGCGACAGACCCGAGAGCGCGCACACGGTTCCAGCAGTTCCGCGACAGCGAGTTCATCCAGTCGGCACCGTTCTGGCTGCCGCCGTTCCTGCTGATGGGGTTTTTCGTCTACGGCGCCATCGGCTGGAATTTCTGGATCTCGCTGACCGACTACTCCGGGTTCGGATCTATCGACTACTTCGATCTGAGCCTGGAGAACTACCGGGAGATGCTCAACGATCCACAGATCTGGGACGTGACACAGAACACGTTCGTGTTGATCATCCTGTTCACGCTCGCCTGTCTCGTTCTCGGGCTGTTGCTCGCAATCTTGCTGGACCGGAAGATCCGCTTCGGTCGGGGCTTTCGGACGATCTATCTCCTCCCCTTCAGCCTCTCGTTTATCGTGACCGCACAGTTCTGGCGGTGGATGTACAACTTCGAAGACGGGATCGTCAACCAGACGTTTGGATTCCTGGGACTCGGTCAGCACAGCTGGCTCGGTGATCCAGGGCTGGTCCTCTTTTCGGTGATTTTCGCCCTCGTCTGGCAGTTCAGTGGCTACACGATGGTGATCTATCTGGCTGCCTTGCAGGCCATCCCGACGGATCAGTACGAGGCCGCCCGGGCCGACGGCGCGGGGACGTTCAAGATGTACTGGCGGGTGATCATCCCACAGCTCAAACCCGCGATGGTAAGCGCTTCCGTCGTGCTCGTGTTATTCGCGCTGAAGGCGTTCGATTTCCTCTATGCCATCTGGGGCTGGCGGCCACGGCGCGGTGCAGATATCCTGGCGACGAAGATGGTCCGGGAATCGTTCCAGCGACAGGAGTGGGCGTACGGGGCCTCGATCGCCCTCTTCCTGTTCATCCTGTCGCTCGCGATCATCACACCGTACCTCTACCAGCAGTACAGGCGGGGTAATCTATGAGTGAACAGACCGATCCAGCGACGGAGTCAGAGCCACTGGAACCGGAAGCATCCGGCGAATCGTTCCGCGAGCGGTTCCGGTTGCGGACAGTCGCACTCTACACCGCACTTGCGGCGCTGGTCGTCTTCTATCTCATCCCGATTCAGAGTGGTCTCGTCACGTCGTTCAAAACATCGTCGGCAGTTCGTGAAACTGCGCCGTTCATTCCACCGCTGTCGGCCGACGCGTTTACACTCGACAAGTGGCAGTTCGCCTTCGACGCGCTCTCCGATGGCGTCATCAATAGCCTGCTGTTTACCATCCCGTCGACGATCCTCTGTGCGATCTTCGGAAGTATGGCCGCGTACGGACTGACACTGACGAACTGGCGTGGGCAGACGTTCATCTTCGCGCTGTTCATCGCGGGGATCTTCATTCCGTACCAGGCAGTTATCATTCCCCTCTCGGAGTTCTGGAACGTCTGGATCGATTTCGAGTCTCGGCTCGGCCTGCTCTGGGGGTTGCCGCTACTGGAACGGAGACACGCGACGATTCTGGAACTCATCGTCACCCACACAGCGTACGGGATTCCGATCGTGACGGTGCTGTTTCGGGCCCAGTACAAGTCGATGTCCCAGGAGATGATGGAGGCTGCCAAACTCGACGGTGCGTCGCTGTGGCGGACCTACCGCAAGATCATCCTGCCGCTGTCGGTTCCGATGTTCGCGGTGGTGTTCATCTTCCAGTTCACACAGATCTGGAACGAGTTCCTCTTTTCGCTGATCATCATCCAGAGTGTCAGCGATCCTGCCGCCTCCGTGACACTCATCCTCTCGGGGCTGGGACAGGCACTCGAGGGCGTCGACTTCCCGCTCCGGATGGCGGGCGCGTTCATCGCCGCGTTACCGACGCTGATCGTCTACGTACTGTTCGCAGACAAGTTTGCAGAAGGAGTGAGAGTCTAACATGGCACGAACTGAACTCGATAACGTCACGAAGGTGTTCACAGAAGGAGACGGAACCAGGATTGTCGCAGTCGACGACCTGTCGATCGATATCGAGGACGGCGAGTTCCTCGTGCTCGTCGGGCCCTCCGGCTGTGGCAAGTCGACGACGCTCCGGATGATCGCCGGTCTCGAAACGATTACCAGCGGTGAGATACGGTTCGACGGCCGCGTCGTCAACGATATTCCGGCGAAGGATCGCGACATCGCGATGGTGTTCCAGTCCTACGCACTGTATCCTCACATGACCGTCCGGGAGAACATGTCCTTCGGCCTCGAGGAGTCGACCGATCTCTCCGACGACGTGATCGAAGAGAGCGTCGAGGAGACGGCGAAGATGATGGGGATCGGCAACCTGCTCGATCGCAAGCCAGGTGAACTCTCGGGAGGGCAACAACAGCGTGTCGCGCTCGGTCGTGCCATCGTCCGCGAACCCGAAGTGTTCCTGATGGACGAACCGCTCTCGAATCTGGATGCGAAACTGCGCTCGGAGATGCGGACCGAACTCCAGCGACTCCAGGAACAGTTCGAGACGACGACCATCTACGTCACCCACGACCAGACCGAAGCGATGACGATGGGCGACCGGATCGCCATTCTCGACGCCGGTGAACTCCAGCAGGTCGGCACGCCGATCGAGTGTTACCACCAGCCAGCCAACCAGTTCGTAGCCGGCTTTATCGGGGAACCGTCGATGAACTTCCTGTCAGTGTCGCTGGAAAACGGTCGGTTCGTCGGCGATCAGTTCGAGTACCCCATCTCCAGAGAATTCGAATCCGATCTGGGCGAAGCCGCTGGGCTGACGATGGGTATCCGGCCGGAGGATATCTCGCTCGTCGATACAGCTGGCGAGCAGACACTGTCGATGGTCGTCGACGTCGTGGAACCGATGGGGGATCAGAACGTCGTCTATCTCACCTTCTCCGCCGAAGATGTCGGGCCAGCCGGCAGCAAGGATACTGTCGTCGCGACGGTGGATGGGATGGACAGCATCGAAACCGGGCGATCGGTCAACGTGCATATCCCCGAGGATGCGATCCAGGTGTTCGACAGTTCGGGGGTCGCGATCCGGAACCGAAAGCTCGAACGGTCACCCGCAGAGATGCAGTTCTGAGCGGCGAACCGGCGCCGTCCAGGCAGTCGATCACGAGTTTTATTCCCCTCCGGTCAGTGGCCCAGATATGGATGTGGAGCCGTTCAGATATCCGGTGACTGGCTCCACTGGCCGGTACGCGGTGCCCGTCCTTGGCGGGACAGTCCTCGCCGTCGGAATCGGTCTCCGGTACGCATCGTTGCTCACGCCTTCGATCGTCGGGATACTCCCGGCGATTGGCGCTGTCGTGGCTGCCAGTTTGCTCGCAGGCTATCTCACGACTGTACTGACCGTTTCGACCACGACCCCGCCGGAATTCGCACTCGCGCAGGTGAAAGCCGGGTTCCGAACACTGCTGCTCGGTGCTGTCCTCTTTGCCCTCCCGCTTTTGTTGTTGCTCGCGGCACTGGTTAACGCCCTCTCGCTGGCATCCGGTGTGGGGACAGGTGTGGTCGCGCTGTTCGTTCTCGGCGCCACGATGGCGCTCGGTGTCGTTCTCGCTGTCGCGTACGTGTTCCCGATCGTCATCGTCCGTGCGTCTGACCGGTCGATACGGACTGCGCTGTCACTCGAAGGACTGCTCCCGGTCGTCCGCGAGACTGGGTATCTGCTCTGGTGGGCGCTCGGGTTCTGGTTGACTGCAGTCGGAGTCGTGTTGCTCTCGGTAACGATCAGATCCGGACAGATCACAGGGGTAGTCACCGCCTTTCTCGCGGGCTATACACTGCTTGCAGGCAGTCGGGCACTCCGACGCGGCTACGAGACCGTCACAGGCTAACGGGAGTCGGCGAAAACATTAACCGGCGTTCGTGGGACAGTATAGCATGGCAGCTCAGTGGACGAGAGACACGGCCAGAACCGGGGTGGTCTAATGTGGAGATAGCGGAGTACGAGCTATTCGAGGTGCCGCCGCGCTGGCTGTTCCTGAAACTGACGACCAGCGACGGTACTGTCGGCTGGGGGGAGCCGGTCGTCGAGGGCCGGGCCCGGACTGTTCGGACTGCCGTCTCCGAACTGCTCGATAGCTATCTGCTCGGCGAGGATCCAGCCCGGATCGAGGATCACTGGCAGGCGATGTATCGCGGGGGATTCTACCGCGGCGGTCCGGTACTGATGAGCGCGATCGCCGGCGTCGACCAGGCACTCTGGGATATCAAAGGCAAGCAGTTCGGCGCGCCCGTCTACGAGTTGCTCGGGGGCAGGGCGCGCGACCGCATGCGCGTCTACCAGTGGATCGGCGGCGACCGACCTGCTGCTGTGGGGACTGCTGCGGCGGAGAAAGTCGACCAGGGGTTCACCGCCCTCAAGATGAACGCAACGCCCGAGATCCGGGCGATAGACAACCCACAGGCCGTCACCAACGTAGCCGAGCGGATAGCGGCAGTCAGGGAGGCCGTCGGCAGCGAGGTCGACGTCGGCGTCGATTTCCACGGTCGCGTCGCCAGACCGATGGTCCGTCGACTCGCGAGTGCGCTGGAACCCCACCAGCCGATGTTCATCGAAGAGCCGGTGCTTCCAGAGCACAACGACGCACTCGCAGATATCCGGGCGTCGACGGATATCCCCATCGCGACTGGCGAGCGCATGTACTCGCGATGGGATTTCAAAGAGATACTCGAACCGAACGCAGTCGACGTCATCCAGCCCGACCTCTCACACGCCGGCGGGATCACGGAGGTGAAAAAGATCGCGTCGATGGCTGAAGCCTACGACGTGTCGCTCGCGCCGCACTGTCCGCTCGGACCGATCGCGCTGGCGTCCTGCCTCCAGGTCGACGCCTGCACGCCCAACGCGCTCATCCAGGAACAGAGTCTCGACATTCATTACAACGAGGGAAGTGATGTCCTCGATTATCTCGCCGATCCGTCGGTGTTCGACTACGAAGATGGCTACGTCGATCTGCCGGACGGCCCGGGACTGGGAATCGAACTCGACGAGGAGTACATCCGCGAGCAGCGTGGAAGCGTCGACTGGCACAACCCGATCTGGCGTCACGAGGACGGAAGCGTTGCGGAGTGGTGATACAATGGACCAATCAGAAACAAGTTCATCGACAGCAAACGCAGTCCCGGACCGCTTCGCGGACCAGACTGCGATCGTGACAGGTTCGACACGAGGCATCGGGGCTGGTGTCGCAAAACGACTCGCTGCGGAGGGAGCGAACGTCGTCGTCTCCGGGCGGACGGCAGAGGCAGGTGCGGCCGTCGCCCGGGATATAACGGAGGAAACCGAGGGCGTCGCAACGTTCGTCGCGGCCGATATGCGCGACCCCGACGAGATCGCGGCACTCGTCGAGGCAACTGCCGACGAGTACGGCTCGGTCGACATCCTCGTCAACAATGCCGGTGTCGAAACCGAGACCGGGACGGCCGAGGCGACGATGGAGGACTGGGCGTTCGTCGTCGAGACAGATTTCAGAGCCTACTGGCTCGCTGCAAAACACGCTATCGAGCACATGCCGCCGGGGAGCAGCATTATCAACGTCTCCTCGAACCACTCGCTGCTAACGACGCCCGGTATATTTCCCTACAACGCTGTCAAAGCCGGCATCAACGGAATGACGCGTGCGATGGCGCTAGATTTTGGGCCGGAGATCCGCGCCAACACCGTCGCACCGGGCTGGGTCGAGATCGAACGGACGCGTGCAGCACTGGACGAAGACGAACTCGAACACGTCGAATCGATCCACCCGGTCGGCCGGATCGGCCAGCCGTCGGATATCGCGGGTGCAGTCGCCTTCCTGGCGAGTGACGACGCCGCGTACGTCACGGGATCGACGATGGTCGTCGATGGCGGTCGCTCGGCGGTGATGCAGGACGATACACTCCCGGACTATCGGCAACGGCGCGAAGAGATGGAGTCCAACTGAGCAGACCTCCGACCGTCGGTGACGGCACACTCACTCGATATCCGCGAGGAAATTCCGGATGATATCGTGTCCGACAGCGGTCAGCACCGACTCGGGGTGGAACTGCACACACTCGATGGGGTACTCTTCGTGGCGAATCCCCATCACGAGTTCCTCGCCGTCGACGGTTGTCGTCGCCGTCACGTCGAAGGAATCCGGTACTTCGGCGGCGATCAGCGAGTGGTAGCGACCACCCTGCAGCCCCTGGTCGAGGCCCTCGAAGACACCTTCACCGTCGTGGTCCATCGGGAACGCCTTGCCGTGGATCGGCTCCGGTGCCCGGCCGATACTGCCGCCGTAGGCATAGACGGCCGCTTCGAGTCCGAGACAGACACCGAGCGTGGGCACCTCCCGACTCAGATCCTGCAACACGTCGATCGTCACACCGACATCACGTTCGTTTTTCGGATGGCCTGGCCCCGGTGAGATGACGATCGCGTCCGGATCGACGGCTTCGACCTCCTCCATCGAGGCCGTATTCTTCAACACCGTGGTCTCGGCGTGTTCGCTGACGTACTCCACGAGATTGTAGGTGAACGAATCGAAGTTGTCGATGAACAGGACCTGGATCTCGTCGCTTTCGGCCGCTTCTGCCGAGTCGGCCTGTGGCGTCTCTGCTGTCATTGGCCCACCTCCGTGGTCTCTGCCTCGCGGCCACTTTCTGTCTCCTCGATTCGGTCCAGCGCATCGAGAACACCGTCCATCTTCTTCTCTGTCTCCTCGTACTCCGCAGTCGGGTCGCTGTCGGCGACGATGCCAGCTCCGGCCTGCACCGTGATGCGCTGATTCGTCTCCGTCTCCTCGACGGTCGCGGTTCGAATCACGATCGCGAAGTCAGCGTCGTCGCTCCAGGAGACGTAGCCGACGCCGCCGCCGTAGGGGCCGCGTGGCGTCAGTTCGAGTTCGTCGATGATCTCCATCGCACGGATTTTCGGCGCACCGGAGAGCGTTCCCGCCGGGAAGGAGGCACGCACAGCGTCGAAGGCGTCGTACTCCTCGTCGAGCGTTCCCGTCACTGTGGATTCGATGTGCTGGACGTGGGAGTATTTCAGCACGTTCATGAACTCCTCGACGCGGACACTGCCTGGCTCTGCGACCCGCCGGACGTCGTTTCTGGCCAGATCGACCAGCATCGTGTGTTCTGCGCGTTCTTTGCCGTCCGCGAGCATCTCGCCGGCGAGTCGCCTGTCCTCGACGGGGCTGTTGCCACGCGAGCAGGTGCCCGCGATGGGATTCGAGACGATCCGGCGGTCGCCCACGGAGACGAGCGTCTCCGGACTCGCCCCGACCAGCGTCTTGTCGTCGTGCGAGAGCAGATACATGTACGGTGAGGGGTTGATGGCCCGCAACGACTCGTAGAACCCGAGTGTGTCTACCTCGCCGTACAGTTCCCGGGTCCGTGAGATGACTCCCTGGTAGATGTCGCCGCTGTAGACGTGCTCTTTGGTCTGCTCGACGGCGTCCTCGTACTCGTCTTTCGGGCCTGCGACCGCTCGTTCGCGGCTGAAGCCGCCCGTCTCCAGCGAATCTGCATTTTCGAGGAGCGCAGAGATGCGGTCGACCTCCGCAGTCAGTTCGTCGTAGATCGTTCCGGCGTCGTCTGATTCCTGGATCACTGGCGTACAGACGAGCGAGAGGGTCTCCTCGGCGTGGTCGAACACCAGCGTCCGCGTCGTGAGGACGAACTGTGCGTCCGGGTATCGCGATTCGGGACGCTCGACACCGACTTCCTCCAGCCAGAGATCGTAGACGGCGTCGTAGGCGAGAAAGCCGACGAGTCCGCCGTCGAGTCGCTGTCGATCACGCTCGGGGAAGTTCCTCCGGGCTGCATCGGGCAACACTGCGCGCAGGCTATCGATCGTATCGCCGCCGTTCGTTTCGAGCAGATCACTGTACCGTTCGTCGAGAATATCGAGTTCGGTTTCCTCCGCTCCGACCGTCACGACTGCTTTCGGATCGTATCCCACGAAGGAGAATCTGGCGTGGCGGTCCTCGTGTGCGGCCGCGAAGGCCCCATCTGGATCGCTCGACGGGACTTTCTCCGCGCTTTCCAGCAGGAAGGAGTACGGCGCATCTTCGGCGTTGGTCGTTCGACCCGTCACTGCTGCATACGCATCCAGTGGGTCGATATCGAGATCGAGTTCGGCCTCCACACGGACGACTGCCGGCTGGTCTGCCTCCGCGAGGGACTCGAACTGCTCGCGGTCGACGTCGAACGTCATACCGTTCTCACCGCGCGCTGGGCACGCCTCGTGAACTGCTCGACTGCCTCGGAGTCTTTCACGCCGCCGGCCTCTTCGACACCGCTCGCGGTATCGACGGCAAATGGCTCGACTGCCTGGACCGCCTCTGCGACGTTCTCGGGGGTCAATCCCCCGGCTAGAATCAACGGGCCATCGATCGACTCCCGAAGCGCTCGGCTCCGGTCCCAGTCGTGTGTCCGACCCGTGCCGCCACCGCCGTCTTCGTCGGTCGAATCGACGAGAACTGCGCTGGCTTCGGCTGCGTAGGCCTCGATCGCCTCGTCCTCGACGTCGACTGCTGCGACGACGGGGGCTTCGACACGCTCCTGCAGTGTGCCGATTTGAGTGGGTGTCAGCGTCCCGTGGATCTGGATCGCGTCGGCACCAGTCGCTTCCTGGAGTTCGACTGCTTCCGCGACTGTCTCTGGCATCGTCACGAGCACGCTCGTTACGAACGGTGGAACACCGTCGACGAGTGCACTGACCTGTTCAGGTGTGATTTCGCGGGGTGTATCGACCGGTACTCCGCTGATGAAGCCGACGGCATCTGCGCCTGCCCGGATGGCATCGTCTCTGTCTGCTGGGCGCGTGAGTCCGCAGATCTTGACTCGCGTACTGCTCATGAGCCTGCTCCACGCAGTTCCTCGAATTTCTCCGTGGCGGCACCCGATTCGATCGCCTCCCTGGCCCGCTCGACCCCGTCGGGAATCGACGCTGCCTCACCGGCGATGTAGATCGCTGCGCCGGCATTGGCGAGGATGATATCCTGTTTCGCACCGTCGACGGTGCCGTCGACGATCCCGCGCATATCTGCCGCGTTCTCTGCTGGCTCTCCGCCGGCGATTGCATCGATACTGTGTTCGCCGACGCCGAGTTGCTCCGGTGTGAGTGTGTACTCCTCGACTGACTCGCCGTCGACCTCTGCGACGGTCGTCTCGCCGTGGACCGCAATCTCGTCCAGGCCGGAGCCGTGGACCACGAGTGCTCGCTCGACGTCCATCTGGGCGAGTGCGCGGGCGATGACCGGGACGAGTTCCGGATCGTAGACGCCCACGACCTGTGCCTCGGCCCCGGCCGGGTTCGTCAGCGGGCCGAGAATGTTGAAGATGGTCCGCATGCCGAGTTCCTTGCGCGGACCGATGACGGCCTTCATCGCCGGATGGAAGACGGGCGCCAGCATGAAGCCGATGCCGTCCTCCTCGATCGCCTGCTCGACGGTCGGCGGTTCGGCGTCCACTGTCACGCCGGCTTCTTCCAGCACGTCCGCGCTCCCTGACGACGAGGAGACGGAGTAGTTGCCGTGTTTTGCGACCGGGACGCCAGCGCCAGCGACGACGATTGCACTCGTCGTCGAGACGTTGATCGTGTCGTAATCGTCACCACCCGTCCCACAGGTGTCGACGAGTGTCTCCCGCTGGGGGGTGATCGTGCGGGCCGCCTTGCGCATTCCCTCGGCGAAACCTGCGATCTCCCGCTCGGTCTCACCTTTCGCACGTAACGCGGTCAGCAGGGCCCCGATCTGTGCCTCCGTCGCATCCTCGAAGACAGCCGTCGATGCCTCGCGTGCCTGTGCCTGTGTGAGATCTTCACCGTCTGTGACGCGTTCGATATAGGATTCCAGTGACATTGAATACCACCAATGGACTCTTTCGGTATGTGATGAACAAATCCGTACACTAACTTAAGCGTGTCGTCCTCCACCCAGAGACGGTATTTATCAACATTAAACACGCAATTCCTAAACGGTTCCCTGCCTACAGCAAATATATGCAGCAGGGTCAGGGCGCGGAACCGCAGGATTTCGAGCGAGTTCTCACCTCGATGTGTACGGAACCACATCCGCAGGCACGGGCTGCCGCCGAGCGGTTTCTGGCGACGAACCCGGGTGATCCGGGGACGTACCAGACCGTCGCAGAACTGGAAGAGAAGGCCATCGAGATGCTCGGCAGCATCGCCGGTGTCACCGAACCAGCAGGGTACATAACGAGTGGGGGGACCGAGTCGAACATTCAGGCGGTCCGGATCGCGCGAAACCGCGGCGATACAGATACACCGAACGTCGTAGCACCGAAAAGCGCACACTTCAGTTTCCGGAAGGCGGTCGAACTGCTGGGTGTCGAACTCCGATCGGCGCCGACGGTCGACCACCGGGCAGATCTGGAGGCGATGAAAGAACTCGTCGACGAGGATACGGTCGGGCTGGTCGGCGTTGCGGGATCGACGGAGTACGGGGTCGTTGACCCGATTCCGGCGATCGCCGAACTCGCAGACGATGCTGGCGCGATCTGCCACGTCGACGCAGCCTGGGGCGGCTTTTATCTGCCCTTCGCCGACTACGACTGGGACTTCGACGACGCGGCGATCGACACGCTCACGATCGACCCACACAAGGCCGGTCGGGCCGCCGTCCCGGCCGGCGGATTGCTCGCTCGCTCCGAGGCGTTGCTCGCAGATCTCACGATCGATACGCCGTATCTGGAATCAGCCGCACAGGTCTCCCTGACCGGTACCCGCAGCGGCGCAGGTGTCGCGAGTGCCGTCGCCGCGATGGATGCGCTGTGGCCCGGCGGCTACAGTGAGCAGTACGACCGGGCGATGGACAACGCGGAGTGGCTCGCAGCGGAACTCGAAAGTCGCGGCCACGACGTCTTCGGCCCGGAACTCCCGCTGGTCACTGCCGATCTCTCGGTCCCGATGACCGACGAACTCAGAGAGCGCGGCTGGCGGGTCTCGAAAACGGGCGCCGGGGAACTCCGGATCGTCTGTATGCCCCACGTGACGCGGTCGATGCTGCGATCGTTCGTCGCCGATCTGGACTGGTACTAGAGGTCGACCGACTGCCGCTCCCGGGACTGATCGGGGAGCCCCTCGACACGGAGTTCGGGGCCCGCTTGCTCGTTTCGAACGTCGATACCACCATCACAGATGTTCTGTAGTGTATACCGCACCTGTGGGTCGTGCATCGACGGATCGAGTACGAACAGTCCGAACCCGTCGGTTGCGGCGATTCGTCCGGCCATCGTGTGGACGAAGCGGGTGATCGTCTTGAAATTCGTGTACAGGAGCAACATCGAGAGTGAGTCGAAACAGCTCCGGATCCGGTCGATACCCTTCTTTTGTAGGTAGGTCGTCAGAATCGAGTTTTTGATGCTGATGCCGGTCAGATCGGCCGTGTTCGAGACACTCTCGATTCTGGCACCAGTCGCTGTCTCGGTCTCTGCCCGGCCAGTGGCGTCGATGATTCCGAACCTGGAGAAGTCGATATCTGGATACGACGCCTGACAGTCCTCGGCCAACCTTCTTCCGGCGTTGTTCGTCGAAATATAGACGATCCCGTCGCCGTGGCCGCCACCAACAGCCAGTTCGCGGGCAACTCGCGAGCCGAGTCGACCCGGAGCGGTGACCAGTATCGTCGTTCCAGCCCGGACGGGGTCGACCGGCAGGGTCGGAAACGCGAACTGTTCAGGGGCCATAGCTATCATCCCGGTCTCGCAGCGCGAGTATCTCGGGTATCACCGCCGCCAGTTCACCGATGTAGTTCCGGTCTGCCTCGGAGAACTCCCGGAGTTCGTCGTCGTACACCGACAAGGTCCCGACAGCGTACCCCTCCCTGGCTTCGACAGTCGCACCGAGATACGAGCGGATACCAGCAGCGTGAATTTCCTCGGTGTCGCCGAATCGGGGGTCTGCGCGCGTGTCCCCGACCGCCATCACGCCGTTCTCGGAGACGATCGTGTGTGTCGCCAGCGACTGTTCCCGGACCGTCGGGAATGTCAGTTCCCCCACACCGGCGACGACCTCCAGTCGGTCACGGCAGATGATCGTCAAAGCAGCGCCCTTCGCATCGAAATGGTCGGCCGCGAGTCTCGCGAGTCGCTCCCCGATCGGGCCGATCTCCGCCCTGATCGCGAGAAGCTGGTCGGCTGCTTCGAGGCGTTCGCGTTCAGCTTGCGGAACCGGATACGTCGCCTGTGTCTGCTCCGGACCGGCCTGTTCGATGAGTGCAGCCAGCGTCTCCACTGCGTCCGGTGATTCCTTGCCCACGAACTCCACGACGACATCCTCGAAGGAGTCGGTGTCCACGCTCTCCGAGTGCGTATACAGTATGCAGCCAGTTCCCGGCGCGGTTTCCCGGACGTAGCCGGCGAGTTCGAGTCCGTTCCCGTCCGCGAACGTGTAGCCGGTTACCACCACGTCGACAGATTGATTCTCCAGTGCATCTTTCGCTGTCGCCAGCGAGTCCGCTGTCAGAACGGACACCGCTAGCCTCTCCCGGATGAACTTCGCGGTCCGTAACCGCGTCTGTTCGTCGCGGTCGACGACCAGCACCTCGGTCTCTCCCATTACCAGCACTGACGCATCCAGTTGTATATAGCTGATTGTCGGTAAACTAACCTGTGTTCGCCCTACTCGGGGGACTGTACTCTGGCATCGACGACGACGTGGGCGACGCCCTCACTGTAGCCTTTCACCTTTCGAACCGAGTGAGTCTCGATAGCAAGATCGTGTCTCTGGGCAGCCTCACGCAGTCGTCCAAGTGGGCGGTCGGGGACGAGTCCCTCGGGTGTCGCCTCGTGCATGTGCACCCAGCCACCCGGTTCGAGGACACCGAGTGCGCTGTCGAGATACTCGTGGGCGTCGTAGTACCCCATCACGATCCGGTCGAACGCGAACTGGCTCCCCGGCGTCTCGGCTGCCTGGCCGCCCGCGATCACGTCACGGTTGTCGGCCCGGTAGGTCTCGACGCGATCCTGAACGCCGTTTCTGACGACGTTTTCCACGAGATACTGAAACGAGTCTGGATTGCGCTCGACCGCAGTAACGTGCGCGCCGGCTCTGGCCATCGGCAGCGTAAAGTAGCCGATGCCGGCGAACATATCGAGGACGCGCTCGCTGTCGGAGACGGTCTCACCCATCCGTGCGCGTTCGGCCTTGTTGCCGGGCGAGAACATCACCTTCGAGAGGTCGAGTGCGTACTCGGTGCCGTGTTCCCGATGGACGGTTTCCGTATCGCCCTCGCCAGCGAGTACCTCGACCTCGGGTTCGCGGTGTTCACCGGAGATTCCCTGTCGGGCGAGGACCGTGTCCGCGCTGCCGTGCATCGCGAGCAACGCCTCGCCGACCTCCGACGGTCGGGGTGTGTCGCCCGTCTCGACGAGAATGACGCTGCCGATGACTGCCCACGATCCCGGCGCGCGTTCGAGTTCCGCCTCGCTCCAGCCACGCTCTCTGAGGTGGTCTGTGAGCGTCTGGAGCCGCGGTTTGCCGACCTCCTCGATGAGATCCAGCACCCGCGTCTGCTGGGGGAGCCCCGTCACCGGGATGGCGACAGTTTCGTCGCCACACTCGTAGACGCTCCGGGAATCGTCGTAGACCCCCTCGTCGCGGAGTGAACCGATCGCTGCCTGCGCTCGTGGTTTCTCGACGACCGCAGAGAGTGGCTGCTCGGACATCGTATACAGCTGCCAATGGGGGTCTGATGCGTATATATGACCCGTTCGCTCGGCTGGCTGGCCCTGTGCGTCAGTTCGGCTTGCTTCCGGACTCTTCGGTTCGGAGCTCCGGCGGGAGTTCGAGCTGTTTGATACCGGTGTATTCGTCGATATTGAACCGGTACAGGCTGGTCGTTTCCGACTCCATGGCCCGTCGGAAGACGTCTGGCCGCCACGGAATATCCATCTGCTCTTCGATGGCCGGTCGCTCGCTTTCCGGGACTTGCTCGATCGTCCCGGTCAGCAGTACACTCCGCCAGTTGAACGTCGTCTCGATCCGGTAGACGAGAAACCGGGCGACATCGGCTCGCCGGCTCAACTCTTCTTTCTCACTGGAGCCACCGGAGACGTACAGAAAGTAAATCGTCTCGTCGCCGTCAAACCAGAACGACAGCGGGCGCATGCTCGGTGCGCCATCCGTCGGGAGTGCGAGGATCCCGAAATCCTGTGTCGTGAGCAGTTGCTGGATCTCCCCGTCGTCCATCTGCTCCATTCCGTACCGTTCCAGTTCATCAACTGTCATGTATGTCCTATTGGCGAGCGCGAACAAAAAGCCTCCCCACGGTTCCAGAACTCCGAAAAAGGGGTCGTCCCGGGAGCAGTGTTCGGATCCGGACCGGCGGTCACCGACTGGCGTC
>Ga0207753_1000237_pt1 | contig 22378 bp, 20 predicted proteins | sample PonA233FremontCA_2_FD_187273 | JGI IMG/M metagenome (GOLD analysis project Ga0207753, IMG submission 187273) | Salt pond sediment microbial community from Fremont, CA, USA - Pond A23 Sediment 3 (SPAdes) | ecosystem: Environmental > Aquatic > Non-marine Saline and Alkaline > Saline | place: USA... | reverse complement strand
GGGGCATGGTCGCCCTTGAGTTGGCTGCGAGTGCCCCGCGGCTTCTCCGCAGTCTTGTCGTCGTCAACAGCGTGGCCGACATGCGGCTCCACTCGTGGCACGATGTGTGGTTTTACGTCTCGCGGCGGCTGGCGGTACAGGCACTCGGCATGCGGCGCGTGGGGCGACTGCTCGCCCGCAAGCTGTTCGTAAAGCCGGGCCAGAACGAGCTCCGACGCAAATTCGTCCGCCGCTGGGCCCAAAATGACAGGCAGGCCTACCTCTGGTCGATGGACGCGATCATGCGGTGGAGTGTCGCGGACCGCCTCGGCCGCATCGACGTGCCGGCCCTGGTGGTGTCCTCGGATGAAGACTACACCCCGGTGGCAGAGAAGGAGCAAATGGTTGCCCGAATGCCGCGAGCCGAGCTTGCCGTCGTGAGCGACGCCCGCCACGCGGTGCCGGTCGAACGACCGGATGCGTTCAATGCCCTCGTCGATAACTTTCTAGATCGGGTGGAGGACCAGCGCGACGCGCTGTGGCCGAATTAATGCACATAGCTGCCGGCATTGACGTCGACGGTGGTGCCGGTGGCGTGGTCCGCGTGGCCGCTGGCGAGGAAGACGACGACCGATGCGACGTCCGCGGGTTCGGTCAGCTCGTTGAGCGCGAGGTCACTCGTAGCGTGGGCCTCCCCGTATTCATCGATGAAGTCCTGCGCCATGTCGGTTCGGGTAAAGCCGGGGGCGACCGTGAAGCCCTTGATGTTGTCCGCCCCAAATCCGCGGGCGATGGATCGCGTGAGCGCCACCAATCCGGCCTTCGAAGCGGCGTACGCCATGTAGTCGGGGGTGTCGCCCCGGAAGGCCGCCCGCGAAGCAACGCTGATGATGCGTCCGCCGTCCTCGGACTGAAAGTGGGGCAGGGCGTGCCGACACAGCAGTTCGGGCGCCCGCAGGTTGACGTGCATCGTGTCGTCCCAGTCGGCGGCCCAGTCGGCCGTGTCGGCCGCAAGGGGCATGGATCGCGCGACGCCCGCGTTCAGAACGAGGCCGTGAAGGCGGTCGTAAGTGTCGAGCACGTCGTCGACGAGACGGTCGGTCGCCTCGAGGTCCGTGAGATCGGCCTGAAATGGGCGTGCGTCGGGCCCGCAAGCGGCGGCGACCTCCTGGGCGGCGTCGGCGCTGTGGCCGTAGTGGACGGCCACTGTGGCACCGGCGTCTGCTAGTGCAAGAGCAATGGCCCGGCCGATGCCGCGGCTGGCGCCGGAGACGAGAAGGGTCTGGTCGGAGAGGTCGATCTGCATGACAGGGAGGGTCTTCGAAGAAGAGTGTGCGCGTCGAAAGACTATGGATATCGGTGGGGCGTGGCGGTGGGCGTGTTGGAGGAGTCCGCCTTCACGACCGCAAAGTGAACGCGTCCAATGGGCCGCCCGTCCGCCGTTTCCACGCTTACGCGCCACCGGCCGGGCGACACGTGCTCTTTGTAGGTCACGCCCCGATAGCCGCCGTCTCGTCCCCCCACCACCTGGTACCCGATGCGGTCGGTGTTTACCCAGGCGCCGCGCGATGGGACGTAGCGTTGCCAGCGGTGCGCGACTCTGGTTTGGAGAGCGGTAGGGGCGTAGATGGCCGTGAAGAAGTGGACCGTGTCGCCGGGGGCGTAGTGGAACGGGTCCTCTCCGTTCTGTGCCCACAGCCCGGCAGGGGAGGCCCGTTCTTGCCAGAGCACAAATGCACTGCCCTCCTGCTCTACGTCGTGGTAGACCCCCACATGCTGAAGGGCAAGAGGCACAGGGGGGATCCAGTGCTGGACGTAGAAGGTGACGAGCCCTCCAAAGAGGAGACCGACCATGCACAGGGCGCCCACGAACGACCGCAGCCGTGCAAAGACGCCTTGCAGGCGCAGTGCAATTAGTAGGCCCGTCACGATCCCCACACTGAGGAGGCCGCTCGTCAGGAAGACCCAGATCCCCATCGTCCCTAAGAGTACCGGCAGGAGAAACGTGAGGTAACAGAAGACGGCCAGAAAGTAGAGGCCGACGAGCAGGTATCCGCTCCGGTGGCGGTCCCAGACCCACTCGTTGAGAACAAGAAGGGCCACCAAGACGAGCAGGAAGAGGGACGCGGTGGTGAGGGAGGCGCTCCGCGTGTAGTAAATCACGTAGGCGCTAAACAGCCCACCGGCCAAAAACTGGATCGCCCCGACCGACCACGTGCTGAGGGCCTGCAGCGATGGAGGGAGCGGGCGGTCGTGGCGGTCCAAAAGAGCGAGGACGACAAAGCCCCCCAGCAGCAGGAGGTAGAGCCCAAGCACGACGTTGTCCAGCAGCGCGCCGATGCGCTGAAGCGTGAGGACATCCCAGCTCACGCCCCCGAAAAAGAGAAGAGGGGGCGCCAGGGTCTCGTGACGATGATACCAGCGCCGGGCGAGGCGGTAGCGCGGACTCTGGGCGAGCCCCCGCATCAAGCGTCCGAGCAGCGCCAGCCCGATGGGCCTTTCGGAAGCGGAGTTGACCGCACGGTTCGACGACATACAGACACGAGGAGAAGAGCGGCCCTGAGCATCTTCGGGGCCCGCGGGCGGGGGCGTTGCGGGCGGGGATGCTATGAATTGGGAGTGGGCAGGTCCGCACTCACCGCCGTGGCGTTCGGCTTGTCGTCCTCAGACGTCTCCTGCGGACGGCGCCAGAGCGGGACAGAGGAGCAGGGCTCGCCGTACATCAGCTTGCGGGCCACGTCCTGAAGCTTCTGAGTGGCGCGGGCGTAGGCCATCTCCGGCACCACCTCGTCCCCGCAGCCCTTGATGACGACAGGCTTGTCTTCGTAGGTCGACCAGTCTTCCGCGTCGAGTGCCGCCGTGTAGTACTCGCGCCGGAGGTCGTCGGCCCGGCCGAAGGTGGTGGACTGAGCAATGTCGTGTAGCTCCGTGGCGATCAGCATGTATCCCCAGGTCGGGACAATGGCGTCCGTCGAGCAGTACAGGGCAACGTGCTCGTCGGCGTACTGCGACCAGTCGTGCGCCTCCACCTCGGCCCGAAATTCCTTCTCCTTCAGCATGAGGCCGTCCACCAGGAAGGCGCTGATGTCGAATTCCGTGACGGGACGGTCGTCCCAGAGGTCGGCCAGATTGTACACCTCGATCTCGCCCTGGGCGACGCGATTCTCAATTTCCATGAGGGGGTGGGGCTGGTTGTGCGAGGCAGACGCGACGGGATCAGGTTGTCGAATCGACGCGGGGAGGCGTGAGTTTCTCGGGCGGGGCCGGGCGGCAGGCCGCGTCGGTCGAGGGCGCCAGTTCAGTCCACGTCAATCTCGGCGCCGAGTCGATGCAGGTACGACCGCATGTAAGCTGCGCGCCGCGTGGCCTCGGTGCGGCCCGCCTCGGTCTGCATTGTGTCAGGGAGGCGGAGCAGCTTGGCATAAAAGTGGTCAAGCGTGTAGGCGTCATCGTCCGGATCGCGGTCGTCGCAGAACGGGTCGTCGGGATGGTAGAGCGACTGGTCCAGGGCGCCGCCCACGGTGAAGCAGCGGGCGATGCCGATGGCCCCGAGGGCGTCGAGCCGGTCGGCGTCCTGCACGACCTTTGCCTCAAGGGTTTCGGGCTCTGTGTCGCCCGAGTAGCTATGGGCGGCGATGGCGTGCTCGATGTCGGGGATCCACTGCTCGGGGTAGCCCTCGTCGGTGAGGAAGTCCCGCGCGGCGCCCGCGGCGCGCTGTGCGGCCTCTTTGCGGTCGGGCGCGTCTTTGGGCACGACCACGCAGTCGTGCAGCCAGGCGGCCGGGACGACGACATCCATCTGGGCCGATGTCTCGTGGGCGAGGCGGCGGGCCGTCGTTGCCACGCGCTCGATGTGGGCACGGTCGTGGGCCGCGTCGGCGGTCTGGGCGTCCAGAAAGTCGGCGAAGCGGTCTTCCCAGAGGCCCCAGGCGTCGGTAGAGGAAGGCATGGCGGTGTGCGGGCGTATGAGAAAGGTCAAAGTGAAGGCGAGCACGGCGAGCGTCGGAGCATCTGCCCGCAACGCGCGTGTCTGGTACGAAATGTTTTCCGAACGATTCCACTGTTCGATGGCCCACATGGACGTCACCCCGGTACAGCGCGAGACGGACTGGGAGAAGGCCCGCGCCATTCGCACGCAGGTGTTCATAGAGGAGCAAGCGTGTCCGCCCGAAGAGGAATGGGACGGGCACGACGCGACGAGTCGGCACGTGCTGGGGCGGGTCGACGGGACGGCCGTAGCCACGGCGCGGTGGCGCACGGTGCCGCACGAGGAGGAAATCGTTGCCAAGCTTGAGCGCTTTGCCGTCCTCTCCGACTACCGCGGAGAGGGCTATGGCACGCAGCTCGTGCACACGGTTCTCAGGGACGCCCGCCGGGCCGGGTTCGACACGTTTCTGGTCCACGCTCAGGCGCACCTACGAGACTGGTACGAGACCCTCGGGTTTGAGTCGACGGGGCGGACCTTCGAGGAGGTTGGCATTCCCCACGTCGAGATGATCCGCCGCGACGATTCGTGACGATGGGTGCCGGCATGGGGGGTGGTGTGTGGGATCCTGCACTCCGGCCCCCGGCCCCACGCCTCCTACTCACGCAACCCGGCGTCAACGATGTTCGGGTTGGTTCGCACGGTCACGTCTTCCAAAAGTGCGTTGATCTGATCCTCCACCGCCTGCTGCCGGCGCTCCTTCGCCATCTGCTTCCGGGCCTTGGTCGTGTCCATCGGCTCGCCGGCGTTGGTCAGGCGAATGACGTGGAAGCCAAACCGTGTCCGGACCGGCTCGGGGGCCACGTCGCCCGAGTCGGACAGGGCGTAGGCCGCGTCGGCAAATTCGTCAACCATTCGGTCTCGCGTGAAGAACCCGAGGTCGCCGCCCTTTTGGGCGGAGGGGCCCTGGCTGTGGCGCCGGGCCAGTTCGGCAAAATCGACATTGTCCATCTGAGCGCTGTCCACAAGGGCCGACGCGGCTTGTCGGGCCGAGTCGACTTCCGACTCCGGGGCATTTTCCCCGGCCTTGATCAGAATGTGCTGCGCCCGAATGCGTCGGTTTTCCTCACTGTACGACGAGACCTCTTCGCTGGAGGGCTCTTCGTAGTTCTCCGCCATTTGTCGCTGCAGCTGCTGTTGACGGAACTGGTCGGCCAGCAGGCTGCGGACCGAGTCGACGGTCATGTTGTTGCGGGCCAGCTGTTTTTGGAACTGCTCCTCGCTTTCGTACCGCTGCTTGAGCTTCTCGAGGCGAGCGTTCACCTGAGTGGGGTCGGCCTCGACGCCCTGGGCCGTCGCCTCTCCCCGAAGGGCGTGCTGGCGCGCGAAGCCACGGATGAGCTGGCGGTGGGTCTCCTGCATCTGGTCCTCCGATTGTTGGCTGGGGGCCTGGCGCTTCATCGACATCCGCACCTGCTGTTGGTAGCGCGCGGCCGAGAGGGTGTCGGCCCCGTATCCGGACGACACGACGAGCGCAACGGTGGAGTCGGACACAGAGGCTCCCACCTGATAGGGAACGTCCGCGGTTTCAGAGCTGGGGCCGTTCTCTCCTCCCCCGCACCCGACCAGCAGGAGGACGAGAGCAGAAAGCGCGATGGCCGGCAGGGGGCGCGAGAGAGTCGGGAGGTGCATGGTCACGGGGCAGTCGGGTGAGTGTTGGGGAAAGGCAGCGTTGAGTGAGGGCAGGGCGCCGCTGGGGGGCTGAAGGAGTAAGAGAAGGAGTCGGGGGCGGGCCGCTGCCAGCAATCGATGGATGCACGTCCCCCCGTACGAACATGTTTCTCGAAAGGCTGGGCAAAAGCGGGGCCCATCGGGTGCAGCGCGGGAGCCGTGCGGGGGGCGAAAGCACAGGCGTGATTCGTCCAACCGGGGTTGAATTTCCGTGAACGCGAAACCAGCAATGAGCCCTCATGTATACCCATTTGGATTTATAGACACGACCAGCCGCGTTCGTCTAGGGGTCTAGGACGCCGGCCTCTCACGCCGGTAGCACGGGTTCGAATCCCGTACGCGGTACGTCACGACGCCTTTTCGAGGCGCTGGCCTTCCTCCTCCCTCCCCCCAGGCCAGCGCCTCTTTTTTTGTTGGGGGGCGGTTTGGGCTGGGCACGGCGGGGCCAAATAGAAATGGCGACGGCCCCGACTGGGAACCGTCGCCACTGCAAAAAGCAGGAGGGGGAGGCGAAGCTAGGCATCTCCCTCAGAATCGTCCGTCGCCTCTCCGTTAGCCTCTCCGTTGGGCTGGATGGACTTCAGGCCCTCCAGGTTGTCAGGGTTCAGGACGTTGTCCACGAGGCCGTACGCCTCGGCCTCCTCTGCACTCATCCAATAGTTGCGATCAGCGTCCGCCTCGATCTGGTCGATGTCTTTGCCGGTGTGCAGGGCCAAGATCTCGTAGAGGCGCTCCTTGAGCCACATGATCTCCTCCGCCTGAATTTCGATGTCGGTGGCCTGGCCTTCGGCCCCGCCCATCGGCTGGTGAATCATGACGCGGGAGTTGGGAAGGCACGCGCGGCTTTCGTCCTCACCGGCCGCCAGCAACACCGACCCCATGGAGGCCGCCAGGCCCACGCAGATGGTAGACACCGGGGCGCCCACGTACTGCATCGTGTCGTAGACGCCGAGGCCGCTGTAAATGACGCCCCCCGGCGAGTTGATGTACAGGTTGATGGGCTGCTCGGAACTCTCACTCGTCAAGTACAGGAGCTGGGCAACCGTCAGGTTGGCAATCTGGTCGTTGATCGGGGTGCCGATGAAGACAATTCGCTCCTTCAGCAGGCGGCTGAAGATGTCGTAGGCACGCTCGCCCCGGGTCGTCTGCTCCACGACCATCGGTACGAGCCCCGACATCGGCTGGTCGCCCAGGTCCCCGTCGTAAATGCCTCCCGGAAGGGACGTCAGGCCTCTGCTAAACTTGACAAAGTCGTCAACCATAGAGTTAGTACGCGTTCCTAAAAGTCTTAAGTCAGGGCGTTTCGAACCCTAGATTTGGGGGAGTGGTTCCCCTTCGGGTTCGCCGTACAAACGGAGGGGCGCAGGACTACGGGGCCACGCGCTGTCGTTGCTGCTGCTGTTGCTGCATCTCCTCCTCAAACTGCTCACGGCTCTTGGACTGCACGTCAAGGCGGTCGAGCAAGAAGTCGTACACCTTGTCGCTCAGGATCTGCTGCTCCACCTTTTCCATCATCTGCGGCATGGTCTGGTGGAACTGCTCGATCTGCTGAGCGGTCACCTGCTCCTCGCCCCCGGACTGTTCGGCGAAGAACGTCTGGATCTCCTCGTTGGAGACCTCCAGGCCCTCTTCTTCGATGATCTGGTCCCGGATGAGCATCCAGCGGCCCTGATCTTCGGCGTCGCGGCGGTTTCGCTGCCGGAAGTGCTCCTCGTCGAAGTCTTCGGGCAGCTCGCCGTCGTTCTCCTCCTCCACCTGTTTGACGAACGAGTCGAGGTAGCCCTCGATGACCGATTCGGGCACCGGCACCGGGTGGAGCTCCAGCATCTTGTCGATCACCTCGCCCTGCGCCATCTCGCGGGCCCGCTCGTCCCAGGCCTCCTGTAGTCGCTCCCGAATGTCGTCGCGGAACGCCTCAACGTCGTGAAGCTCGCCCTCAGTGACGCGGCGGACGAACTCCTCGTCGAGCGGCGGCAGGTCGCGGCGCTTCACGTCGTTGACCGTCACCTCGTAGAGACGGTCCTCGCCGTCGCCTTCATGCTCGTGCGGGTGCCCGTGGCCCTCGTGTTCGTGGGCCGGGTGCTCCTGGGGCAGCTCCACGCGGAACGTGTCCCCTGCCTTCCGGCCCACGAGGGCCTCGCGGAGCTCTTCTTTGAGGCGGTCGTCGTCGAGGAAGAAGGTGAGGTCCTCGTCCTTGTCCCCGATGATGGGGGTATCCGTTTCCGGGTCGATGCGCTGGAGGTCGATGTTTACGTAGTCGGTGTCTTCGGCGGCCTCCTCCTCGAGGGGCAGGAGGTCGGCCTCCTCCTTGCGAAGGCGTTCCACTTCGTCCTCCACGTCCTCCTCGGTGATCGTGGGATCAAGCATCGAGAGCTCGACCGACGCGAGGTCTTCGAGCTCCACCTCGGGCCGAACGCCGAAGCGAAGGGTGGCCTCCAGGTCTTCGTCGAGCTCGTAGTCCAGGTCCACCAGCGTCGGCTGGCCGAGCGGCTCGATCTCGTCGCTCTCTTCCACTTCCTCTTCGAAGGCCTCCTGCACGAACCGTTCGGCCACGCGATAGCCGATCGCCTCGCCGTGCATCTTCTTGACAAGGCCGAGAGGCACTTTGCCCTTGCGGAAGCCCTGCACGTCCATGTTCTTTCGCTGGGCCTCCAGGGCCTCCTTGAGCTTCGGGTCCAGCTCGTCGGCCGGGGCGTGCAGGTCCAGTTCGTATTCGACCGGAGAGGCCTTCGAGAGTGTGGTGTCCATGAGCGAAAGGGCGTTGCGCTAAGAGGGCGAGAGCAAGAGCGAGTCGCCTGCGCTCCAGAGGGCTTTGAGGCAGAGGGCCCTGGGGCGCAAGTGCTCGCTTAACAAAGGGAACGTCTTTAGAATGCGTGGGGCAACGAAAAGATCGGCGAGACCGACCCCCACCGGCGGCTGGACGCCAAAGACCCCACAAATCCCGGATGAAAAGCCGGTGCGGACGTCTTGGCTACCGGTATGTGGCCCACCGGGCAATCTCGCGCAGGCTCGGGGTCTTTCCGTACGAGAGAATGCCGACCCGGTAGATGCGCCCGGCAACCCAGATCATCCCGACGAAGGTGCCCACCAGCAGGACGAACGCCGTGACGATTTCCCACAGCGGGACGGTGGTGATGGCCATGCGCAGCACCATCAGGATGGGGGAGAAAAACGGGATGATCGACGTGACGACTGATACCGTCGCGTTCGGGCTCTCGATAATGAAGACGAGGAAGAGGATGGGCAGGATGAGCGGCGTCATGACCGGCAGCAGCAGGTTCTGCGCGTCTTGCTGCTGCTCGACGGCCGAGCCCACGGCGGCGAAGAGGGAGGCATACAGGAGGAAGCCGCCCACGAAGAACAGGATGAACCAGACGACGAGGTCGAGAGGAATCGTCGGAACGGAGATCCCGGCCGCCTCCCGCATCGCGTCCGGGGACGCTCCGGGAGAAGCGCCCAGGTCGGAGGGGGCAAAGAAGAGGGCCAGCACGGGCCCGACGACCGCCATGCCGCCCGCGGCGAGCGCGGCCCAGGTCACCATCTGGGCCAGCCCCATCGCCCCGATGCCGAGCACCTTGCCCATCAGCAACTCGAACGGCCGGACCGACGAGACGATCACCTCCACGACCCGGCTGCTCTTTTCCTCAATCACTCCCTGCATCACGTACTGGCCATAGAAGAAGACGGCAAAGTAGATCACGAACGCCATCACGTAGCCGATGGCGGTGTAGGCCAGTGTGGAGTCGTCTGTGGTGCCCGATCCTTCGCTCAGCTTGCGTGTGGCGACCGCTACGTCCGAGTCCACGATGGACAGTACGTCGGCAGAGGCGCCAGCCGTCTCGAGGCGATGGCGCCGGAGCACCCGGTTTACCCGAGAGTCGAGGTCCGATCGAAGGCTCAGGCCCCCGCCCTCCATCGAGTAGTAGGTGGCCTCCCCCGTGCCGTCCAGCAGCGACGCGGGCAGCCGGAGGTATCCGTCGTACTGTCCGCGCCGCACGGCGCTGCGGATCGAGTCCGTCGAGAGGTCGACGGGGCGAAAGGTGAGGCGCTCCCCGCTGGCGGCCACGAGCGAATCGGCGAGCCGGCCCGTCTCGTCCATGACGGCGACCGTTCGATCGTCGGTCTGCTCGGCGAGGTACCCGAACAGGGCGGGCGCGGCGAACACAAGAATGGCCCCGAACGGCACCAGGAGCGTCGCGAGCACGAACGCCTTGGACCGGACGCGGCGCCAAAACTCACTGCGGAGGATAAGCCAGATCTTGGAGAGCGACATTCGAGATCCGTAGCTGAGTTCTGGAGGGTCGGGATGATGCGAAGAAGCATCAAGCAGCGCCCGCGGCGGCTGCCTCGCGCATGCGCCGCGCCTCGGCCTCGCCGACCACCTCGACGAAGATTTCGTTCAGGGGCGGGGCGACGCGCTCGTAGCGGTACAGCTCGTCGGTGCTGTCGAGTGCGCGGTCGAGCACCTGACGCGCACCAGTGCCGTCGGCCAGGGTGAGCTCGGCGCGGTGGGCGCTGCGGGTGTTGACGCGCACCTGCCCGGCGGCCACGAGCTCATCGACGAAGGCATCGTCACCGTCAAACTCGAGCACGAGCGTGTTTTTGCCGAACTGCTCCTTGACCTCGCGGAGGGGGCCCTGCAGCACCACGTTCCCCTCGGCCATGAGGCAGATGTCGTCGCAGAGCTGCTCTACCTGCTCCATGCGGTGGGAGGCGAAGAGGATCGTGCGGTCGTCGCGGCGCAACTCCAGGATGATGTCGCGCAGGAGGTCGGCGTTGATGGGGTCGAGGCCGCTAAAGGGCTCGTCGAAGATGAGGAGCGACGGGTCGTGCAGCAGCGTGGCGATAAACTGAATCTTCTGCTGCATGCCCTTCGACAGTTCCTCGGTCGTCATGTCCGCCCAGTCGGTGGCGTCGAAGCGGTCGAGCCAGTAGTCGGCCCGGTAGGCGGCCCTCGCTTGAGAGAGCCCCTTGAGCGTGCCGAGGTAGACGAGCTGCTCCTTCACCCCGAGCCGCTTGTAGAGCCCCGACTTCTCGGGCAGGTACCCCATGCGCTGTTGGCTCCAAGGGCCCACGGTGCGCCCGTCGTAGCGGACCGCACCGGCGTCGGGCACGGCGATGTAGGTAATCATCCGGATCGTCGAGGTCTTGCCGGCCCCGTTGGGGCCCAGAAGACCAAGGATGCGGCCGGGCTCGGCCGAAAACGACACGTCGTCCACCGCCACGGTGTCGCCGTAGCGCTTCGTCACGTTGGAGACCTCAAGATGGGCCATCGGCAAGGCAAGCCAGAGTGCAGGCGAATCACGCCCTCGTAAAGAACGGCGTACCGAGGGAGAAAAGAAACCCGCTCGGGTCGGCGATCCGACGAGCGGGGAGTACGAAAGATGGACGGGGGACGGGCCGGGACGTGGCGCCTAAAGGAGAGCGTGGGCCAAAAACGGGAAGGGCGCTATAGCTCCGCCATCTTCATAGCTCCGCCATTTTCTCCGGCGGGATGCCGATGAGGTAGCGCTGCTCAATGATCTCCTCGTGCACGTTGAAGAGCCCGGTGCCACGGAAGTCGACAGCGACGTCGGAGCCGTTGATGCGCTTCACCTCGCCGATGCCGTAGTACGAGGGCTGGGGGCCGTAGTAGACGAGTTGGCCCTCGGACAGACGCCCGTCGCGGCGGGCGTCCCGGTGAAAAGCGGGCACCTCGCGCAGACGATCAAGCTGATACGGGGTGGAGGACTCTTCGGAACGGCTGCTCATGACACTTCAGGTCCTGGTGAGTACTGATTCTCTGTACGAGATCTGCAGGACCAGGTTCGCGCAGCACTCGCTCTCGTGCGCTGTTTCGGCCGTGAAAAAGCGAAAACCATTGGGGGCCTCGGGTGCTGTAACGAGAAGCTGTAACGAGAAAGAGGCGAAGGGGCGGGCAACTCTCGATCCGGTCCTGCGTTGGCTCCGTCGTCTGTTGCTTCGACGAACATTGCCCCAGCGCACTCGTCGCCTTCGGTGACGGAGGCGGCACACTCAACGGCTTTGGTCTGAACACTCTCCGCTATGCGTTACGATTCGACGATGGTCGACCGACAGGTGGGCCGCAACGCTGAGCTCTTCGCGCAATCGATTGCCGAGCTCGACACCCCTGAGAAGCGCTACCCATACCTCCGCATCCTCATTAGCCTCATCGACCAGGCCCATCCGGAGTGGCGGCAGGCCCCCAAGAAGGTGGAGCGGATTGCCGAACTCGCCCACGAGTTGAGCGGCAGGCAGCTCGATACCGGAGAGGTTGAGAAGGCGGTTCGGGTGCGGGACAAGGAGAAGGGATACCGCTGAGACAGACGCGGAGAGAGAGTTAGAGACGGGTCCCTGTCCCCCGGCGCCGTTTTCTTTACTCCGACACGCGATCGGGGTTGGCGTCGACGAAGCTGGCCCACCCGGTATAGGATTCGCTGTCGTCGTGGGCGTCGCGATTGCCGTGGCACAGGGCAATCGCGAGGGCGTCGGAGGTGTCGTGGGTGAAGGTCTTCTCCTCGGCGGAGAGGATAGACTGAATCATGAAGCGGACCTGCTTCTTCGAGGCGTTTCCGTTGCCGGTCACGGACTTCTTCACCTCTTTCGGCGTGTACTGGGCCACGGGCAGGTCGCGATTGAGGGCCGCCATCATCGCGGCGGCCTGGGCCCGGCCCAGCTTTAGCATGGACTGGGGGTTTTGGCCGTAGACCGGCATCTCGATCGCAAACTCGTCGGGGCCGTGCCCATCGATGACGTCGACGAGCGCGTCGTAGATGTGCTTCAGGCGAGTGGGGTGGTCGTCGGTGTCGCCGAGGCGAATCGTGTCGGCCGCCAGGAGCTGCTCATCGCTCCCAGACTGGTCAACGAGGCCGTACCCGGTGGCGCGGGAGCCGGGATCGATGCCGAGAATGATCATCGGTCTGTGGGAAAAAGGAAACAGGGCACCCACAAGGTGGCCCGTACCAGGGTCAATGTCCAGCCGCGGGGTCCACGTCCGTGCCGAGAGTCAAGGGGGCGCCGTTGACCTGAAGGGTTGTGTAAACGGCGTCCACGTCCTTGAGGGCATTGATCTTCTCGACCAGCGCCTGCACCTCATCCTGCTCGTCGGGAGCGAGGGCAACAGTCGTGGTCGGCGAGCGCACGAGGTCGGTCGCCTCTACGGTGATCCCGGCGTCGTCCAGGGCGTCTCCTACGTCGGCGAAGGTGTCCCGCGCGGTCGTGACGACGTACGACCCGTCGGCCTCGTCGACCTCTTGCGCCCCGGCCTCCACCGCAACGTCGAAGAGCATCATCTCCTCCGTGGTGTCGGCGGGAATCTCGAGACGGCCCTTCTGCTCGAACAGGTATGCGACCGAGCCGTCCTTGCCGAGGTTGCCGCCGTGGTCGGAGAACAGGTTGCGGAGGTCCTTGACGGTGCGGTTGATGTTGTCCGTCTCGCCCTCCACGAATACGGCGACGCCGTGCGGGGCATAGCCTTCATAGGACACTCGTTCCTGACCCTCCTCTTCCAGTTCGCCGGTGCCCCGCTTGATGGCCCGCTCGATGGTGTCCTTCGCCATGTCCTCGTCGCGGGCCCGCTCCAGGGCCTGGGCGAGGGCCACGTTGGCGTCCGGGTCGCCGCCGCCCTGTCGCGCCGCCTTCTCAATCTCTTGCGACAGCCGGGCCCAGACCTTCGACTTGCGGCGGTCGTCCTTTTTCTTCTTGCGCTTGACTTTCGCCCACTTGCGCGTGTGTCCGGCCATGGAAGGGGAGAAGTGATGGAAGAAGCACAAACGTCAGTCCGATGTCTTCAACGGAAAGCGCCGACAGTAGTTGTCTCTCCCTCGATCCCCAATCTGGTCCTTCGCTGCCCACTGCGGATTGCGCAGCGGATGCGTGAGAGGAGGGGCCAACCGGCGTTCACATCCCCGACGTCCCTCCCTCATGGACCGATGGCGTCGTGGGGTGGACCAATGAATGACAGAACGTTGTGCGCCCGCATCGGCCTGAGACGTGCAGTGACTACTGCATCAGCAGGGAGGGAGGCACTCCGCGGGGCCGTCGCGGGGGGAGGGCGGTCGTGTCCGTCGGCACGGCGTCCCGGTTGTGGGCGGCCAGCAGGCGGACGAGGAACGAGTACAGCCCTTCCTGGCGAAGCGTTGGGCTCTCGGGGACAGGCCGCAGGCCGTCCGTGAAGCCGCGCTGGCGGGCAGGCCCGACCAGCGTCGAGTCGGTGCTCAGCACATGGAGGGGCACCGTGCCGTCTTGAGAGTCGATGAGGGGCGGCTGGTGGTCGCCAAGCAGGAGCACGAGGCTGCCGGGCGGGGCCTTTTCGGTCAGGTACTCGCGAAGCACGCGCAGCTCGTGGGCCACATGGCGGAGATAGCGCAGCGGCGTTGGCTGGTCGTAGATGGTGGGGGCCGTGATGGAGTCCGGCAGAAAGACCGGGGGGAACGTGTCCGCGTCGGGATGGGGCGAGCGGGTGGCCTCCGTCTGGTCGTTGAACTGTCGCCAGTCGTCGAGGTAGGGGGGCAGGCCGTAGTTCCAGAGGGAGTGGGAGTCGACGGTTTCGAAGAACAGAAAGAACGGCTCGTCGGTGGCCTGCAGATGCGTCTCGTGGGTGTAGTGGAGGCTGTACTGGTCGGGCGCGTCCGCGAGGCCGTAGGATGGGCCCCGGTAGTTGAGGTCGTCCCGGTAGACTGTTGCATCGAAGTTATACAGGTTGCGCACCGGGAGGCCGGGCCGTGCGAAGGTAAAGGGCTGGAGGGCGACGGTGCGGTAGCCCTGCCGGCTGAGGAAGCGGACGAGATGGGGCGCGCTGCGGGTCGAACGGTCCGACGCGGTTTGAAACTGGTTGAAGAGCATCTGGTGGCCCATCCGCGTGCCGGTCAAGAGGGACGCGATGGAGAGCCATGATCGCCCGCCCCGGACAGGCACGTCGCTCCGGGCCGTGGCCCGGTGCCAGCCATCCGCGGCGAGAACCGAGTCGGTGCGTTGGATAAGGGCCCGATACGGAGCCCGGAGCGACGGATGGGTGTTGAGGGCCGACCCGTACGACTCGACCATGAGAAGATAGATGGGAGGGCGTCGGTCGAGAGAGAGGGAGTCGTAGCCCGCGTAGGTCGAGTCCACCGGGGCCGTCTGCAGCGAGTCGAGCATGGTTCGGAGGCGCAGCGAGGCCTGGACGTTGGCCACGGCGCGGGTCGTCGTGGTCCGCACGCGAACGCGCTCGCTCGACGACTGGTACGTCATGTTGACCGGGCCAAGCTCCAGGGCCGGCCCGACCACAGCGACAAGAGGCCAGGCCCCGACGTGTACGGCCAGCAGGGCCGCGCGGCACCCCCCATGGCGGCCCGTCCGCGCCACCGTGCGAAGGCCCCACGCCACGAGCCGTGCTGCCCCGAGGGCCCCGGCGAGCGTGAGAACGGCGATGGCCCCCACGCGCCACGACCAGAGGTTCAACAGCAGATAGCCCAGATTGTCAACGTACTGCAGGTCCTCGTAGAGAATGCCGCTGCGGCGGGTGGCGACGTAGACCGTTGCGTCGTACGCCTCGTAGAGCAGCAGGACGCCGACCCCGAGCCCCGCCCCGATCCGGGCTGCCCGGCCCCACTGCGTGCGATGGGCGTAGACGACCGCGGTCCCGAGCACGAGCACCTCTACGCAGAGCGGAAAATACGGGCTGCGGGGGCGCGGCGTGGCGAGGGACGGAAGGAACGGGAGCAGCGTAAGAAGCCCCCAGGCCCCGACGAACGAGAGCCATGCCCGGTCGGGGGCGGAGATCGACGTGTGCCAACGGCTCGACATAGCATGGCCCATTCAGAAGAGGGGGACGCAGCGGCGGGGACGGCCCTTGATCACGACTCCCTCAACGCCCACTGTGGGGCAGCAACCGCCCAAAGCGACCGCCCGAACGAGACGAGCAATGCCGCCGTGGCCACGGCCACGAGCGGGTGCGAGAGGGTTGGGTAGGGAAGGAAGGATGTGAGCAGTGCGCCGACCATCCCCACATATACGTACCGGGCCACCGATGATCTCGGTTCGGTCTTTCGGGGGATGGGGAGAAGAAAAAGAGTCACCACAAACCCGTAGCGCAGCAGCCCGACGCCCAGAATCCAGAAGGGGAGAACCCCTTGGAACGCCGCGAATCCGCACAGAAGCAGCAGAAAGAGGGAGTCGGTTTCTTTGTCGAAGAACGCCCCGAACTCCGACGAGAGGCGGTACCGCCGGGCCAGCCATCCGTCGAGGCCGTCCAGGCCCAGAAGGAAGAGGCTGAGCCCGACAAGCGGCCACGGGCCGAGGGACGCTGCGGGCGGAAGCAGGCCCAGCAGGCCCACCCGGAGCGCCGTCACGCCGTTGGCAACGCCGAAGGCCCCGGTCGGCGTCCAGCGCCCGCGTTCGATCCCGACAAGCCCCCCGAGCATTGCCGTGCCCACAATCAGGACTGGGCCGAGGGTGTGAAGCCACACGGCCCCCACGACGGTGGGGAGCAGGGCGACGGCATTGACGAGGGACCAGCGCTCGACGCGCGTCGTGGACCGGAAGCGAGACGTGAGAGGGGACACGGAGACGAACACCGATGCAAGCGTGAAAGTAGGGTATAGCACACGCCGTCGATTCCCGACGGATTCCTCCGCGACACAATCGTAACGGCTGCGAACGAAAGGGGCGGGCGGTGGAACTACAAAGGTCCAGTGAACATCCCACTTTATCCGCGCAGCGTGCGGACGCCAGTTGCCCTGTTTGTGCCATGGCACAATGTGCACAGTTCCATGCGTGGTCCTACCCACCTTCTTCACCGTCGATCCCTGGGGCGGGCACTGGCCTGTACGGCGTCCCCGCTGCTCGGGCTGCTTGGGGGGCTTCTTCTCAGCTTCTGCTCCGGGCCCCTCGCTGCACAGGCCCAGCTCCGCGTTCCCGACATCCAGAACCTCGCTGGCGCGCCCCAGGTGGAGGCTGGGGTTGAGTTGCTGCGGGCAGGGCGCCCGGACGCCGCCGCGTCCCTGCTGCGATCGGCGCTGGACACCGATTCTACGCTGGTCTCACCCACCCATGGCGCGGCCGCCTACTGGCTCGGGAAGGCCCACGAGCGGGCCGACCGCCCGGACGAGGCCCAGTCGACGTGGCGCACGGGGGTGCGGACGCTCTGGTCCGTCGGACAGTTCGACGCGCGCCTCGCCGACGCGTATCTTCGAGGGCTCACCCCCGATCAGCTCCGGGGCGAGCGGCTCTACGCGGTCGACGTGTACCGGGCGCTCCTCGGCCGGGTGGGCCCCGATACGTCGGAGGCCCTGCAGTCGGTCTTTCGCCGTCGGGTGGCGCAGGTGGCGCCCCTTATGGCCGACTCCGCGTTGGCCCGCGTCATCCAGGGCGACCGCACCGCGGGGCCCGAAGGGTGGACCTTTCGGCCGGAGGCGGGGGCAGCCCTGACGGAGTGGTGGCGCGGGTTCGATCCCTTCCCGGCCACCGATGAGAATGAGCGCCTGGAGGAGCACCTCACCCGGCTGGTGCGAGGACGCCAAAACTTCACGTGCGCCGAGCGGGTGAGCGCACTTGACGATCGGGGGCTCGTCCAACTCCGCTTTGGGCGTCCCTACAAGCGGCAGGCCCTCAGTTACGAGGACGGCGAGTTTTTTCGGGAGGTCCATCGCTTTGGAGTCAACGTGCCGCCCTCCAGCTTTCCGGAAAGCGAGATCTGGCTGTACACCCACATCGATGAGTCCGGGTTCTACCTGTTCGCCGAAGAAGACACGTCGGACTGCTTTCGGCAGGCGACGGCCAACGAGCTGATGCCTGGGTACCTGACACGGCAGCGTGCGGATACGGACCGGGGGCTCAACATCGCCTACTCGGCCGTCATGGCCATGCGGGCCATTTACCAGGAACTGGCCCTGTACCACATCAACTTTAGCACGCGGTATTCTAAAATTGCCAACTACGCGGGCTGGCAAGAGATGCAGGCCATGGCCGAGCGCTCCGCAGGAGGGGCGTCTGGGTCGGCCGGCCAGCGATCGACCGAGGTGGGGGCCGGCGTCGGGCAGACCCGGCGCGTCTTTTCGAACCCATCGCTCGGCTTCGACTATCCGACGCGGTTTGTGACCCGGATGGTATCGCGAGCCGAGCGCGAGGACCGGCAGGCCGTGGAGCGACGCGAGGAGGCCATGCCCCGCCAGCACACCACCCTGCTCGACGGGGCCGCACGGCTTCCCGTGTCGGTGCGGACGGCGCGGTTCCTCGACCCGGACGGCACGACGCGGACGGAGGTGTACTGGGGCGTGCCGGCCGCCGAGCTTTCGGTAGAGCAGGGGGACTCGCTGGCGTCCTCCCTGGTCAACCTCTCGGCAACCCGGTACGACGAGGAGCACCAGCTTTCGCAACGGAAGCGTCAGCGGTACCGGGTCGAGGTGGAGGGGGATGCGGATCCGCGCATGATCGTGCCACCGCCCCTCACACTGGAGGGCGCGACGGACCGGTACCATCTCGGCCTGCAGTGGGGCCAGTACCAGCTGTGGCCGTCCGAGTCGTCCGCCGAGAAGCGACTGGGACCCAAGCGCCGGATGGCCACCGCCCGCGCCGACTCGCTGGAGCCCCTCCGGGCGGAAGGGGCGAGCGTGGAGGCGAGCGACGTGAAGGTGCTCACGCTCCCCGACACGACCGCGGGCGCCCTCGCCAATCCGACCGAGCAGGCCACCCCCTACCCGTTCCGCACCCTCTCGACCGACACGCCCCTCGTGCTCTCGTTCGAAGTGTACCACCTGGCGTATGGCGCCGACGACCGGACGCGCTACACGGTGGCCTACGAGGCGGAGGGGGAGACCAAGCGGGGCTGGACGCGGCTCTTCCGGGGCACCGACACGCAACGCACCAGCACCGAGATGACGGTGGAGGGCACCGACCGCCGCACGCAGGAAACGATCCTGCTCGACCTCTCCGAAATTGAGCGAGACGAGCCCCAGGACGTGCGCGTCACGGTCCGCGTGACCGATGAGGTGACGGGGGCGACGGTTTCACGAGACGTTGAGTTTGTGCTCCGCCCCCGCGGGACGGAGGCACCATAATCCCGTGGCGAGCGAGAATCCGTTGCCTCCGAAGGCGCGTACGATCCATCCATATTCCTCTGTTTGCTGTTGTGCGTCCCATGGTTGCCCCAAACGTCAGTGAGCCCTCGGCTTCGTCACACAGTGACGCCCCTTCTGATGAGACACCGCCCGAATGGACGGGCTTCTGGCGGGTCCGCCGCTGGGACGGAGCGGCGCCTGCTGTTCCTACCTACTACGTGGCGACCCCCAACACCTGGGATGTGGTCAAGCAGCAGTCTGAATCCAATCTGCACGTGGCCCCCCACCCGATCTTGGAGATCGACGGAGACACGATTGTGCTCAAGGACGAAGGGGCTGCCGACGACGACGCAGAGCGGTGGCGCGCCGAGGTAGACGGCGATACGCTCCGCGTGACGGCGCTCACCGGCCCTCACGCCGAGGCCGTGGGGGTGGCGGACCGGATTGCCAGGGACCCCCGTGGAGCGACCGCCGACGCGTCGGGTCGCTAATCGACGGGCCAGGCGGCTCCACGGGGCCGCGCCTGGGCTGTCCATTCGTCCAGTTCATGGCGAGCCCGATGTTCCTGCATGCTTGATCGGCTCCTCGGCCGCGTTCACGATACGAAACACGCCGCGTCGGTTCTGCGCGGCTACCTGTGGTGGGGAATCCTCATCCGGGGTGTGTTGCTCGCTGCCCTCGGCACTCTGCTGCTGGTCGAGGGAAATGTGCTGGCCGAGTGGCTCCTGACTGCGCGCGTCCCCTTCGTGGAGCAGGCGGAGGTGCAGGAGCTCACCACCATCTCGTACGGGGTCATCTTTTTCCTGCTGCTGAGTGGTGTGGGGGTTCGGTGGACCCTCCTGTACCGGCTCGACGCCCTTGAGCAGACTGCCGTGTCGGGCGACGCCTTGTCCGGGGAGCCGTCCCCCGGCGAATGAAGCGGGTCCCGGGACAGAGTCATAAATTCGTAATTGCCGCCGGGCCCGCATTAGGTTGAATTGAAGGAGGGTAAGGGGCACGAGCCAATCCACGTTCCGACACGGACTCCACCGATCCGTCATGATTCCCCGCGTCCTCCACTGGCGTCGTCTCGCCGTTGTCCTTCTTCTTGTCGTCCTGGTTGCCGGACCCAGATCAGTGGTCGCCCAGCCGGCGCCCGATCCCACCACACAGGTGGCCCTTCCGGCGCCGGACCAGCTCGACACCCTCCGGGCCTACATCGACCGCACCTGGGGCACCCTCACCCGCTCGCACGAGGACCTTCTCAAGGCCCTGCCCGACGACAAGGTGGACCGCGAGCCCGGCACGCCCTGGCCCCTCTACGTCGCCGCCTCCGAAGACACCGCCGCGGTGGGCCAACGCCTGCGCCGGTCGCTCACGGCCGAGGAGTGGGCACAGGTCGACCTGAGGGTGCTGCCGGAGACCCCGCGGGAGCACATGGATCAGGTCGAGCCGCACGGACTCCTGTACCTGCCGCACCCCTACGTCGTCCCCGGCGGCCGCTTCAACGAGATGTACGGGTGGGACAGCTACTTCATCTCGGTGGGCCTGCTGGAGGCGGGGCGCGTGGAACTGGCGAAGCACATGACCGACAATCACCTCTACCAGGTGCGGCACTACGGCACCGTCCTGAACGCCAACCGCACCTACTACCTCACTCGCTCGCAGCCGCCGTTCCTGGCCACGATGGTGCGCAACGTCTTCGCGGCCACCCGCGACACCTCGTGGCTCGCCGACGCGGTGCCGGTGCTCACGACGTACTACGAGTACTGGACGACGGGGCCGCACCGGGCGGGCGACACCGGCCTCTCGCGGTACTACGGGCTGGGAGACGGCCCGGCGCCCGAGGTGGTGATGGGGGAGCGGGACGCAGAAGGCCAGTCCCACTACGACCGCATCCGCGCCTACTACCGCACCAACGAAGTCACGGCCTACGACGAGTCCCTCTTCTACGACGCCGCGGCCGACTCCCTCACGGCTCTTTTTTACAAGGCCGACCGGTCGATGCGGGAGTCCGGCTTCGACCCGTCCAATCGGTTCGGCCCCTTCAACGTAGGCATCGTTCACCACGCGCCCGTCGGCCTCAACAGCTTCCTCTACCGGTACGAGCGCGACGTGGCCGCCCTCATGCACGCGCTGGGCCGGTCCGACGCGGCGAAGACGTGGACGCGCCGGGCGGAGCAGCGCAAGCGGCGCATGGACGAGCTGATGTGGAACGCGGAGACGGGCCGCTACCGCGACTACAATTTCCGCACGGACACGCAGAACGACTACCATTTCGCGACGATGATGGCGCCGCTCTGGGTCGGCCTGGCGGCCGATTCGCAGGCCGCGGCCACGGCCGAGACGCTCTGGCAGTTTGAAGTACCGGGCGGCCTCCTCACCAGCACGCGCCGCACGGGCAACCAGTGGGACGCCCCCTTCGGCTGGGCGCCGCTCCAGATGATCGCCGTGGAGGGGCTGCGGCGGTACGGCTACGACACCGCCGCGAACCGCCTCTCGACCAAGTTTGTGGGCCTGGTGCACAAGGAGTTCCAAGAGCACGGGGTCATCCTGGAGAAGTACGACCTCGTGCAGCGAGAGTCCGACGTGTCCGCCGGCATCACGTACGGTTACAGCGAGAACGTCATCGGCTTCGGGTGGACGAACGCCGTCGTCCTCCGCCTATTGCAGGGCGTTAAACGTTAGAACGTTTCCTCGTTCAACGTTTCCGCTCCGAGAATACGCGGCCTATTCAGCGCGCCGCGTCGCCGTAGAAGACGAAGGCTGCGTTAGTAGCCCACAACGTATCCGTCCTTCCGCATCTCGGTGCCGCCCCAGTACACCTCTTCCTCGGGGTCCCAGCGGATGGCCTGGTAGCCGCCGTAGCCACCCGCGCCCACGTCCATGCTGTGTCCCCGTCCGCGCAGGGCGTTCACCACGTCCTCCGGCACTCCGCTCTCCACGCGGAGCACGCCGCGGCCATCCATGGCCTCCCCGGTGGGGCTGCTGCTGCCGTAGTGCCGGTAGCGCGCCGCGTCGCCCGCCGCCTGCACGTTGAGGCCGAAGTCGACGATGTTGCTGAGCACCTGCACGTGGCCCTGCGGCTGCATGCCGCCGCCCATCACGCCGAAGCTGAGGAACGGCTCCCCGTCCTTCATCGCGAAGGCCGGGATGATGGTGTGGAAGGGCCGCTTGCCCGACTCGTAGACGTTGGGGTGGCCCTTCTCCATCGTGAAGAGCGCGCCGCGATCCTGCAGCATGAAGCCGAGGCCGTCGGGGACGAGGCCGCTGCCCATGCCGGCGTAGTTGCTCTGGATGAGCGAGACCATCATGCCGCTGGAGTCGGCGACCGTCAGGTAGATGGTGTCGCCGCTGTTCAGGCGCTCGCGCATGGTCGGGTCCAGGTCCGAGGTGGACACCGAGCGGGGGTTCCCGGCGTTCGGGGCGGACAGCACTTCGTCCATCTCAATGAGCTGCCGCCGCCGTTCGCCGTATTCTTCGGAGATGAGCTCCTGTACGGGCACATCGGCAAAGTCCATGTCCGCGTAGAACCGAGCCCGGTCCTCGAAGGCGAGCTTCTTGGCCTCCGCCTGCACGTGGAGGTAGTCGGTGGAGTTGAGGCCCATGTCCGCCACGTCAAAGCCCTTCAGGATCTGGAGCATCTGCAGTGCGGCGATGCCCTGGCCGTTGGGCGGCAGCTCGTAGACGTCGACGCCCCGGTAGTTGACCGACACCGGATCGACCC
>Ga0207753_1000235_pt1 | contig 22488 bp, 19 predicted proteins | sample PonA233FremontCA_2_FD_187273 | JGI IMG/M metagenome (GOLD analysis project Ga0207753, IMG submission 187273) | Salt pond sediment microbial community from Fremont, CA, USA - Pond A23 Sediment 3 (SPAdes) | ecosystem: Environmental > Aquatic > Non-marine Saline and Alkaline > Saline | place: USA... | reverse complement strand
CTCGATCTCGATGTCCGTGATCATGCAGAAGAAGTCGTGCTTCTCCCCCTGAATCACGACGAACGTCCCGGCCACCACGTCCTCCACGGACTCCGCCGAGTCGAGCTTCATCTCGATGCCCTCGTTCAGCGACCCGTGCGTGATGACGCCGAGCCGTTCCGGTCGAACGCTCGTCTCTTCGAACATGGCAGGGGGAGATAATGCGCGATCGCTTCGAAAATCAATCGGCCCCGACGGCCCGGCCGCCACGAGCAAATCGCTACGGGGCCGTGTCTCCTTCATGGCCTCCCGGTTCTCCTGCACGCCCGGTTCGGCGTCTCTTCTCCCCGGACGCGGTGTCTCCGGACGTGGGGCCCTCGGTGGCCCGACGGGTGAGGAAGAGCCCGAGGGCAACGAGCAGAATTTCGCCGATGAGTCCGAAGAGGAAGCGGCGCGTCATGCTTTTCAGCACGCGCGGCAGGAGCCGGACGGCGGCGTAAAAGCCGAGGATGCCGAGGAGCCCCTGCACGAGGCGGGTGAGCCAGCCAGGCGTGTTGGAAGAAGAGACCATGGCCAGAAGCGGAATAAACGGTATGGACGTGCGGTGGATCTTGAGGGTCGCCCAGCGTGAGGCCGTCCGCCGGCCTTTCGCGTCTTTTCGCGTGCGCCCTCGCCCCCAACCCTCTACCCTCGATCTTCGTCGTTCGCCAGCTGCCCACACGCCGCGTCGATGTCCTGCCCGCGGCTGCGGCGCACCGTCACGGTCACCCCTTCCTGCACGAGCACCTGCACGAAGCGGTCGAGCTGCTCCTCGGACGTGCGCTCGAAATTCAACCCTTCGACCGGATTGTACATCAGCAGGTTCACCTTGCTCGGCGCCCAGCGGCTCACGTCGGCGAGGTTGCGGGCGTCGGCTTCGCTGTCGTTGACGCCGCGGAACAGGCAGTATTCGTAGGTAATCTGACGACCGGTTTTCTGAAAGTAGTACCGGAGCGCCTCCTTCAGCGCCGGGAGGCTCGTCTTTTCCGCCTCGTTCACCGGCATGATGCGGCTGCGCGTCTCGTTGTCCGGGGCGTGGAGCGAGACGGCTAGGTTGGTGCGAAGTTGGTCGTCGGCCAGGTCCTTGATGCGGCGGGCGAGGCCGACGGTGGACACGGTGATCTTCTGGGCCGACAGGTTGAGGCTGTCCTCGTCGGTGAGAATCGAGATGCTGTCGAGCACCGCGTCGTAGTTGAGGAGCGGTTCGCCCATGCCCATGAACACCACGTTCGTCACCGGTCGCCCGAAGCGCTCGTGGGCCACCTCGTTCATGTGCCACACCTGGTCGAAGATGGCCCCGGGCGTCAGGTTCTCGCGGAAGCCCATGAGGCCGGTCGCACAAAACTCGCACCCCATTGCGCACCCGACCTCACTCGACACGCACACCGTGAGGCGGCGCGCCTCCCCCCGCTCGTCGATGGCGGGGATGAGCACCGTCTCCGCCTCGCGCCCCGACGGCAGCTCGAAGAGCGCCTTCACGGTCTGGTCGGCGGCCTGCTGCTGCTCGACGACCTCAATGCCCTCGACCGTCGCGTCGCGGTGCAGGCCGCGCCGCATGCGCTTCGGGAGGTTCGACATCTGCTCGAAGTCGGAGACGCCCTTCCCGTAGATCCAGTTGAAAAGCTGGTCGCCGCGGTAGCGGGGCGCGCCGTGCTCGGCCACGAAGTCTTTCAGGGCCGCGCGGTCCATCGTCTTGAGGTCCACGCGGTCCCCAGCGGTGCCAACGGTATGAGAAGCAGTCTTGACATCAGGCATATCAAAAGGTCGAACGCTACACACGAGCCGGACGTTTCGGCGATGCCTCACTGAGAACCGCCTCCAGTCTGTTATCCGACGCCCTCACCTTCGATCCCTTAACCTTCCGACCTTCAACGTTCCAACCTTCCAACGTCCACCGGAAAACATTCCCCCCGCTCGAAAATAGACCTACCCGTCTGATTCGAATACCACACACCTCCGACATTGATGATCCCACTCATCACGCCCGACGACACCGCCCGCCTCGACGCCATCATGAGCCGGGGCGGCACCTTTAGCGACGAGGTCGACGCCACGGTCGACGACATCCTGGCCCGGGTCCGCACGGAGGGCAACGCGGCGCTGCTCGATCTGACCGAGAAGTACGATGGGGTGCGGCCGGACCCCGTCAAGGTTCCCGCGTCGGCCCTCGAGGGGGCGGCCGATGCGCTCGACGCGGATCTCCGAGGCGCACTCGAGGAGGCCGCCGCCAACATCCGCCGCTTCCACGAGAAGCAGGTTCGGGAGTCGTGGTTTACCGAAGACGGCGACGGGGTGGTGCTGGGCCAGCGCGTGGTACCGATGGAACGGGCCGGGCTGTACGTGCCGGGCGGCACGGCCTTCTACCCGTCCAGCCTGCTGATGAACGCGATTCCCGCCCAGGTGGCCGGCGTCGACGAGATCCACCTTGTCTCGCCGCCGCAGGCGGACGGGCGCCCGCACCCCCTCGTGCTCGCCACCGCCGCCCTGCTGGGCCTCGAGCACATCTACGCCCTGGGGGGCGCCCAGGCCGTCGGGGCGCTCGCGTACGGCACCGAATCGGTCCCGGCGGTCGACACGATTGTGGGGCCCGGCAACGCGTACGTCGCCGCCGCCAAGAAGAAGGTGTTCGGGCGCGTGGGCATCGACTCCGTCGCGGGCCCCAGCGAGATCGGCGTGCTGGCCGACGCCACCGCTGACCCCGAGTTTGTGGCCGCCGACCTTCTCTCGCAGGCCGAACACGACGAACGGGCCTCCGCAATCCTTCTCACCCCCCACCGCCCGCTCGCCGAGGCCGTCCAGACGCACGTCGAGCAGATGGTTCCCGGCCTTCCGCGGGCCGACGTCATCGAACGGTCGCTGGCCGACTACGGGGCCTGCATCGTGACCGACACGATGGACGCGGCAATCGACCTCATGAACGAGCTCGCCGTGGAGCACCTGGAACTTCACACAGACGATCCGTGGCGAACCATGACCCGCATCCGCCACGCAGGGGCAATTTTCCTGGGCGAGCACTCCTCCGAGCCCGTGGGCGACTACTTCGCGGGCCCCAACCACGTGCTGCCCACCGGCGGCACGGCCCGCCACGCCTCGGCCCTCGGGGTGGACGACTTCGTGCGCACGCAGTCCGTCCTCTCCTACTCGCAGAAGCGCCTGAACAAAACCGGGCCGCAGATTGCGACCATCGCCGAGGCGGAGGACCTGCAGGCCCACGCCGAGGCGATCCGGACACGACTCGACCGCGGCACCGACGATGGACCGGGTTCGAAAAAGCCGTGACCCCGGAGACATTGTGCCTGCCCGCTGGTACTTTGGTGCCCCTTGTTCGCTTTTCCCTTCGGTTCGCTTTTCCCTTCGATACGTCCCGCCGGGCCCATGGCCGTAGACCCTGACTCTCCGTCCCTCGACGACGTGCTCCAGCACATTCGGCCGGCCGTACGGGCCCGGAGTGAGTACATCGTGGACATGCCGGAGGGGATTGACGTGAAGCTCAACCAGAACGAGAGCCCCTTCGACCTTCCGGAGGGCCTCAAGGAGGAGCTGCTCGACGCACACGCGCAGGTGGCAATGAACCGCTATCCCTCCGAACAGCCGGAGGACCTGCGCCACGCACTCGCGGAGTACGATGGGGTCGCCCCCGATCAGATCCTCGTCGGCAACGGCTCCAACGAAATCACCTACACCTTCGGCCTTGCCTTTCTGGACGCGGGCGATCCGGTGGTCCTGCCCCGCCCCATGTTCTCTCTCTACGAAAAGGTGATGCGCCTACAGGAGGCCGACCTTACCATCGTGCCTCCCCGAGACGACTTCGGGTTCGACGCAGATGCCCTGGCCAGGGCCGCGGCGGAGACCGACGCCGTTCTTACGATCCTCACTACCCCCAACAACCCGACGGGGCTGGCCATGACGCTCGACGAGCTCGAGCAGGTCGTGACGGCAAGCTCCGGATTCGTAGTCATCGACGAGGCGTACGTCGAGTTCAACCCGGAAGGCACCGCCCTCGACCTGCTCGACCGGCACCCCAACGTACTCATTCTTCGCACGCTCTCAAAAGGGTTCGGGCTGGCGGGCGCACGGCTCGGGTATCTTCTGGCCCACCCCGCCGTGGTGACAGAGCTCATGAAGGCGCGCTTGCCCTTCATGGTGGATCGCTTCGCTGAGCAGACGGCCCTCGCGGTGCTCCAGCGTCCAGACCTGATTGCAGACCGTGTGGCGCGCATCGAAACGTCGATCACACGTCTCACCGAGGCCCTCCAAGCCCTGGACGCGGTCGAGGTGGTGCCGTCGGCGGCAAACTTCGTGATCTTCACAACGCCCGTGCCGGCCGATACGCTGCAGGAGCACCTGGCCAACCGCGGCGTCCTGGTCCGCAACATGGGCGGGTACCCGGAGTTGGACGGGTATCTGCGCGTCAGTGCGGGGACCGAAGAAGAGAACAACGCGTTTTTGGACGCGTTGGAAGTGTCGCTTGAAGAGGCGGGGGTCGTCTCCAGCAGGTAATCCCCTCCTGCAGATCGGCGAGGGGCGCCGGCGCTTTACTTTCGGGCATTGAGCACTCTCTCCGAATTCACTGAGTTCGCGATGGATTTTACTCGTGTAGATATCATCGGTCTCTCCACCAGCCCTTCCAGCGGAGGGGCCTACGCCCTCGTCTTGGGGGAGGTGGAAGGCAATCGACGCCTGCCGATCATCATCGGGGCGTTTGAGGCCCAGGCGATCGCGCTGGAGCTGGAAAAGATTCAGCCCCCGCGCCCGATGACGCACGACCTGCTGCGCGACTCCTTTGAGGCGGTGGACGTGGACGTGACGGAGGTCGTCATCGACGAGCTCCGAGAGGGCACCTTCTTCGCCAAGATCCGATACCGCCACGACGGGGAGGAACACCAGCTCGACTCCCGGCCCAGCGACGCCGTGGCGCTCGCCGTCCGGGTGGATGCCCCCATCTTCGTCGCCCCGGCGGTGTTGGACGAGGCCGGGATCGTCGCCGAGGACGAATCGGACATCTCCTCCCTCGCTGAGCAGGCGGAAGAAACGTCCTCCTCGGAGGAAGAAGAGGGGACCGAGCTCGAACAGATGCAGAAGCAGCTTGAGGAGGCCGTCGAACAGGAAGACTACGAGCGCGCCGCCGAGCTCCGCGACGAAATCCAGCGCCTGGAGCAGGAGCAGCAACAGAACCAGAATTGACGCCTCCTGGTCGGCCGTTCGCTCCTGGCGAAGCCCTGCGGGATTTGTGCCCGCGGCTTCGCCTTTTTTATTGCCCGTCGTTCCCCCTTCCCATCGCGCATCTGCTCTCCGCACCTCCGGGCCCCCGCCTCACTCTGACCATCGCCGCTCGCCCGCATGCCGTCCTCCATCGACACCGCCGCTCGCCGGGTCTCCCCAGCCTCCCTCGGCGCCTTTCCCGACCTGTTCATCGACTACTGTACCGACTTCGACGCCGTCGCGGACTTCTACCCGGGCGACTGGCAGTCCCGGACGGCCCGGCGGACAGCCGCGGAATCCGCCGCCCAGCGCCCCGCGGACCGCGACGTGCTCGCCGAGACACTGCTCGCCCAAAACGAGCGCTGGGGCCTCGACGCCAGCACCCGCTCTCACATCGAAGCGCTACGGGACCCGGCCAGCATCGCCATCGTGACGGGGCAGCAGGTGGGGCTGTTCACGGGGCCGCTCTACACCATCTACAAGACCCTCACGACGCTCCAGTTGGTCGAGGAGTGGGCCGACCAGACGGGGCACCCCGTCGTCCCGGTCTTCTGGGTGGAGGGCGAAGACCACGACTTTGAGGAGATCGCCGCGGCGCACGTCCTCCACCGCAACGAGGTCGTGCCGCTCTCCTACGCCCCTGACGTGGAGGACAATCCCGGGGCGGTCGGGCGACTCGCCCTGACCGACGGAATTCACGACGTGGTCGACCAGCTCGACGAGGCCCTGCCGCCCTCCGACTTCAAGCCGGCGGTGATGGAGCACGTGCGCGCCGCCTACAGGCCCGGCACCCGCCTCGAAGATGCCTTCGCCCAGCTGATGCGCTCCTTCTTCGCGGACGACGGGCTCGTCTTCATAAACCCGGACGATGCGCGGCTGAAGGCATTGAGCCGCCCCCTCTTTCGGCGCGAGATTGAGTCCCCACAGGCCTCCGCCGCGCAGGTGGGCGCGGCCGGCCGAGCGCTCCGTGATCGGGGCTACCACGCGCAGGTGACGGCCCGTCCGACCAATTTGTTCTGGCTCGGCGACGACAGCCGCCGGGCGCTCGACTGGGAAGAACACACCTTCCGGCTTCGTGGCACGGACCGCACGTTCTCCCAATCCGAGCTGCTTGATCATCTCGACGAGACCCCCGAACGCTTCAGCCCCAACGTCGTCTTGCGGCCGCTGATGCAGGACCACCTCCTCCCCACGGCCGCGTACGTGGCGGGCCCCGGCGAGGTCTCCTACTTCGCCCAGTACGGCGGCGTGTACGAGTGGGCGGGCCTGGACATGCCCCTCATCCATCCGCGGGCGAGTGTCTCCCTCGTGGAGGGAAAGGTGCAAACGGTGCTCGACAAGTACGACCTGACGGTTGCGGACTTCCAAACCAACCTGGACCCACTCTTCCAAAATGTGGTCGTCGACACCATGGAGGTCGACGTGGACGCCCTCTTTTCGGAGGCCCTGCCGCAGCTCCACCAGACCCTCAATGCCCTGAAGCCCGAAGTGGAGGCCGTAGACCGGACGCTCGGCGCCTCAACCGAAGCGGCGCGGTCGGCCATCATGGACGAGATGGAGTCGTTGAAGCAAAAGGTCGTGCGGGCCGAGAAGCGACAGCAGGACGAGGTTCGGGCGCAACTCCGAAAGGCCCACGTCAACCTTCGCCCGGCCGGGACGCTCCAGGAACGCATGATCAACGTGCTGTACTATCTCAACAAGTACAGTCCCGCCCTGCTCAACGACCTGCGGCACGCGCTCCAGACCGACACCTCTGCCCACCAGGTCGTGGAAGTATAGCGGGACGAACGCCCGCCGCGACCGCCCGCCGATCGTACCGAACAGACCCGCTCCCCCCTTTTCATGGAGGAAGACTCACCCTCGGAGGCCCTCTTCAGCCCGCTCATCGAACACGCCATCGAGCTATCGGCGCAATGGCACGACGGCACCTACCGAAAGGGCGTCTGGCGCGACCCGGCGTTTGAGGTGCCCGAGGGCGAAGAGATTCAGATTCCGGTCATCGCCCATCTCGCCGCCGTAGCGTCCATTGTGCGCCGGGCGGGGTGGGGAGAGGTGCCCGTGGCCGCCGCCTACCTGCACGACGCGATTGAGGACATAAACCAGCACGGCCAGCGCCTGCGACGCAAGCAGCTCCGGGATGCCGTGGGGGCGGAGGTGGCCCGGCTCGTGGCGCAGGTGTCGGAGCAGAAGCTCGACGACGACGGCGAGATGCGGCCCTGGCGGGCCCGCAAGGAGGACTACCTGGACAGCATCCGCACGGGCTCCCCGGACGCCGCCGCCATCAGCCTGGCCGACAAGATCCACAACCTGTGGTCCATCACCCAGAGCCTGGAGGCCGGCGAGGATATTTTTGCGGCCCTGAGCGGCGCCCCTGAGGCACAACAGTGGTTTCACGGAGCAGTCCTCGACGCCTCCACGCACCACGACGACCCGCGCCTCAATCCGATGCGCGAGCGCCTGCAGACGGAACTCGATCGGTTCGACACCGCCCTCCGCCGCGCGGAGTAGGTCAACGGGAAACCGGTTGGAGCAAGGATGCCCCTCTCCTCTACAGGGCTCTCTCTTACTCGTCTGCCACCCGTACGATGCCCCGCACCAGCTCCATCAGGTCTCCCCGCACCCGCTCACTGACTTCCAGCACCTCGTCGTGGTCGAGGGCCCCAGCGGCCAGGCCCGCTGCCGGGTTTGTGATGGTGGAGAGGCCGAGCACCGTCATGCCGAGCCGGTGCGCCTGAAGGACCTCTGGCACCGTACTCATCCCTACTGCGTCGGCGCCCAGGTGCTCCAGCGCCCGCACCTCTGCCTTGGTCTCATAGTTGGGCCCCAGCGTCCAGGCGTAGGTGCCCCGCCGGGCCTCCAGGCCCAGGTCAACCGCCACCTGCTCGGCCCGGGTCGTCCACGCCGGGTCGTAAAACGCCGCCGCGTTCTCGTGCGCTCGGGCCGGCTCCGCCCCGGCGCCAACCCCCGGACTGGCAAACGCCATGTTGAGGTGGCCGGTGATGAACATGAGCGTGCCGGGCTCGAAGGTGCGGTTGATGCCGCCGGCCGAGTTGGTAACGAGCATGCGATCGGCCCCGAGGGCGTGGACGAGCCGCACCGGCATCGCAACTTGCTGCACCGGATAGCCCTCGTAAAGATGCACCCGCCCCTGCACAAAAACGACCCGGGACGCCTCCAGCGTCCCAAACACGAGCGTCCCACTGTGCCCCTCTACGGTCGACGTGGGGTAGTGGGGGATGTCGGTGGTGGAGACCACCGTCGTGTCGTGCGCCGCCTCTGCCAGGCGCCCCAGTCCCGACCCCAGAATGAGCGCCATCTCGGGGGCCCAGCCGACCTGATCTCGGACCGCGGCCACCGCGGCATCAAGATCTTCGGCGTCGTGCACGGTGGCGTCGGAGCGCAGAGCGGCGGCGGTTGAGCGGGACATGGACGGAGCGATGGGGGCGAGAGAAACGACAACGACACTTCGAAAAACGCCTCGGGGAGGTCCTCGATCCTGTAGGCCTAGCCGGCCCGCAAAATACGGTAGTTGCGGAGGCTCCAGAGCAGCTGCTCCACGATCACGCGCAGCGTCGTGGTGAGGGGAATCGCCATTAGCATCCCCACGATGCCCCCCAACTGGGCCCCCGCCAGCACCACGAAGAGAATCACGAGCGGATGGGTTTGGGCGGCACGCGAGAAAATGAGGGGTTGGAGCAGCACGTTATCGGCCAGCTGGGTGAGGGCCATGGCGAGGGCCACCCCCGGCACGAGCGACACGTCTCCCGTCTGGGCAATGCCCACGAGCGTCCCCGCCAGGAAGCCCAGGAAGGGCCCAAAATAGGGAATGGTGTTGGCCAGGCCGGTAAAAATGGCGATGGCGATGGCCCCCCGCAGGCCGACGATCCACAGGAGGATGGAGGCAATGATCGCAATGGCCGTCCCTTGAACCAGCAGGGCCCGAAAGTACCGGCCAATGTTCATCTCCACCTTCGCAAGGATGGACAGGGTCACCTCAAAGTACCGATTGGGGACGAGGTGGAGCAGACTCCGCCGAATTCTAAGCTCGTCTTTGAGCAGGAAAAACGTGACGAACGGCACGATGACGACGGCGTACACGATGTTCGTGAAGACGCTCACGACGGAGCCGACCGTCTCCGCGACCTGTTGTCCCTCCACCAGATCGCCCCGCATGAGCGATGTGGCCACCTGGCGGACATTTTTTTCCAGCACCCCTTGCTCCAACGGAACGACGCCCTGGACCTGTGCCTCAATGAGATTGGCGACGTACGCGGCCGTATCGACGGTGATGAGCTGCGACAGGTCCTGCACCTGGCGCGTGATGAACGGCACCACCGACGTGACCACCACCACGATCACCCCCAAAAAGACCGTGAACGCCATCAGAATGGCCGGCACCCGCCCTACGCCGAGCCCTTGAATGTAATCGACAGGGGGCCGAAGCACATACGCGAGAAGCCCGCCGACGATGAGATACAACACGATCCCGGCGAAGTACCAGAGCATCCACCCGGCGGTCACAACGGCCGCGGCCCCCAGCAAAAAGCGGACAATCTTGTCGAACGTGAAGGTCCCGGACGCCTCGCCGGGCGGACGTGACGCACCCGCGCGGCCGCCCCTCCGAGGGGAAGAGGGCGTCCGGTCGGAGAGGGCCGTCGATGTCTCCGAGGACGACGGCGCTCCCCCATCGGTGCGTGGGGGCTCGTCGGGCGCAGAAGAAGACGGATTGGATCCGTCGGGCATACGGGCGGGCGAGCCGTGTCGAAGAATACCGTGTCGAAGAAAGGAGTCGCCGGGCAGAGGCAACCACGTCGTTCCCGTCCCTGGGTCCCTGACTACACGGGGGAGTGCCCCCCGTCCCGTTCGAGTTCATCAAGGATGGGCCGGATGGTCTCGGACGTAAAGCCGCGCCGGCGAAGATAGCGGTACATTTTCTGCCGGCGCCGGCGCGGATCGTCTTCGTCGGCCAGGCGTGGCCACCGAGACTCGGCGTGCTCCCAGGCCGCGGCGGTTGCGTCTTCATCCGCAAAAAGCGTGTCAACCGCCACGTCGGCCAGGTGCCGGTCGATGCCCCGTTCCTCTAGCTCCCGCCGGATGCGCACGGGGCCGTACTTTTTGCTGGAAAAGCGGTTGTGGGCGTAGTCGTGCGCGTAGGCCTCGTCGTCGAGGTACTCCAGTTCGTACAACCGGGCAATCACGTCGTCGATCACGGGCGCCGACACGTCTTTGCGCTTGAGCTTTCGCCGCACCTCTGTCTCCGTACGGGGCTTGTGTGCGAGGTAGTCGAGCGCCGCTTGCTTGGCGTTCACGTACTGCTCATCGGCCTCGATGTCACGTACGTCCTCGGGAGCAAGGGTCATTCCCACCGTCAGGCCGTGCTTCACGACGATGTCCTCGTGCACCCCAAACGCAAACTCCTCGTCCAGAAAGACCGACACCCGGTCTTCGTTGTTGACTTGGGGGTCGAGGCGCGTAATTGTTCTCTCTGGCATCCCCTCAGACATGCGACGGAGTCGGGTTGCGGGATAGCATACACACTGGATGGCCCTGTTGGCGTATGGCCACGGTCGTTGTATGCCCGGTCTCCGGTCTGGATTCTCCGCGGTTCCTGTCTTCTACAAACCCTTTTACGGAACGTAGCACTGCTGCTCTCCTGCCGACGTGACCGAACGGCGCAACGAGTCGATGGCGACCGCCGTGGCAACCCCGAGCCCCCCCTCTACGTTTGAAATGGGCTCGCGCCGCTCGGGGTCGTCTCGACTCCGAGCGAACGCCGCGAATGCGGTATCGCCCCGGGTAAGCGTTGCGGTAAGATCGTGCCCGGGAAACGCTGAGGTGCTGTCTTCGACGGGCACCGCATAGACCCCCCGCCACGCTCGTTGCCCGTTTTGGGTTCGGAACTGATCCTCCCGCCGCACATCCACCGGCTCCAGGAAAAAGTTGATAAAGCGAGACGAAGACTCGGTGGTGTCCGGGTTGAGCTGCGGCCGTACCCAGTGGGTTGTATCCGCCCTTTCGGGCCCCGTCCCATTCGGCCACGTCAACGATACATCGACTGGATAAAGGTATCCCCGCTCCGCAGGAATGTCGAGCGAGTCGCGGCGCAGCGAATCAACACGGACGGCCTGCACCGGGGCCTCCGGCACCTCCACGCACACCTCCTTCAGATCGATGGGCGGCGGCGTCCGCCCCTGCGCCCGTGCAACCTCGCCCCGCCACCGAGCCGTGAGGGCCCAGGAAACCCCCGCGGGGACCGTCTCCAGAGTCCTTCCAGGAACGTACCGTCCCGGACGCGAGTCGTCCGCCTCGTAGACGACCGTCCGGTTGCCCAGCACAAGCTCAACGGTCGCCCCCTGCGCCGCCTTCTCGTCCCGACGGCCCGGCGCGTCAAGCGGACGGGTCCGCCGAAGCGTGATTGCAGGAAGGGGACGGTCGGTTTTTAGAAACGCCTCGACCACAAGCGGTTGCGGCTCTGTGGGCTCCACCAGGTCGCACCGTCCCAGAATCAGGAAAAGTCCTACCGTCAGGAGCACGCCCCCGAGGGCCCGCAGTATGTGGTTTCCGGTCTCTCGTCTCATCAAAGGACAGTTTGCGCGCTTGATGCCGAGCAGCTCTGCGGCGACCCCTCGTGTCTGGCCAGCGCACACCGTGACAAGCGTGCCATCGGCCTGTCATGTGCACCCGCCCCGTCCACGAACGCCCTACAGCTCCATCTTCAGCTCCAGAAGGGGAAGAATCGGCAGCCCCCGCCGGCGGTTGACGTTGATGCCAGTCTCGGTCGGCCGGTACGTCTGATCCTGAATGTTGTCGCGGTTAAGGACATTGAAGATGTCCGCCGTGGCGGTCCAGTCCGCGGACAGCAATTGGAACTGGTAGCCCACGGTCAGGTCCACTCGCAGGTACGGCGGGAGCCGCCCGTTGTGGATCTGCGGGCGATGCAGGTAGGTGGTGGCGGCGGGGGCCGTGGGGTCGCCCAATTCATAACGCGCCTCGGGGACCGTCACCGGATACCCACTGCGCAACTCCGCAGCCACCGTGGCCCGCCAGTGGTCCCCGTCCCACCCAAGCGTGCTGCGGACCGACACGGGCACGTCCAGTCCCGATGGGCGCCAGCGGAGGCCCGATCGGGCCGGGGCCCGGACGAAGGTCCGCCCCGTATTCATCGAGAACCGTGCCCGCCATGGGCCCTGCTCGTAACGCGTACTGACCTCGATGCCATAGGCACGCTCGGCCCCCGTCACGTACTGTCCGAGCAGTGCCCCGAGTTCAATGCCGGGGCCGTCGATGCCCTCTTTCTCCTGAAACACGTCGGCCGGGACGAGGGTGTGGCGCGTCTCTCGGGCGTATGCGTCAAGCTCCAGGGTCCAGCCGGGCCGCAGCTGCGTGAACGTTCCGAGGCCCAACTGCCCCCCCGTCGCGGGGCGCACGCGATCGCTCGCCGGGATCCAACGGCTTGACACCAGATCGTACGCCAACGAATACCGGTCACGGAGGCGCTGCAGGTACTGCACGTGGAGGCCCGCACTCCCCTCAACAACGAGCCACCGCGGATGCACGACATGCTGCACGCTAAGCCGAGGGGAGAGGTGTGCATAGTTGCCCCCGCTAAAATAGCTGGCCCGCACCCCTGGCTCCACCGTCCACCGCGGCGTCGGGGTCCACGTGTCCTGCACGTATCCAGCCACCTTCGCAGCGGAGACTCGGCTTTCCTGCTGGCGACGGGTGGACGTCCCACTCGACCGCTGCAGATCGCTGTCGAGGGTGCTTTCAAATTGAAGCGTGGAGACCTCCAGTCCTGCAGTCAGCTCATGGCTCACCGAGTGATGATAGTCGGCCTGCACCGTCACCCCTGCGTCGGCGAGCTGAACCCGGTAGTCAGACGTGAGCGACGCGGTCGTGGTCGGTTGCACGAGCGACGCCTCCTGGGCCCGGTACCCGGAGTAGTACCCCGTGGTGGTGACAAACACGTCGTCGCCGGCAAGATACCGGTGCTGGCCGCTGACAACCTGATTTTCCCAGTTCTGAGCCACCTCAAACAGAAGGTCGGCCGGGCGAAGCCAAGAGGAGAAGTCCAGGGACAGGTCAAACGGAAGGCGAAGGTCTAGGTCGTCACGCCCGTGGTAATAGCTGAGCGAGAGGCGATGGTTGGGCCCGAAGCGGTGCGTGAGCTTCGCGCTGGTGTCGAAAAAGTAGTATCCTGTGCGGAGGGTGTCGCGGCGTCCATTGTCTCCCGTAACTGGATGCTGCCGCCCGATGAGCTTATCGAGGTACGAGCGCCGCCCCGAGACCATGAATGAGGTCGAGCTCGTGAGGGGCGACTCGACCCGAAACCGTCCACTGAGCACACTGAGCGCCGCCACCGCCTTCGGCTCACGTCGGCTGCCGTCCTTCATCTGCGCGTCGAGCACAGCCGACAGGCGCCCCCCATGCTCCACGGGGAAGGTCCCGCGGTAGAGGTCTGTCGAGCGAAGCGTCTGGGTTTGGAACGTCGAGATCAGGCTGAAGGCATGCCACGGATGGTAGACCGGAGCGCCGTCCAGGAGGTAAAGATTCTGGTCGGGCTTGCCCCCCCGAACACTGAGGCCGCCGCTCGTCACACCCGACTTTCGGATGCCCGGGGTCCACTGGAGGGCGCGGAAGAGGTCCGGCTCCCCGAACGAGGGCAGCCGGTCAAGTTGATTCAGGGCAACCGACTGCATGCCCGGGAGGCGGTCATTGTCCTTGAGGCTCGTGGATCCGGCCTCTACGACGACGCCCTCCGATTGGATGGACGTGCCCGACAGTGAGATGCGGACGGGCTCGGCCCCGGCCGTGAGCGTGGTATCCACCGACCGGTACCCAAGGTACGAAATGCGCACTACGTAGTCCTCCGGGGGGAGGCTAGACAAGACAAAATAGCCGTCCTGGTTCGTCGTCGTCCCGGCCTTAAGCTGCGTAAGGTACACGTGTGCCCCCGGCAACCGCTCGCCCGTCTTTGCGTCCACCACATATCCCTTGAGCGAGGCGCGCGGCGCGGCCTCTTCGCGCCCCTCATCAGAATTCGCCACGAGCACGTACTGCCCGCGGCGCACCCGCTCGGCCCGGACGCCCGTGCCGTCCAGCACACACCGGAGGGCCGCTTCCCGATCCGAGCCGGCATACGAACAGCTCGTCGTACGTCCCTGCACGAGCCGCTCAGCGTAGACGAGGTCGAGATCCGTTTGGGAGCGCACCTCTTCGAGGGCCTCCGTTAAGGAAGCGCCGGGCACGCGGACATTGATGGGCTCTTGCGTCTGGGCCTCCGCCTCACACACGCCCCCCCACACCACCAGGACCCCAATGACGACGTACAGGAAGCGCGGCACAGTCCTCGCTGGGATGAACCTAAAGGGACAGGCAAGGACTGTCCTACTTTCGACAGGGGCCTTCGTTCAGCAACCTCCATATTCGCCGGCCTCTTTAAGAAGGGTGCCCCCCCACGCGCCCTCCCACAAAGACGCTCAGGAAGCGGGTTCGAGCTGGTAGGCGTCCTCTTCCCTGCGCACGTCTGCACCCAGCGTACGGGCGATCGTGTTAAGCACCTGCTCGACCGGCTGGCCCCGCTCAAAGGTCCCCGTTACGGGCTCGTTGGCCAGGGCCGGTGCCACGGTGATGGACACTCCGTAGTGATCACGCAACTGCTCCGCAATGGCGCTCGTGGGCACAGCCCGAAAGACAAAGAGGCCGGTCCAGTCCAGCGTCGCGGTAAGGTCCACCGGGGTCGGAGAGGTGGGGGCGTCTCCCTTTCGGACCATGCTGCGCTCGCCGGGGGCCAGCACCACCGGTTCGGCTTCGTCTTCCTCGTCCGGCCCCACGCGAACTTGGCCATCTACGAGCACAACCTCCGTGGTGTCGGTGCCGGCCGCAACCCCAAATTGCGTTCCGAGCACCTCCGTGCGGGCCGCGGGCGTGGTCACCACAAACGGAGCGCCGTCTCGAGAGACCACGTCGAAGTACGCACGCCCCCGCGCCAGAGTGACGCGGCGCTCCTCGGCCGTGCTCATGTCGGGGCTGTAGGACAGGGTGGACGCCCCCACAAGCCGGACCGTCGACCCATCTCCGAACTCCACCTGTCGCTGCTCGCCGGCCTCGGCCGTCACGGTCATCCGATTTGCCTCTTCTGGCCCGTAAAAGACGGCCAGCACGGCGGCACCGAGCAGGAGAGCCGCAACAGTGAGGCGCCACACCCAGCGGCGCTCAAGTCCTTCTCCACGGGAGGCGGCAGACCGTCGAGGGCCTCGTTCATTTCGGTCCGACGACACGCGACGCTCCGCACCGGCCCCTGCGTCCCGAATCTCTTCACGGTGTTGCGCCCACACCGTCTCGAAGTCGGCCCGTTCGTCTTGAATCCGCTCCACCACCTGTTGGAGTGCTGGAACAGCGTCGATGGCGTCGGCAATGTCGCCGCGGGCCGCGTCGAGGGCCTGGGCCTCTTCAGGGGTAAGGGGCCCTTCCCCCTCATCGTCCAAGGCATACAAGACGAGAAGGCGCCGGTCGGGAAGAGCCTCCTGCAGATGCTCACGCAGCCGAGCGCGCACCTGTCGCCAGCGCGCCCATCCCTCAGCCAGGGCCGGATCGTCCTCGAGTCGCTCCCGCAGCTCCGCCCGCTGCTCGGGCGAAAGGGTTTCTTCAAATAGAAGGGGAGCGTACGTGTCGTCCATGGTCCAAAAATCATGTCCGTCAGCAAAAGAACCGACTCCGAGGGCGGCCGCCGCACGGGGCACTTCTCCCCCTCGGATTTGTCCACATGTAGTCAGCCGCCGCCGGCACGGGGAAAGTAACAGACCCGGAAATTTGCCTAGAGGCCCAGAACCCACAGAAGAGGGAGCAGCACGCTCAGAGCATCCTTCATGGTCTCGAAGGCGCGCTTCACTTGCATCTTCACCGCCGCCTCGGTGGTGTCCAGCATTTGGGCAATCTCGCGGTACAGGTATCCGTACTCGCGCAGCTCCATAATCCGACGCGCTTTGGGGGTCAGGGTATCGAGGGCCTTCTCCACGTCCACGTGGGCACTCCGGTCCTCCGGGTCCGTCGACTGCCCCAGGGGAAGCTCCGGATCGCGGAGGCGCTCCTTCATGTCGTACCGTCCGCGGTAGTAGTCCTGCAGTTCAAACAGGGCCGCCTTCATGGCGAACGACTTTAAACTCCCTGGCTTCTTCAGGTCATCGAGGCTTTCATGAATGCGCACCAGCGTATTCTGGACCAGATCATCGACATCGGTCTCGTCCCCGATGCGCTTGATGAAATAGCCCCGCAAAATGGGCTCCAGGCGACGGAGAAGCCCGTTCCGGGCCTCCTCGTTGCCGGCCTGGGCCTCGCGCACATGATCCGGATCGAACGCAGACTCAGGCATGGCCAGGAGGGAATACGGCAAACGGGCAGGAACGGCGGCAGCGCACACCACTTTTCTCGGACCGAACGGGCGTGGAGCCGCTCCGGCGAACCGATGGGGCCCCGCGTCGTATAAGTGATGGTTCTACCGAGGTCATGGGAGTTGTCAATTCGAAGCAGATGCCTCGACGTTTATGCCATGCTGATTGTCCGGTCGTGCCTTCCGATTTACCCTCCTCTGGACACGACACACGGCCGGACGGCACACGCTCCCGCACCGCATGTCTCGCACACACTGTCCTACCTAAACTCTCAGCACGACTATGAGCCTGTACGACCTGCACGACGCGACGCTTAACGACATGGACGGAGAGGGGTTCGCCTACTCGGAGAAGACCGTCTACGGCAAGGCCTACAAAGGAGTCTTCTTTGGGGAAAACGAAGAGAAAATCGAAGACCTCGCCAGTGAAGAGGACGACGCCACCTTTGAGGGCATTCTCTATGATCGGAGCCGCGAGCGCGAAAAGAGCTTCTCGGTCGAGGTCACGGACGTGGTGAGCACCCCGTCCGGTGAGCGGGCCGACTTCGTGGCAACAGAGAAGCCGTAGGACGCCCGTCGGGTCCATCCGTCGTGTGATGTCCGAACACGGAGGCCGCGCCCGCCAGTCGGGTCGGCCTCTTTTTTATCTCTCGCCTTGAAGATCCGCAAGCACGTCCACCCATCGGCTACCATCCGGCGTTCGGCGGTTCCGGGGGCGGGGGGGACGCCTCCGACGATTCTTGGGCCGAGGGGGCTGTGCCTGTCGGGTACGAGACGACCTCTAGCCGCACCTCCGCAAGCCCATCACGAATCATGTCTAGGCGCCCGGCCGCCGTCTTTGAGAGGTCGATGATGCGGCCCCTCTTGAACGGCCCTCGGTCGTTGATGCGCACGACGACGGACGGCTGAGCAGGGGCGTCGAGTCGGGTAGCACGCACGCGAGTGCCAAACGGCAGGGTGCGGTGGGCGGCCGTGAGTCCCTCGTGCTCGTAGACTTCTCCGTTGGCCGTCGTCCGGCCCACAAACTTGTCGGCGTAGTAGCTGGCGATTCCTTCCACGTCGGGAAGCCCCCGCTCGCCCACGTGCTGCGTCGACCCACACCCTACCAGCAGTCCGCACAGCAGAAGCAGCGCCCAGCGGGGCCCCAGACGGGTCTCCTCTGCTGCTAGACGCGGTCGAATCCTCATGAGAATTTGGGCAAGACGGACACTCAAGGCACATCGTCGTCCATCGGAAAGCAGTGACGGATTCAAGGTTCCTCGTCACGAGTGGCCCCCTCCGGGCCCGAATGCTCCAGGGTCGACGCAACGGGCCGTTCCGCCTTCCTGCCACGCTCGTTCGTTGAAACGTTCGCGTACTAATTTGAAGCGCTCCCTCAAACGCGGTGTGGGACGGAACCGAGCCCACCTCCGCATTTTCAAGAGACTCCGCGTTCTCGCCCAGTTTATTTGCGCGTCTTCATGCTTGGCACGATCGGCGAGTTTCTTCTTCTGAGCGCGTTCGCAGCGTGCGGCGTGTCGGCCGTTGCCTTCTTCTGGGCCGCCCGGACCGACGAAGAAGACCTGCGCGCAGCGCGCACGTGGAAGCAGGCGGGCCGCTGGGCCTGGGGCGCCATGAGCACGGCGGTGGGGGCTGCGTCTGGGGTGCTCTGGTACATGCTTCTCACGCACCAGTACCAGTACGCCTACGTCTACCAGCAGTCGTCCAACGACCTCCCGGGGCACTACCTCTTTTCCACGTTCTGGGCGGGGCAGGAGGGCTCGTTTCTCTTCTGGGTCCTCATGATGTGCGTCGTGGGAGGGCTCCTCATTGGTTATGTCCAGCGAGAGTACGAAACCCCGGTGATGGCCATCGTGGGCCTGTGCCAGATGTTTTTGCTGTCGATGATCGTGGGCCTTCAGTTCGGCCCGGTCGAGATCGGCTCCTCGCCGTTCATGACACTCCCGGAAAAGTTTGCCGACGCGCCCATCTTCCAGCAAAACCCTGGCTTCGTGCCGGCGGACGGGCAGGGGCTCAATGACCTGCTCCAGAATCCCTGGATGACGATCCACCCGCCGGTCCTCTTCCTGGGCTTCTCGGCGATGGTGGTTCCTTTTTCCTTTGCCCTCGCGGCCCTCTGGAAGAAGCGCTACACGCAGTGGGTGCGCCCGGCCCTGCCGTGGACGCTCTTCGCTGTCATGGCGCTGGGCGTGGCCATCGCCATGGGCGGGTACTGGGCCTACGTCACGCTCTCATTTGGCGGATACTGGGCCTGGGACCCCGTCGAAAATTCGTCGCTCGTGCCCTGGCTGCTGGGCGTGGCCGCCTTCCACACAATGCTGGTGCAGAAGAAGAGCGGATCGAGCCAGAAGGCCTCCCTCCTCCTCTCCATCGCCGCGTACCTGTTTGTCATCTATTCCACGTTCCTCACGCGGAGCGGCATTCTGGGAGACGTGTCGGTGCACTCGTTCGTGAGCCTCGGCCTCTACAACCAGCTGCTGCTCTGGATCGTCGTGCTGGGCACCCTAGGCGGGGGCCTGTTTGCGTACCGGTACGGCGAACTGCCCGTGCCCGAGGAGGAGCCGCGCTTCCTCTCGCGAGAGTTCATGATCCTTTGTGGGGCGCTGCTGCTCACCGCCACGGCCGCCGTCATCATCCTCGGCACCAGCGCCCCCATCTTCGGCCAGATCTTCCGCGACAATCCGTCGGCCGTGCCCCAGTCCTTTTACAACCAGTGGACCCTTCCCCTGGCGCTCGGCTTCGTCTTCCTCGCCGGCCTCGGCCAGCTCTTTTGGTGGAAGAAGATGGACGTGGCAACGGTGAACCGCGTTCTGCTGAAGCCGCTCGCCCTGGCCACGGCGAGCACCATCGCTGTGCTTATTCTGACCCCGTTCGCGGAGCAGGCCCTCGTCGTTCCGGCCGGCACCGGGGGCGCCCCCCAGACCGCCTCCGCCAGCCTCACGGGAAGCCTGGCGGACTTCTGGGCGGCGTACGGACAGGCCCTGCAGATGCTGCTCCTGCTCTTCGTGGGCTTCTTCTCGCTGTTCGGCAACGGCGCCGTGCTGTGGCGCATCCTTCGGGGCAACCCCCGCATGGCCGGCGGGGCGCTCTCACACGTCGGCTTTGCCCTCATCATTCTGGGCATCATCGCGTCCAACGGCTTCGATCAGGCCCTGCCCCGCATCGGCGAGCCGACGACTGCGAACGAGGACCAGATGCCGCGCGAGAACTTTGTGGTGGCAAAGGGCCAGACCCGCATCGTGAACGGGTACCAGGTCACCTACGAAGACAAGACGACGACCGACCGGGGCCGCGGCCAGTACCTCCTCGACGTGCGCGACCCGCAGGGACGCACGCACACGTTCGCGCCAGTGGCCTACCAGGGCAGCAACGACCAGTGGTTCAAGCACCCGGACGTGAAGGCGTTCTTGGAGAAGGACCTCTTCGTCGCCGTGACGCCCAAGGAGGCCACGGGCGTCGCGGAGGAAGACGGACCGCCCGGCGGGGAATTTCAACTGGCGGAGAACGACTCGACCACCCTTGGCGACCGCGAGTACGCGGTGGCCTTCCACGGATTCGAGGTCTTGAAGGGGCCGGACGGGGCGATGCAGACGACCGCCTCGGATCCACGCGTGCCGAGTGACGCGCAGATGGCCGTTGGGGCGCGCCTCCGGGTCACGAACCTCAGTACTCAGGAGACCCGGTCGCTCATGCCCATCTACCTCGTGATGAACGACAACTCACAGCAGTACATCGAAAACCGGATCTCGGACTGGGACCTCCGGATGAGCTTTACCGAGATGGACGCAAACAATGGCGAGGCGACCTTCGCCGTAGAGGGGGTCGACGTAATGCCCGACGACTGGGTGGTGGTGCAGGCCTACACGAAGCCGCTCATCAGTGTCCTCTGGGCCGGCATTATTGTGCTCACGCTCGGCTTTGTCGTCTCCATCGGACGTCGCGTGCAGGACATCCGGTTTCGCCGATAACCGGTTTCGCCGATAAATAGAAAAGGCCGGCCTTCCACCGAGGTCCGATCTGAGGCGACACACGTCCGTCTGCATCTGGACCCCTTGCGCACGGGGCCCCGCCGTCTCCCCATGGCACGTGCAACACCACGGCACGCGCGCCAGGAGAATGGTGCCCCACCTGCAAAGACTCGTCTCGATCTCCTGCAAATCTGTTGAGGGAATAGCCCCCTCCACCGAGCATGGTCACTGTCCGCGAGCACATCGATCTCGACGTCCCGGTGGGCCGGGTGTTTGATTTTATGGATGCGCCCGCCCGCCAGGCCACAATCACGCCGAGCCTGCAGGAGTCCACCCTTCTCGAACGACTGCCCAACGGAGGAGCTCGAGCCCGCTACACCTACCGAATCCTCGGACTGTCATTCTCCGGCGAGGTCCGCGCGACCGACTACGTGCCCGAAGAGCGCATCGTGTGGAGCATGACAGGCGGGTTGCAGGGGACCCTTCGATGGTACTTTGCGCCCATCAACGAAGAGGGGTGCCGATTCACCTACGCGGCAACGTATCAAATCCCCGGCCCGTCCCTGATTCGGCCGTTGGCCCGGTCGCTTGTCCAGCGCTACAACGAGCGCGAGGTCCAAGCCCTCCTGCGCAACCTTCGAAGTCGGGTCGGGGCGTAGTAGCATACCCGTCGTCCCGTCGGACACCAGCGACTTCCCCCCTGCCGCTCCTCTTCAGGCCCCCGTATATGATCATACCATGAATTTAAATTTTCCTTCCATCTTTTCGGGGCAAATTTTTGGGAACCGCTGGGGACTCTGCGAAAAACGTTCGCCTCCAGTTCATCTCTGCTTGATTTTCTTTCTTTCGGAAGCGCTTCTCATCAGAGCATCTTCCGTCTTCGTGCCCCCTCTTGATTTTCTACGCAGCCCTTGACAGGGAGCCCCGCGTCCTCCTAGTTGGGGGCAGCCCTCAACGGACGACCCATCTGTCATCATGACGTTTCCTGTTCTGCCCACCAGTGTGGCACTCGGCCTGAACCGGTCTCCGGTTCGGAACGGCCGGGTTCTGACGGGTCGTTCAAGCACATTTGAAGGGATGGTCGTGACGAGACGGGTGCCGGATGGACTTCGGATTTCGGCGCTCGTCCTTGTTCTTATTGCGATTCTTGCGGACTGACAACCGACGGCCAATCCCTTCTAAACGATGACACCAGGCATCGTGCGACGCCGAGGGGGTTGGCCCCTCGCACACTCCCCGATGCCCGACGCTTCTTCGACCGTCATCGTGTCCCCCCTTGTGTCCCACGGGATTCGTGTAGGCCGGCCCTTCCTTTCACGGGGAGGTACGGCCTCGGTCCGGGCCGTGAACGTGCCCGTCTGTTCCGCAGCGTCCTCGTTGCTCCACACCGCGTTCCCACACACTTGGCCGACCAGCACCGATGCCCACCGACACCCTACAGTCCCCCGACTCCGCGACACCGGCGACAAACGGCGCCCCCGACGCCCCCGTCCTCAAGGGATCTGAGATTTTTGTCCGTGCCCTCGAGGAAGAGGGAGTGGACCGCATCTTCGGCCATCCCGGCGGGGCGGTCATCAAAATCTACGACGCGATGGAGCGCCTCCAGCCGTCGTACGACCACGTGCTCGTCCGCCACGAACAGGGCGGCACGCACGCCGCCGAGGGCTACGCGAAGGCCACCGGCCGCGTGGGCACCGTGCTCGTGACCAGCGGCCCCGGGGCCACCAATACCGTCACCGGCATCGCGGACGCCTATCTCGACTCGGTGCCCATCGTCGTCTTCACCGGCCAGGTGCCCACCCACCTGATTGGGAACGACAGCTTCCAGGAGACCGACACGACGGGCGTCACCCGCAGCATCACGAAGCACAACTTCCTGGTGCGGGACGTGAACGAGTTGGCCTCTACGGT
>Ga0207753_1000234_pt1 | contig 22541 bp, 17 predicted proteins | sample PonA233FremontCA_2_FD_187273 | JGI IMG/M metagenome (GOLD analysis project Ga0207753, IMG submission 187273) | Salt pond sediment microbial community from Fremont, CA, USA - Pond A23 Sediment 3 (SPAdes) | ecosystem: Environmental > Aquatic > Non-marine Saline and Alkaline > Saline | place: USA... | reverse complement strand
ATCGCGGGGTGGAGCAGTGGTAGCTCATCAGGCTCATATCCTGAAGGTCGCGGGTTCGAATCCCGCCCCCGCTACTGGTTTTGTCCCTTTCCTGAACGGCTCCGTCGATCGGCGGAGCCGTTCCTGTTTGGCAGCGGTTAAAGCGGTCTACTGCCTGTGGGGCGACGATCCGAGGTCTGTGCGGGGACGCTCCGCGGCCACTGCAACGTCACGGGCACGAGGCGCCGAGTTCGGAAGCACGGTCCGGGTCGGGAGTGAACCCGCCGTCTTGAAAGAGCCAACACCACGCCCCCCCTCACTCTTCGGGCCTTTCGTCCTGCTCGAGGAGCTGAAAGTATTTTTTGATGAGGGCTTCGTAATCCGAGTTGTATCCCATCTCTAAAGCGCGAATAAGGTCGCGCCGCAGCGTATCGGTAGCGTCGGAATTGGGACGCTCACCGGGAGGCTCCTGGTCGAAGTCATCGTCCGCTTCGCGACCTCGCCGCTGCTGCTTTTTGCCCTGTGTACGAAGCGACTGCTGGGCGTTCAAGAGCCGGGTGAGGATCTGCTGCTGGCGCTCGATGAGACTCCGGCTGTGACGGCCGTCTTGCAGGTCGCTGGCGGATTTTTCCATCTGATCCGCAACTTTTTCGAGGTCCCCGAGCAATTTCTGTCGGGTCTCTTCCCCGACGTTCATTTCCTCGAGCTGCTCCTTGATCTGTCGCTGTTGCTTGGCGAGTTGCTTCCGCCGGGCCTGCATGTCCTGAGAGAGACGTTCGCCCTGAGATTGGTTGAGGAGGTTCTGGATCTGCTGGTTGAGCTTCTGCTGTTGGCCGGAGGCTTGTTGCAGCTGCTGCATGGCCTGCTGCATCGACATCTTCCCGCTTCCGCCGCTGCTCTGCTGCTTCATCTGGTCCAGCAGGTCGGAGAGCAGGCGGGCCAGCTCATTGAGATGCATCATGGAGGTCTTCTGATAGCCGGTGGCCTCGTCGCCCTCCCGAGCGTCTAGCGCGGCGGTCGCGTCCTCCATCGCCCGCAGCGCGTTTCCCGTCTTCGCTTGGACGGCCTTCGACATGCGCGGCAGGCGGCTCGCGATGGACTGCAGGGAATCGGCGACGTGGTTCAGGCCATCCCGCAAGTCTTTCTGCTGGACGGCAAAGCGACGGACCGCAGAGCCGTCGCCCTCCAGGTCCTCAAGGGTCGTGCGCAGGTTTTCTTGGTCCTTGGACAGGCGAAGGGTGTTTCCGAGCACACTGCGGAGCCCCGACATGTTCATCTGACGCTGCTGCCCCTTCATCTGCTGCTGCATCTGAGACATTCGGGACTGCATGCTCTGAAGACGCTTTTGCAGCTGTTGCTGCTGCTGACGGGCTTCCTGGAGCTGATTCTTCCGGAGCTGCTTGCTGTTTTTCCGCATCTGCTCCGGCATCTCCTGCTTCTGCATCTGCCGTCGCATCTTCTGGAGCTGCTTCTTCGGGGCCGACGGGACGTCCTCCATGTCCTGCTCGGCATTGTTCATCTCTTCCATGAGCTTCTCCATCTCTTTGGCCAGCTCTTCCTGCTCGCGGGCAAGGTCCTCGTTGGCCGACGAGTCGGCCTCCGGGGACGGTTGTGACGAGAGAGAGTCGGGCTGCGCGCCGGCGGTCGAGTCCGACGGGCGTGCGGCGGCGGAGTCGGGCCGGGGCGGCGAGGGCCTGTCTGTCGAGTCGGCCGAGGAGGATTCCGTAGATGGCGATGGATCCTCTGACGACTCGGACTGTCCGGTTGAGTCGGCGTCGGGGGCGTCGTCCATACGCTTTTCCGTTTCCTCGGCGACCTGATCTTCGCGGGTCTGAATGTCCTGGGTCCGCCGCGTCAGCTCCTCCATCTTCTGTCGTGCCTTGAGCTGCTCGAAAAGGTCAAGCGTGCGCTCCAGCTGTTGCTGCTGCTGTTGGAGCCGAGACTGTGCCTCCTCCATGGCGGACTGCGTCTGGCGAAAGCTCTGGTCCTGCATCGACTGCCGCATGTTGTCGAGCGCCTTCTGCAGTTCCTTCGACTCCATGTCGTCGATGGTCTGCTTCAGCTCCTGAAATTTCTCGCTGGTCTCCGGACTCGTCAGGTCATTGCGCTGCATCTGGCGGTTGAGGGAGTCGACCTGGCGCGACAGGTTCGACTTGCTCTGAGAGATCGATTCTTGCTTTTGTTGCAGCCGCTCGAGCCGACGGCGATCTTCCCAGTCGGCCTCCCGGGTGCGGCGAAGCTCCCGGCGCAGATCCTGAAACTGCCGCTGGACGTCTTGGGACCGCCGGTCAAGGTCCTCCATTTGGTCGCCGGTCTCCTGCTGCAGGGTGTCGAGCTCCTCGTACTGCTCTGAGAGGGATGGGAGGCGGAGCCGTTGGGTGGCGGTGCGGCCGCTCTTGGGCCCGTTCACGGTGTCATTGTCCCAGGCCTTGACGTAGTACTCGACCTCGTCCCCACGGTCTAGGTCGAGGCCACTCTCCTGGGCGAGCAGCCACGTATGAGAAAGAACCTGGTCTGTCGCCTGCGGGTCGGACAGGGGAAGGTCGATGGAGGCGAACGACGAGTCCGTGGCGCTCCCGTTGGCGCGCCGGTAGAACAGGGCCGCCCGCCCGATGCCGTAGTCGTCGCTGAGCTGGAGCCGAAGCCGCTGGGTGAGGTCCGGCGTCAGTTCGGCGGGGTCGTCGGGGGCAAGAAAAGACACCGACGGCCGGGCGTCGGTCTGAAGGTCGAGATCGTAGCGAATGGGATCGCGGTTGAGAATGCCCGCCTCGCTTTCCAGGCGGAGTGCGTAGGTGTCTTCGCGGCGAAGGGTAAAGCGGCCGGTCGCCGAGTCGCCGGAAACGGTCAGCGACTGGGAGGCGCCATTTTCGAAGTTGAGCGTCGCGTCCGTGGTCGAGGCGCCGCCAAGAATTGCCGACACCGTCACCTCCGTGCCGGGCAGGGCCGTGACGGCCCCCACGTTGGCGTCTAGCTGACGACTGGGGCGATCGGTGTATGCGGGGGGCGTTACGCGGACCTGCAGCCGGCGCACGACCGGGCGCTGAGCCACCGCTACCGTGTACCATTCGGTGCGCACGGGCGACGCCACCACGCGGTACCGGAGGGGGCGTCGAACGTTGGGGACCGTGTGGTGAACGGTGCCCATGGAGTCGGGCTCGACGGCGATGCGTCGGGACGACTCGGTGTCCGTGGGGCGAAGGAGAAGGGTGGCCGTCTCGGGGACGTCGCCCGTGGCCTGGATGGTAAGGCGGAGGGAGTCGCCCCGCACGAGCTGGACGTCGCCCGGGCGGACGTCGAACTGAAAGGGCGCCGGCCGCTCAAATTCGGTCCGGGGGGCGAGGAGGCGCTCCGACGCGTCGAGGAAGGTGGACGGGGCGGCGACGAGGAACATGAGGACGGCCAGAAGCGGGAACAGGGCCCACCGGGCGGCCCGTCGGGCCGGTTGGAAGTCGGCCACTTCGTCGAACTGGACCTCGTCGATCTGCTGGGCGAGGTGTTGAACGGCGCGATCCACGTACGGCGCCGGCGCGTGCGACCGCTGGCCCTCTGCAAGCTGCAACAGATTGACCAGCCGGTCGGCCACCACGGGATGATGGGTGCCCACGGCCCGGGCAATCTCCGTCTCGGAGGGGCCCTCGAGAAGGCCGAGGAGGCGGCCCAGCGGGCGGGCAACAAAGGCTGCGCCCATGCCCACCAGAAGGGCGCTGGCAAGGACGAGCAGGCCGGTGCGCACACTGGGCTGAAGCCAAAGGGTTGCCTCCAGGGAGGCGGCGAGGAGCCAGAACGCCACGATGCTTCCCACGGACACGGCCCCTCCAAAGGCCAACTCAGCCCATGACATGCGCCGCATTGCCCGGCGCAGGCGGGAACGCAGGCGTTCGACGAGTCGGGCCGTGTCGTCGCTCATGGGGAGAAAAGACTACCGTGTGACGTATGCACTGGACCGCCTCGCGGCGGTCCGGTCGAGGGAACGAGGGGCGGCGCGGCAGGCGGAAGTGCGTCGGCGGAACGAGGGCGCCCCGGCGCCGTGAGCAAAATCCACCCAAAGCTTGAAGGCTGAAACCGTCACGCAATACCGTCGGCCGAGGCCGGGTGTTTCTCCGAGTGTTCATTCTAGAAGCCCGATCAAAATGCCGTGACTCGTTCTGTGTCTGCTGAATGCCGACGTGAAAATGAACGCAAATTGGGTTCCGTGGAATGGACGGAGCGTCTTCGACGGACACTTCTTGATTCTCTAGAGTAGATCGCATGACGTCCCCTTTCATCTCTTTCGCCTCTTCTATGGTGCGTGTAGACCGTTTCGTCTTCCTGCTCGCCCTCGTGGGATTACTAGTCAGCGGCTGCCGCACCTACGGCGGGTACGAGTCGAAGCCGAAGACTTATCAGGCGCTGCAACGGTCGGTGGAGGCCTTCGCCGACGAGCGCGACCGGGCCGAGGCCGATTTTCGCACCCTGTCGGACGCCGCGGAAGCGTCCGACACCCTGCGGTCGCTGGCGGACGAGTATCAGGCCCTGTTGGACGAACATGAGTCCCTGCTGGAGACACAGCAAAACCGGGTCGAGCACCTCTCGGCCAGCAGTGCCTACCGGGCCCTTCACCGTGGGTACGGGGCCACGGTGACGGAGAAACGCATGATGGAGCAGAAGTATCGGCGGTTGGTCCGAGCCGTGCACGCGACCGTTCGAGGGACTGGAACGACGTCTGAAGCCACAAATACGGAGCGGCGCTACACCATTCGCCCCGTGAACTTCCCGTCACTTCAGGATGGAGAGCGCCTGAGCATGGAGCAGGCCCTCGGCGATCTCTGACGCCCTGTGTGCGGATTCATTCCTCGGCTGAGCCTTTCTTCAGAAGTGAGACGGCGGTCGGCTGCTCTCGGCTCTCGGCCCGATCGACGGGGCACTCCCCATCGAGGCCTTCTGCAGTCCACCTCCCCGTTCCGGGGTGGGGCTGGAGATCGGCCCTCAGCGCGGCACCATCCGGAAGAAGGTCAGGGGGCGTCTGAGGTTGAGTCGGTCTGTGCCCGGTCCTCAATCGCGGCTGCCGTGCGGGTCACGGTGTAGCTCTGGGCCCGGGGCCGATCGGCAAACAGCGGGGTTACTGCCGACCAGGTGTGGCGAAAGAGGTCGCTGTCTTTGTAGGTCGCAAGGGCCTCCGGGTGCTTCCAGTGGCTGTAGGTTGTGCACACAGCGGAGGCATCGAGGTCTCGCCAGAGCTCGAGGTGCCGACACCCGGAAAATGAGCGGATGAGTGGGGCGGCCTCGTCAAACTGGTCCAGGAACTGGTCGACAGTGTTGGGGGCAAACGTCATCCGGACGATGCGAACAAGCACAGGCATTGGGGGACGGTACAAAAAAGCGTACTCACTTCTATGGCCGTGGACGCTCTAAGTTGGGAGGCCTTACGCATCGAGCAGATACTGACCGATCTGGCACTCCAGACACCCTCCTGCAGAGCAATACTCTCGGTAGAGCTCGTGCAGGCCTTGGGCGTCATACGCGGAGTCGGGGTCGGTGCCCAGGTCCTGAAAGCGACGGACCACGTGGTCTTGGGAAGGCGGAAGGGCGCGGAGCACGTCTAGTGCCGCCTCAGCCTGCGCGGCGTTCTCGTGCTCCTCAGCGTCACGCAGAAGCACCGGCACCACGGCGTTCACCAGCAACGTGTCGCGGCGCGACGTGCCGAGGCTGGGGTCGTGCTCGGCGGCCCGCTTCGTGAGGTGGTAGTGTCGGTGCCAAAAGTCCGGGGGCATTGCGGTGAGTGTCTCGCGAAGCGCCGCTACGGGGGCCTCCTGTCCCAGCGCCGTGCGGAGCGTCGAGATCGGAGCCTCGTGCAGTAGTCCTCCCTCGGCGTACCACGCCGCTGCCTGCGCGATGCGAAGAGGCGGAAAGTTGTTGGGCCGGAGCCGGAAGAAGCTCCAGGCCGTTGCGGCCATCGGCGTGACGTCCAACCGGACTTGGAGCCGCTGGAAGCAGTCTCGGAGCGCCATTGCGTAGTCGGCGGTGCGCCGGTCGGCCTCCAGCAGGTCGCCGGGGGTGGGAAGAAGCCCGGCCGTCCCGAGAAGAAGTGCCTCGCGCTCCGTGGGTGTGTCCAGAGATCGGAGCATGGAAGGCGGCGTGCGCCGGGCCAGCGTCGTCATGGGGGCATCGTTCTTTGCGTAGCCGAGGCCGGCGAACAGCCGCTCGTGGAGAACCCTGTCCAGCGACGTCTTCGTGGGGTCGGGCAGCTGGTCCCGCTTTGCGGTCATCCGGTCCCCGGCGAGTTGGCGCATCCATGACGTGCGCCGGGCGGGCGGGACCTCGTCCCACCGCGCCGCGCAGGGCAGTGCGTCGTCGTCGGCCCGCGTGCGGAACGTGTAGAGCAGTTCGCGGAGCGGTGTGTCGAGGCAGGGATAGAGCACGAGCTCAGGGAGGGGCGACTCGTCGGCCCGCAGGAGCCCGCCGGTCCACATGTCTGCGCGGAGCGTCACGTGGAGCACCACGCTGTTGTAGCGGGGGTCGGTGTGGTGCTCGTGGCGGAACCACCCGCCCGAGGTCGTGTGCACCTCGATCGGTCCGCGCCACTCAATGCCTCCGATGCGGACATGAGTGCGCTGGAAGTCCGGCCCGGCGTCGGAATTCAGCCGTCCGGGATCGATCACGTCGATGGAAGCCCCATCGGACGTGCTGAGGTCTTCAGTGTCGAAGCGCTGCTGGGCCCAGAGGTCCTGCACGAGCGCCTCGGGCACCTCAGCAGCGTGCTGGGAGGGTTCACAAAGCGTGGCCGGGGCGTCGGAAGGCGAGTTGAAGGTGGGCATGACGCAGGGCGGTGGCGCGTAGGGATCGACCGTAAGCCTGTGTGCGTCAGACACAACACCGCCCAGATCATAACGTGGTTGGCCCCACAGAAGAGAGGATGCTGGGCTGATGGGTTCTTTGTCGGTGTCCCATGCGTTAAGACATCTTCCTGCGATTGAGATTCCCCCGGGTCTGAGTCTTGCCTCCGAGCGAGGGGCTCTAATGCAAGGAAAATGTGTCGGCGATGCGAATCTTTCTGAACAAAGGGGCCCCTCTGCGCATGGTGGGCCACTCCGCCTCGTTGCCACCACCGGGTTTGAGGAAAGTCCCCCTGACAGGCCCGACGCTGTCGAACGTCAGGTTCTTCGGCGGGGGAAGACCCATCGGAGTCGTGTCGTGTACTGCCTTTTGGGCTTGGTTGAGAAACGTTGACCCAGCATGGATGCGTCTGGCCCCCGAAGTCTTCCGGATCTGGCGTCGTCGCGGGTGTTCGGGGTGATCGTCGCCTTGCTATTAGGGGCGCTCGCGCTGGAGATCGCGCTCGCGTCGCACTGGGCCGACCCGTTCATGGAGTCTGAGACGTGGGTGTTGATCGGTGTTGGGGTGGGAATGGCGTTGCGTGCCCTCGGGGGGTGGCTGGCGCGCCGGGGCCGCCCGGGCGAAGAGACGCTTCGGCGGCTGAGCCTCGCGGTGTGGGGCGCAGCAGCCCTGGGCGGACTGGCGGGGCTCGTTCTTTGGTAGAATCAGCTGACCACCGTCCGTGTGCACCTGTCTTCTTGACCCCGTCGTTCCTGCAGAACGCCACTCCTCCTTTGCGTGGAGGGGGGGAGGCGTGCTCGGGGGCCTCCTGCTACTTTTCGGAATCCCTGTCCTCGCCCAGGGGCAGTCGTACGTTGGCAAAGGACATAGGGTGCTGGATGGAGATACCATTCATCTTCTCCGAGAGACCGGCCAGATCGTGCGAGTAGAACTCTACGGCGTCGATGCCCCCGAGCGAGGGCAGCCCTTCGCCGACGCGGCGACCCGTGCGGTGCGGGCGGCCGTATTTCGGACGGAAGTGCGTGCACGAGAGAAAGCGTCCGGCCCCGACGGCCGCTCCTTCTTCGTAGTGCAGGTGGGCGACCACGTGCTCAACGAGCACCTGCTCCGGAATGGATTGGCGTGGTGGGACCGCCAGCAGGCGCCCCGCAGCGACCGGTACCGGCGGTTGGAGCAGCGGGCCCGGACGGCGGAACGAGGCCTGTGGGCACGGCCTGAGCCGGTGCCACCGTGGACCTGGCGGGGGGAGGGAGGTCCGTAGCCTCTATCAAGAAGCGACGAGTTCAACGACGTGTCTATCCGCTTTGCTTTGTGCCCGTCAACCAACAGGTTGTAGGCGCCCTGGCGTCCCCCAATCTTACCACTATTCGCCTCCGCTTCGTCCTCTATGTCTGCCGTGTCTGCGTCTGCCGCCTCACCGGGTACCCAGCTCGCGGCCCTCTGCCGCGCGCACCCTCATGCCCCAAAGATTGTTCTTGTGCCGCGGACCCAGATCGGACGTGCCCTCGAAGACGCCCTCGCGCGGGAGACGAACGGATGGGCGGGACTCACAACCCGCATCGTGCGTCACCACGCCGAACAGGTGGCCCAGCCCCGCATCCTCGCGTCCGGACGAAGCGAGTTGCCAGTCGGCGGGCGGTCGTTCTTGGCCGCGCGGCTGCTCCAACAGCTCCAGCGCCGGGGGCGCCTCGACGGCCTGCCGGGGCCGCAGCGGCTGGCCGAGACGGTTGCGGAGGCCATTGAGACGCTCCGCCGAAACGGAGCCCCACTGGCGGAGGTGCAGGAGCGAGCCGAGGCGGAGGCCGCGTCGGCGACGTTTCGGGTCGTCGCGGCCTCCTACGAAGGGTACCTGGAGGCCCTCGACACGAACCACCTCTACGACGACGCGCACGTCTTCCGGTGGGCCACCGAGCTCGTACGAGACGGGGCGTTTCCGGCCGTAGGCACTTCCGTGGTGGCGGTGTGCGACGCCGTGGATCTGCCGGGGGAGGCGCATCAGTTCCTGTCTGCGGTCCGGTCGGGGGCCCGGGCATTTTATCGGATTGGCCGCTCGCGGTTGGGGGCGCCCCCGCCACAGACGGCCGCTGCCCGCTTCGGGGACGTAGCGCCGCCGTCGACGGGGGAGACGGACGGAGCGGTCCCACCGGTGCACGTGCGCCGGGCGGTGGGGAGTGGGAAGGAGGTCGATGCGGTCGTTCGGGACCTCCTCAACGCCGAGGTGCCGCTCGACGAGGTGGAAATCGCCGTGGCGGGGGAGCAGCCCTACGTTTCTCTGCTCGCCGATCGGGCCGAGCAGCTGGGACTGCCGGTGTCGATCGCGACCGGGGTGCCGGCGGGGCAGACCCGTACGGGCACGGCGCTGCTCGCCTTCTTAGAGTGGGTGACCGAGGACTTTGACCCGTCGCTTCTCATCCGCATGCTGCGGAGCGGGCGTCTCCGCATCGATCGGGTGCGCCCCACAATCGAAGACACGGTCGGGGCGGTGGACCTGGAGGCCCACGAGGTGGCCACCCGGCTGGCCGCCCGTCGGTACGAGCCCGGACGTGAGGGATACGCGAAAGCGCTTGGGGCGGCGATCAATCAAGTGGACAACCGGATTGAAGAGCTGGAGAACCGCGGCCTGGACCCGGCCCGGGATCGGGCCCAGCGCCGGGCGCTGGAGTTTGTGCATCGGCTCGTGCAGAGACTTCTCGACCTCGCCCCGCGAGAGGCTTCGGTACAGCAGATGGCGACGATGGCCCGACAGTTCGTTGAGCAGTTCGGGCCCGTTGACCCACCCCCCGAGGAGACACCGGAGGCGGAGCGGACGCTCGACGAGGCCGCCCGCACTGTTCTTTGGCAGCGCCTCGACCGCCTCACACGCGTGCCGGTGGACTATGAGGCGTCCGGCCCACAGCTCGCCGCGCTTCTTCGACGCTGGCTGGAGGGGCAGTACGTGCGGGCCGAGCATCCGCGTCCCGGCACGGTGCACGTCGTGCCGTTCGAAAGCGCGGGGTATGGCGACCGTTCACACCTCTACGTCGTGGGCATGGACAGCGACACGCTCTCGACGGCCGCGGTGGAAGACGCCATGCTCCGCGATCCGGACCGCCGTGCGCTCAGTGAATCCCTCGACGGGACGCTGCCCGAGCGCCGCTCGGCCCCGGACGAGGCGCAGTGGCACCACGAACAGGCACTGGTGCGGCACGATGGACCCTTGTCCCTCTACACCCGCATCTTCGATCTCGACAGCGGGGAGGAGCGGTACCCATCTCCGCTCTTCCTGCGGCTGCAGGAGGCCGCCTCGCTCGAATCGGAGCGCGTGGAGGGCATTGTGCCGCCCCCCGACCGCATCCGACTCCACGACGCCGAAGAGTGGCTGGCGGTCGCTCGGGACCGTGGCGACGGGGGCACGGGGGCGACGGCCCGTGATGTGCTGCCCGAGCACTATCCCTGGATCCGAAGGGGAGAGACTGCGCGCCAGGCCCGTCAGGGTGACGAATACACGGTGCACGACGGACTTCTGAAGGCGGGGGCGTACCCGGAGCTGGATTTTCTGGGGAACCAAGAGAATGGCGCACCGATGTCGGCGGGGCGCCTGGAGACCTTCGCCGAAACCCCGTATCTGTATTTTCTCCAATACGTTCTCGACATCGAGCCCCTCGACGAGCCCGCGTTGGACGACGAGCCTTGGCTCAACGCCCTTCGTCGGGGAAGCATTCTTCACGCGACGTTTGAGGCGTTCATGACGGCCCTTGAAGAGCGTGACGAGCGGCCCACACCTGAGCACGAACCCCTTCTCCGGAGCACCCTCGACGCCGCGTTTTCCGCGGAAGCCGAAACGGTGGCGCCCCCGAGCGAGGTTGTAAAGGAGGCGGCATTGCGTCGGCTGTGGGAGGATGCGCGTGTCTTCCTGCGGGCCGAGACGGAGCACTGCCGCACTCACGCGCCGCTCTACCACGAAGTCGGGTTTGGCCACGGGTCGTACCGGCGACGGGAGGGCGACTTTGAAGACGTCTCAATCACGGTCAGGGAACGCGAGATGTCGATCCGCGGCCGCATCGACCGGGTGGACCGCCGCCCGGATGGCACCCTGGCGGTTTGGGACTACAAGACGGGGGGGGCGTCTTCGTTTGCGGAGGACGATCCCGTTGCGGACGGGGCGCAACTACAGTGGGCCCTGTACGCCTACGCGCTCGCGGCCCTGACAAACGAGACGGTTGGGGCGTCCGGGTACTATTTCCCGACGACCCGCGAGCGAGGGACACGGCTTGCCTTCGCGCCGGGCCAGTACCGAGAAGAGGTCGAGCGCCTCCTCGACCGACTGAGCACGCTCGCCGCCACGGGCAGCTTTCCCATGCACCCGCGGGCCCGATACCGCAGCGCCTGGCGGTACCGCGGCTACGACCGCCTCTTTCGAGACCTGTCGGCCCGGAGCACCGCCCTCCAGGCAAAGACCTACCCGGAGGCGCGCCCGGTCCCCCCGTCCTTCGAGTAGCCGTCGGCCGCCGCGCGCCGCTCCCTACCCATTCCGAACAGCGTCTATGTCTCCTTCTCCGTCGATGTCTTCAACGTACGACGACGCGGCCGTCCGCCGGCGCATTGGTCCGTGGCGGGAGGACGGCGTGCCGAACCTCTCGGCCTTCGAGCCGGACACGAACTTTTTTGTGCGGGCGGCGGCCGGCTCCGGCAAGACGACGGCCCTCGTGGCCCGCATGGTGGCCCTGGTGCGCTCGGGGGTGCCGGCACAGGACCTGACGGCCATCACCTTCACGCGGAAGGCGGCGGGGGAAATGAGCAAGCGCTTCTATGAGGAGCTGCGACGCACCCAGGCGGCGCTGCCGGCGGAGAGTGCTCAGCGACAGCGGGTCACCGAAGCGCTTCGGAACGCGCAGCAGGCATTCATCGGCACCATCCATGCGTTCTGTGCGCGCCTCCTCCGCGAACGGCCGATCGCCGCAAATCTGCCGCCCGGCTTCGTGGCGGGCCTGGACGACCGAGAGGAACGAGAGCTGCGCGAGCGCGCTTGGCGAGAGTACCTTCAGACCGTCCAGGCCGACCGTCCGGCCCGCATGGAGGCCCTCACGAGCCTGGGGGTGGAGCCGGAGGCGCTCGACGCCTACTTCGAACGGCTGTGCGAGCATCCCGAGCTAGAGCCCCACGTCAATGCCCCGGACGCCGTCCCGGCCCTGGAGGCGGCCGCCGCGACGGTGCAGGGCCGACTCGATGCGTGGCAGGCCCGCCGGCCGGATACGCTGCCGGAGGGGCGCGACGACGTGATGCAGGCGTTCGATACGGCAGAGAAACTGATCGCGCAGACCGGCCTGGAGACCCCGGCGCAACGAGCCGAGCTGCTTGAGCTTTTGGCCGACGTGGCCGACGAGGACTCGGCGGACGTGACGCTCAAATGCTGGCGCGGCCCCGATACCGATTCGTACGACTGGGCGCGGACGCTGCGGGATGAGCACCTCCCCGCACTGATGCACGACGTCGTGCAGCCCGTCCTGCGCCAATGGCGGGCCTACGTCCACAAAGAGGTCGTGGCGTTCGTTCGCCCGGCGGTCGACCGGTTTGCGTCACTTCGGCGGTCAGAGGGGCGGCTCACGTTTCACGACCTGCTCGCCTGCGCCCGGACCCTGCTCCGCGATCACCCGAGCCTGCGACGGACCCTTCAGGAGCGCCATCCCCGGCTGCTGGTCGACGAGTTTCAAGATACGGACCCCCTGCAGGCGGAGCTGCTGTTCTACCTCACCAGCCGCGACCCGACCGAGACGACCTGGACCGACTGTCGGCCGCTGCCAGGCAGCCTCTTTATCGTGGGCGACGGCAAGCAGTCCATCTATCGCTTCCGACGGGCGGACATGGAGGTGTTCGAGGCCGCTGGGGCGCGCATTGAGGAAACGGGCGGCGAGGCCGTGACGCTCACCAAGAATTTTCGCTCGCTCGATGTCATCTGTGACTGGTGCGACACGGCCTTTGCGGCTCTCTTCGAGGACCCGAACCTGAGCGACCTCCAGGCACCGTATACACCGTTCGATCCGCAGCGGACGACAGCCCGGGACGCGGGGGGGGTGCGTCGGATCGATCTCGAGAAGGTGCGGGGAAACTGGGGGAGCGAGATTGCCCGTCAGGACGCTGCCCGGATTGCTCAGTTCATTCGAGGAGCCCGAGACGGCGCGCTCGACGCCCGCTTCTACGGCCCCGAGAACGAGACGGGCGCGGTCGTCTCAGAGCAGGCCGACTACTCGGATTTCTTGATCCTGACGCGGACGAAATCGCGCCTGTCCGTATACGCCGAGGCCCTGGCCGAGGCCGGAATTCCGTACACCGTCACCGGGAGCGAGGATCTGGGTGAGGCCGCCGAGCTGAAGGCGCTCGTAGATCTTCTCACCTGCGCGCTCCGCCCCGACGACGAAGTGGCCTGCGTGGCGTACTTGAAGGGCCCACTCGTGGGGGCCAGCGACGACGACCTATACCGATTCTCGCAGGCCGGGGGGCAGTTCGGACGCATGCACGAGCCGGTTCCGGCGTCTGTGTGGGAGACGCTTCCGGCGGACACGGTAAGGCTGTTCGAGGACGCCTTTGATCACCTGCGGGAGGCGCGTCGTCGTCTCCGTGAGCAACGCCCGGGCGTCGCGGTCGAGCGCATCGTCGATGACCTGGGCCTCCTGGCCGGGGCCGCGCACCCGCCCGACCCCGCCGAGGGCTCGCTCCGGGCCGGGCGCGTGCTCCGCACGATCACGTACGTGCAGGACCTCGCGGCGCAGGGGCTCGGAGGGGCCGAGGTGCTGGAGGAGTTGCAGCGCGTGGTGGACGGGGAGGAGGACGTGGACGGCATGACACTGGAGACGGGGAGCGACGATGCCGTGCGCGTGATGAACGTCCATCAGGCCAAGGGGCTGGAGGCACCGGTCGTCTTCTTGGCCGACCCGTACAGTCGAGGCAGCGGCCCGCCGGTGCGTCGTCACCTCCGCCGAGACGCCGGCGAGGTCGTCGCCCCGATCGTGCAGGGAAGCGGCTACCGCGAACGGGTGACGCATCCCCCGCTCGGATGGGAGACGCCCGCAGAAGATCGAAACGAAAGCTTCTGCGAGCGAGAGGAGCGCCACGAGGCGGCCGAAGAGCGACGTCTCTTGTACGTCGCGGCCACTCGGGCCGAGAACCTCCTGGTCGTGTCCACCTACCCCGAGAAGCCGGAAGACGGCCCTTGGGCTCCGCTTTACCCGCACCTGGATGCGGCGGGCGTGCCGGAGCTGGACGCCCCGAGCGTGGAGCCCCGCGGCGACCTGCCGCAGGCCCCGGCGCCGGAGGTGGAGGCCCACCGGGCTGAGCGCCAGGCCCGCATCGAGGCCCAGTCGCGCCCCTCGTATCGGACCGCCGCCGTCACTCAGGGCGACCGTCCCTCCCCGGCGCGCTTGTCCGAATCGGACGCACAGGGCGGATACGGAGAGGCATTCGGGGCAGCCCTGCACCGCCTCTTGGAGCAGTGCGTCCGTACGGGCCGCCCGGCGCTGTGGACCGACAAGGAGGTCGTGGAGACCGTGCTCCGCCGGGCAGGGGTCGAGGAGATCGCGGAGGCGACCGGGCGCGCCACAACGATGCTCGACCGGTTCCTGGACAGTCAGGTCTGGGCGGAGGTGCAGGACGCTGACCGGACATACGTCGAGTACCCAATCGCCCATACGATTCGGGGCGAGACGGAGCCCGTGGTCCACCGAGGCGTGATCGACCTGGCGTGGCGGCAGGCGGGGACGTGGACCCTCGTCGATTACAAGACCGACCGAATTCAGGGACGAGGGCCGACGCGCCTCTCGCTCGATCACCCCTACGTCCGGCAGCTTCGGGACTACGCCGAGGCGTGGACCGCCACAGTTGGAGAGCCGATCGGGGCGGTCACGCTCTGGTTTGCGGACACGGGGGTAAGCCTCCTCGGAAGCCCGGAAGAGGCCGAGGGCTCATCCTTGCGGCTTCGCCGATCGGGGCGGTAAAAGAATGCTTGCCTTGCCGGGGGCGTGCGCTGGGACGGAGGACCGCGAGGTTGGCGGCCGGCGACCCGTCACTCGGCCCGGGCGGAGCCGGCCTGAGCGGCCACCTCGTCCGGAGCCTTTGGAATGTGGGGCCCCAGCACGCGGGCGCCCTCCTCCGTGATCACCACATCGTCCTCAATGCGGATGCCGCCAAACCCGAGGAAGTCCTCCACTTGGTCGTAGTTGATAAACGGTTCGTGCCGGTTTTCTTCTCGCCAGCGTTCTATGAGGGGCGGAATGAAGTAACAGCCCGGCTCCACGGTGACCACGAACCCGGCCTGGAGGGGACGAGCAAGGCGCAACGTGTGGAGCCCGAATTGCTCCGGGCGGGCCTGGCCCTCCGCGTACCCGACCGCGTCTTCGCCCAGACTCTCCATGTCGTGAACATCGAGGCCCATCATGTGCCCGAGACCATGCGGAAAGAAGAGGGCATGAGCCCCTGCTGCCACGGCCTCCTCGGCGTTGCCCCGCATGAGCCCCTGCTCGATGAGGTGCTCGGTCAAGACCTGGGCGGCGTGCGTGTGGATCTCGATGAAGGGAACGCCGGGGGCAAGTGCATCGATGGCCGCGGTTTGGGCCGCCAGGACGGCCTCGTAGACGGCCTGCTGTCGGGGGCGGAAGGCCCCGCCGACCGGGGTGACACGAGTGATGTCGCCCGCGTAGCGACGAGGAGAAGTGGCCCCGGCGTCCACCAGGAGAAGGGCGCCCTCTTCGAGCACGTTCGGGTACGAGTGGTTGTGAAGCACCTCGCCCCGCACTGAGCACGTCGGCGTGAACGAAAACGAACGGCCCTCGGCCGTCAGGTAGTTCGTCATGCCCCCCACGAGTTCACGCTCGCGGACGCCCGGCGCTGCGTGCCGCCGGGCGAAGGCATGAATCTGAGCGGTATGCTCCAGGGCCGTTTCGATCTCCGCCACCTCGTCCGAGGATTTGACCGACCGCTGCTGAACCACGGCACGAACGAGAGCGGCCGAGGCTGCATCCTTGAGCTGGCCGCGGGAAAGGCCCAGCAGCTCCATAAAGCGGAGCCGATGCTCGTCGCGATACGGCGGGAGGGTATGAATCCTCCGATCCTGTTCTTGGGCCTTCGAGAGCCGAGACGCCAAGACGGAAGGAGGGGCGACCGCGTCGATTCCGACTGCGGCGGCCTCGTCTTCGAGGGCCGGCTGCTCCCCGGACCAGATGGCATCGTCGAGGCTGGCGTCCTGGCCGTACAGCGTGCAGGTGCCCGCGTCGAGATCGATGAGTCCGTACAGGTCGGGGCGGTCGAGGCCGAAGTAGTAGAGGAACGTACTGTCTTGACAAAAGGGGTGGGGGTTCGCAGTGTAGTTTTGGGGCGACCGCCGGTTGCCGAGCAGCAGGACGAGGCCGGAGTCAGGCCGCTCCTGTTCGATGAGCGAGCGACGGCGCGAGCAGTAGGTGGTGGGGGCGAACATTGACTAAGCGAACTGCACAAAGAGACGTCGGATGCGGAAGGCCGACCCGTAGGGCTCTCCGCCGCATGATGCTGCATTCGGTCACCGTGCCGGCGGGGCGTCCGGCCCCCCGTCAGCGGACGGCCTGTCGATGAGCAGCCGGAGCAGAGACCGGGCCTCCGACAGGTGCCGAATCTGATGGATGGTCTGGTGGGTGGTGTAGAGGCCGTACACGGTCACGAGAAGGACGGGGGTGGCCCAGAGGGCAATGCGGCCCCACGTGGAGCCATCAATCAGCCACAGCCCTACGAGCAGCCCGAAGTAAATGCCGGCCACGACCATCGACAGCAGCGAGTACCGCGCTTGGGTCAAACGCTGATCAATGGCGCCGAGGACCTCGCCGTAGCGCTGCTCCTCCAAGGCATCCGAGTCCATGACTCCAGGGAGGGCTGCCTGTTCCCCGTCACCGTCGTGGGGGCGGAGGCGGTGGGCGACCTGTGACTGAATGGCGTCGGGGTCGAGGGCCGGCACGAAAGAGAGAGGCGATGAGAGAGGCATCGAAACGTTCAAAGGCTGTGTGGCGGATGTTCTGTGGCTCCCCGGCGAGCACCTCTTCACAGGGGGCAGGGCCGGGTGCCGCAACTGTGCAGTTCTCACGCAAAAGGCCTTCTGCACTCGACGGGTCGCTTCCTGCCTTTCCTCGACTCCGCCTCGTCAGTCGCCACATGCATGTCGGCTGAACATTAATTTTCCAAACGGATTTTCGGAGAGCATACTCAATGTCGGCAGTGAATCCGGACGAATGCAACAACGGCTGGAGTGGAGGGCCGCCAGATTCACAGGGAAACCGTGGACGGCTGGGAGAGCGCAGGGACAGCCCGGCATTTTTCCGACCCGTCCCCAAAAGCAGGCCCGTCGTTGCGGGGAGGGTCCAGGCCCGCGTTGCGTTTCGGGGCCACCGTTCTGTATACTTGCAGCGCGGTGTCTTCCAAATCCTCTTTCTGCACCCATGAATGCCCCTGACGACTGGACGACCACTCATGATCTGGCGGTCGTGTACATTGCCCTGGCCTATGGAACCGACCACGAGCTCAGTGACGAAGAGCTGAAGATCCTCAAAAGCGCCCTGCAGGCCTGGAAGTCGATGGACGAGCCGGCCGTTCAGGATCTGATCGTCGAGGCTGCCACGGTCTTTACCGAACGAGAGGCCGAGACGGAGTTTCGGCGGGCGGTGGAGGAGCTCGAAGGAGCGCTCTCCCTGGAGGAACGGCGCGATACAATTCGGCACCTGATCCGGATTGCGGAGGCCGATGGGGTGCTCCTGGAGCGGGAACAGGGACTGATCCATACGCTGGCGGAGGCGTGGTCCCTCAAGGCCCTCAGTGAAGACCTTCTCGAAAACACCTCGGCGGTCGTGCAGCGTCGGGGAGAAGACTGGGGGCTCATCCACGAACTGGCATTTCTCTACATCCTCGTCGCTCACGCCGCGGGAGACGACCTGTCGGCGAACACGGTGGATGTGATGGTGGAGCGGCTCCAGGAGTGGCAGCCGGAGCGGTCGACGGAGGAACTGCGAGACGTAGTGCGTCGGGCCCTGCAGGTCTATGCCGAGCAGCCCCAAGAGGATCTGATCTACGACTCGGTGGAAGCCTTGAAAGAGGCCCTATCGAGCACGCATCGCCTGACGGTGCTCGACGACCTCCACACGGTCGCCCGGGCGGGGGGGCCGCTTACCCGGGCCGAGCGCGACCTCATTACGTCCCTCGCTCAGGCCTGGGACGTCACCGTACGGATGAACGGACACGGCGGGTAGACGCCAGCGCTCCGCCCAGCAGCCTCCAGGCCGAATTAGGACGAGGAAGAAGGGGGGGCACTTCCTTCGTCTCCGATCTCGTCCACGTGGTTTGGGGTGTCTTGAGGGCGGCCTTCCCAGGTCCTGCCTGAGGGGGAGCGGGCGGGTCCATCGGGTGAATGCGGCGGGCCGGTTGGTCCCTCGAGGGGAGAGGACGACCCCCCAAACATGCCAAACTGCACCTGCAGGGTGCCCTGCTCCACCTTGTTCTGAAACCATCGCATCAGGACCCTGCGGAGGCGAGTGCGCGTGAAGGGAATGAGCCCCAGGAAGCCGATCACGTCGGTCAGAATGCCAGGGGTAATCAGCAGGGCCCCGGCCACCAGGATGATGATGCCATCGGCAAGCTCGGTGCCGGGCAGGTCGCCGGCTTGCAAGCGGCGGTTGAGGCGGCGCCAGGTCGAGAGCCCCTCGCGGCGCGCCAAGTGGCTCCCCACGATGCCGGTCACGATGATGAGCGCGATCGTCGCCCAGAACCCGATGAACCGGTCCACCTGGATGAGGAGGGCCAACTCCACCGCGGGCGTGAGGAGGAAGAGCAGAATCAGGCGACCGAGCATGAGAGAATCCCGAAAGAGGGCTGGTGAGGAACGAAAAAAAGGCCGCTCTCCGTCCGAAACGGACCAAAAGCAAATCTCCCGTCAGGGAGAGGGTTCCCTCAGTCAAGAACGGAGAGCACTGCGGTGCTCCCCGGCTTACCCGTCTCCGTTGCGCTCGACGAAGTATTTCTCCTCGTGGATCGCGTCGTCTTCGAAGCCGGCGCGCTCGAGAATGCCTTGCGCCTTGTCGATCATCTTCGGGTGTCCACAGGTGTAGGCGGCGGTGTCCGATGGTGGAAAGGCAGCGGCGTCTAGGTGCTTCCGCAGCACGTCCTCGACGCGGCCGCACTCCCCGGTCCACTCTGGGTCCTCCCAGGGGCGACTCACGGTGGGTACGTACTCGAACCAGCGCAGCTCCTCGGCAAGCGCCCGCAGCTCCTCCCGGTACGTGCCGAGTTCCCACGACCGGCTCGCCCCGTGCAGGACCAGCATTGGCGTCGGGCTGTCCAGGGCGCCGGCCCGCAGTTTCCGCAGTTGGTCGCGAATGATGCTAATGTAGGGCCCCACGCCCGTCACCGTCGCCGCCATGAGGTGGTGCGTGCGGTCCGGGTCGAGCGTAAACCGGCCCACGATCTTGTCTCGCATCCACACGTTTGCGCCCGGCTCCAGGTCCCAGAGTCTCGGGGTCAGGGCCCCTTCGTCGACCCGCTCGATGAAGAACTCAAGCTCGGTACTGCCGGGGGCGGAGGCCACCGAGTAGGGGCGGAGGAGCGGACGGTCGCGGTCCTCCTCCATCAGCCCGATGGTGGCGTACTGCCCCGGCGTAAACTCGACAGGGGTGTCGGCACGGAGGCGGAATACCGCCAGTTCGTTGGAGAAGTCGACCCGGTCTACGAGGGTCAGTTGACTGTACTGCGAGGAATCCATTCTACATCCGGCAGCTTCGTGAGCAAGGTAGCAACGCCTCGGTTCGAGCGTAAGATCGGCCCATCATACAAGGAGCCGGAAGATGCGTACGAGCCAAGGCTGCTACCGGCAGTCGAGACTTCGGTTTTCGCCGTTTCCGAGCACACCCCCCGAAGACTCCCCAAAATGCCGTTACATCTCGTCGAGGAGCCGGTCGATGAGGTCGACCGACGAGACATCGTCCGCCTCGGCATTGAAGCCTGGAACGATGCGGTGGCGCAGGACGGAGACGGCCATGCGCCGCACGTCGGCCTCCACGGGGGTCATGCGCCCGTCGAGGGCGGAGAGCGTCTTGGCCCCCAGGACCAGGTACTGGGAGGCGCGAGGGCCGGCGCCGTAGCTCAGATAGTTCTGAATGAAGTCCGGCGCATCTCCGGAGCCCGGTCGGGTTCGGGTGACGAGACGAACGGCGAACTCGATGACATTGTCGGCCACCGGAATTTGCCGGACAAACTTCTGGTAGGACTGAAGTTCGTCGGCACTCATGACCGGAGACACCTCCGACGGAGACCCGGCAGTGGTGCTGCGCACGACCTCGGTCTCCTCGTCGAACGAGGGATAGTCGAGCCAGAGGTTCAACATGAACCGGTCCAGCTGGGCCTCGGGCAAGGGGTAGGTGCCCTCTTGCTCGATCGGGTTTTGTGTGGCAAGGACGAAGAATGGGTCGTCCAGCGTATGGGTCTCGCCCGCGGCGGTCACGTGTTGCTCCTGCATCGCCTCCAACAAGGCCGCCTGGGTCTTCGGGGGGGTTCGGTTGATCTCGTCCGCGAGGATGACGTTGGCGAAGATGGGCCCGGCCGCGAACTCGAAGTGGCGCCCGTCGCGGGTCTCCTGGATGATTTCCGTGCCCGTGATGTCGCTGGGCATGAGGTCCGGCGTAAACTGGACGCGGCTGAAGTCTAGGTCGAGCGCCCCAGCGAGGGTGCGCACGAGGAGTGTCTTGGCAAGGCCGGGCACCCCAATCAGGAGGGCATGTCCCCGGGCCATGAGGCAGACCACGACCATCTCAACGATGTCTTCCTGCCCCACGATGACCTTGCCGATTTCCTGCCGCAGCCGATCGTACGCTTCACTGAGGTCATCGAGTGTCTCGGGGTCCTGCGGCGGTGAAGACGAAGAGGAAGACATAGAGAAATCGGCTCAGGAGCAAAGTGGGGCCCGGGGCCCGAACCGGCGCGAAGATCGGGGGCGAAAAGACCGACGCACTAGCGGCGGCGCACGGCCGTTAGCTCGGACTCGGTAATTCGGACGTCCACGTAGATCTCCTCTCGGAGTTGGTCGGTCCACTCCCGCATCTTCCGACTGCGCTTGTCCTGAAGGGCAAGCTGGCGGATGCGTTCGTAGTCCGTCTCCAGGCTGGCACGATGGGCCGGCACACGCCGCTCGAGGCGCACGATGTGGTAGGCCTCGTCTCCATTGAGCAGCTGCACACGTGTGGGGCGGCTGATCTCCCCAGGCTCAAGATTGCGGATGGTGCGGGTCCAGGAGGGGCCGAGGGCATCCAGCACCAGATCACGCGTATTGGATTCCGGATCGGTCACACGGCCGCCGTTTTGGGCCGTGCGGTCTTCCTCGGAATGGCGCCGAGCCATGCGCTCGAAGGGGACGTCGTCATCGTTGAGAAGGGTATCACGAACGGCGCTCAGGTATTCTTTGGCCCGCTCGCCGCTGGGGGCGTCGGGCTTGATGAGGACGTGGTGGAGGTCCACCGTGCTCCCGTCTTTCGAGTCAATTCGAAGGATGTGGAAGCCATTTTGGCTGTCATTGTAAAAGGGCTGGGACACCTTTCCGACGGGGGTGCGGGACGCAACCGCGGCAAATTCCGGGACGAGATCATCGAGGTTCACGTTGGTGAGGCCGCCGGACGAAGAGCCCGCGGCGTCCGGCGCAGAAAACTGACGGGCCATGGCCTCAAGGGACGCTCCGCCGCTGACAATGGAATCCCGGATGGACGAAATCAAAGACTTTGCCTCTTGCCGAGCCTCTTCCGTGGGCTTCGGATATCGCACGATGTGGGAGAGGCGAACGGTCTTGGGGAGCTGGGGCAGCGAGTCCTGAGGAATTCGCTCGAACCACTGACGCACCTCACTGGGCGTGATGTCGATGTTTTGCATGCGACGCTGCCGGAGCTGCTGGGACAAAATCTGGCCCCGAAGGTCCTCTCGGAACTGCTCCTTGATTTCGAGGAGGCTCTTGCCGTACGCCTGTTCGAGCTGCTCCTCGCCGCCTGCGCGGCGCGTGAGTTGCTCGACCCGTCGATCGAGCTGATTGGTCAATTGCTGATCAGACACGGTAACGGTCGTATCGCGCCGCGCCTCTTCGGCCAAGAGCTTCTGGTCGACCAGCTGCCGGAGAGCCTGCATCCAAAGGTCGTTCGAATACGAGACATTACGCTGCTGGGTCTGCCGACGGACGAGCTGGTCGACCTCGGACTTGAGCACAATCTCATCCCCCACAACGGCGGCGATGCGGTCCACCACCTGTGCGTTTTGTCCGTGGACGGGGGCAGGAGCCAGGCCGGCGAACAGAAAGAGTACGCCGAAGAGTGCGCCTGCGCCGTCTCCAAAAGAGGAAGGTGAGAGAACGCGATACAGGTGGTGCATGCAGCTGCAACTCGTATTCGAAGGGCGATGAACAACGGGGCGGGAGGGGTCATGGCAGCTCGAGGGCCCCGTTGGCCTGGGCTCTGTTGCGCAGGCGTTGAACCTCGGTTGCGTGGGTCTGTTTCCGGGCGCGAATTCGGAGGCGGCGACGGATCTCGGCCTCCACCCAATCGAGCTCTGGGGGGGTGCCCGCCGGGATCCGGCGGTCCAGGCGGAGCACGTGGTAGCGCCCGCTGGCCTCCACGATCGGGGTGGTCTGCCCCTCCTGGAGGCCGTCGATCCGATCTGCGAGGGCTGGCACTTGGTGGTCGAGGCGGCCCTGAGGAACGAACCCCCGCGACAACTGTCGTGCCCGAGTTGTGTCCACG
>Ga0207753_1000233_pt1 | contig 22574 bp, 20 predicted proteins | sample PonA233FremontCA_2_FD_187273 | JGI IMG/M metagenome (GOLD analysis project Ga0207753, IMG submission 187273) | Salt pond sediment microbial community from Fremont, CA, USA - Pond A23 Sediment 3 (SPAdes) | ecosystem: Environmental > Aquatic > Non-marine Saline and Alkaline > Saline | place: USA... | reverse complement strand
AAGAGGTCCGGGTTCCAGCCGACTGCCTCGTAGCCGACTCCCTCTTGATCGAGCGCCTGTCGCGCGCGGTCGGGCGTCGACCTGATCGAGTTCACGCGAACGACCGACGGTAGGGGGCGCTCGCAGGCCTCGAAGAACGCCTCGCGGTCCTCTACGAGCGGGGCATACCGCTCTAACGGATTCATAGCCTCCCTTTCGAGTGGCCCCGTTAGTCCGTTTCGGAGTCGGGGCTGTGGGCGGACCGACTCGGACGAATCGGCACCAACGGTTAGGTGTCGGGCAGCCGTAGCTCCCCTATGACACGAATCGACATCGTCGACGAGCAGGCGTCGCTCGACAGCCCCGTGCTGATCGAGGGGTTTCCCGGTGTCGGGCTGGTCGGCAAGATGGCTGTCGACCACCTCGTTTCGACCTTCGAGATGGACCATTACGCCAACGTCTACTGCGATACCATTCCACCGGTGGCGACCTACCAGCCGGACAGCCGGGAGCTGGTCACGCCGGTGCGGCTCTATGTCGACGCCGAGCGGGACCTGTTGGCACTCCAGAGCGACGTGCCGATCGGTCCCGAGGCAGCCACCGAGTTCGGCAACTGTGTCGCGGGCTGGTTCGCCGAAAGCGGCGTGCTGCCGGTCTATATTTCGGGACTGCCGCGGCAGACCGAGGAGACACCCGCACTGTACGGGGTCGCCAGTGGCGAGACTGCTGCGGAGCGGCTTACCGAGGCCGAGGTCGACCGCCCCGGCGAGATGGGGCTGATCTCGGGGCCGACCGGCGCGCTGTTGGCCCACGCGACCGAACACGACAACACAGCCATCGGCCTCGTCGTCGAGTCGAACCCCCAGCTTCCGGACCCGATGGCTTCAGAGGTCGTCATCGAGCAGGGAATCGAGCCGATTGCCGACATCGAAGCCCCGACCGAGGACCTCACAGCGCGTGCTGACGAAATCGAGGAGGCACGCCAGCAACTGATCCAGCGCGTCCAGCAGGCGACCGACGACAGCAGCCGCGCCCAGCCGTTGCGAATGTATCAGTAGCCGGTCGGTGTGCGGCTGTCTCAGTAGTCGGTCGGTGTGCGGCTGTCTCAGTAGTCGGTCGGTAGTTGGTTTCTGAACGTTTAAACCGCCGAAGCGACTGGACCGAACTATGAGCGACGACCCAGCAGCGGTCGACGAATCGCCCCCCGAACCGACCGACAGCGAGGACGCCGACGAAGTGGCCGAGACTGCTGGCAGCGAGATGTTCGAAGAAGACGGTGCGGCTGCCGAGGATGCAGCGGCCGCCGAGACCGACCGGTCGGTCGACGACCTCGAAGCCGAGATCGAACAGCTCGAAAGCGAACTCGACGCAAAAGACGAGGAGATCGACGAGCTCACCGACAAGCTCGGCCGCTCGCGAGCGGATTTCCAGAACTACAAAAAGCGGATGAAGGACAAACGTGAGGAGATGCAGGCCCGCGCGACCGAGGATCTCGTCTCGCGGTTCACCAAGATCCGGGGCAACCTCGTCCGGGCGCTCGATCAGGACGCCGACGCCGACATCCGACCGGGCATCCAGTCGACCCTCGACGAGTTCGACGCCATCCTCGCCGAGGAAAACGTCGAGATCGTCTCGCCCGAACCGGGCGACGAAGTCGACCCCCAGCGCCACGAAGTGATGATGCAGGTCGACAGCGACCAGCCCGACGGGACGGTCGCCGACGTCTATCAGGACGGCTACGAGATGGCGGGCAAAGTGCTACAGGCCGCACAGGTAACTGTCAGCAGCAACGACGCCTGAAGTCGACCGACTGAACGACCGCCGGGTCGGTTGCATTGCGGTCATACTAAAACTGTCGAGCAGATCGGTTTTGATTTTCCATAATCGCAAGACTGCAGTGGGACGGGTGTCGGGCTTGTGTCGCAGTATCTAGTAACCTTTAACCGAGACAAGCCGGTAATTGGGACCAACATGGCCAGCGAGAAGATTCTCGGAATCGACCTTGGTACCACGAACAGCGCGTTCGCGGTTATGGAAGGTGGCGAGCCGGAGATCATCGTCAACTCCGAAGGCAATCGGACGACCCCGTCTGTCGTCGCCTTTTCGGACGACGACGAGCGGCTGGTCGGCAAACCAGCCAAAAACCAGGCGGTACAGAACCCCGAGAAAACGATCCAGTCGATCAAGCGCCACATGGGCGAGGAAGATTACGAGGTCGACATCGAGGGCGACTCCTACACGCCCGAGCAGATCTCGGCGATGGTCCTCCAGAAGATCAAGCGTGACGCCGAGGAGTATCTCGGCCACGAGGTCGAAAAGACCGTCATCACGGTGCCTGCCTACTTCAACGACAAGCAGCGCCAAGCCACGAAAAACGCCGGCCAGATCGCGGGCTTCGAGGTCGAGCGGATCGTCAACGAGCCGACCGCGGCGTCGATGGCCTACGGCCTCGACGACGAGTCCGATCAAACGGTCCTGGTCTACGACCTTGGGGGCGGCACCTTCGACGTTTCGGTGCTGGAACTCGGCGGCGGCGTCTACGACGTGGTCGCAACCAACGGGGACAACGACCTCGGTGGTGACGACTGGGACGAGGCGATCATCGACCACCTCGCCGAGGAGTTCCAAAACGACCACGGGATCGATCTCCGGGAGGACCGACAGGCCCTCCAGCGACTCAAGGAGGCCGCCGAAGAGGCCAAGATCGAACTCTCCTCGCGGAAGGAAGCCAAAATCAATCTGCCGTTTATCACTGCGACGGACTCCGGCCCGGTCCACCTCGAAACCTCGATCACCCGTGCAACGTTCGAGAACCTCACCTCGGATCTGATCGACCGCACCGTCGCGCCGACCGAGCAGGCCATCGAAGACGCCGGCATCTCCGACAGCGACATCGACGAGGTCATCCTGGTCGGTGGCTCGACCCGGATGCCCCAAGTGGGAGCAAAGGTCGAGGAGATCATCGGCCAAGAGCCGAAAAAGAACGTCAACCCCGACGAGGCCGTTGCACTGGGCGCGGCGATTCAGGGCGGCGTTCTCGCAGGGGATGTCGACGACATCGTCCTGCTCGATGTCACCCCACTTTCGCTCGGAATCGAGGTCAAAGGCGGGCTCTTCGAGCGACTGATCGACAAGAACACGACGATCCCGACCGACGCTGCGAAGGTCTTCACGACTGCGGCGGCGAACCAGACCTCGGTGCAGGTCCGCGTCTTCCAGGGCGAGCGTGAGATCGCCAACGAGAACGAGCTGCTCGGCGAGTTCATGCTGAGCGGGATTCCACCGGCCCCCGCGGGGACGCCACAGATCGAAGTCGAGTTCTCGATTGACGCCGACGGCATCGTCAACGTCTCGGCGGAGGATCAGGGCTCGGGCAACGCCGAGTCGATCACCATCGAGGGCGGCGCTGGGCTCTCCGACGAGGAAGTCGAGCGCATGCAGGAAGAAGCCGAGGAACACGCCGAGGAAGACCAGGCCCGCCGCGACCGCATCGAGGCCCGCAACGACGCCGAGGGCGCGATCCAGCGCGCCGAGTCGCTCCTCGAAGAGAACGAGGACGCCGTCGACGACGACCTCGAAGCCGACATTCAGGACGCCATCGACGACGTCCAGGAGGTTCTCGACGACGAGGACGCTGAGACCGAGGAACTGCAGGACGCCACCGAGGCACTCACTGAGGAACTCCAAGAGATCGGCAAGCAGATGTACCAAGAGCAGGCCCAAGCACAGGCCGGTCCCGGCGGCGCAGGTGCCGCGGGCGGCCCTGAGGGCGGTTTCGGACCGGGTGCTGAGGGTGCTGCTGGCGAGGGCGACGAGTACGTCGACGCCGACTTCGAGGACGCGGACGACGAAAAGTAGCTCTCCTCGGCGATAGCCGCACGGAATCTATTCTTTTCGGACACAATTCATACTGCTTCGTACTGAATAGACGATTATCCAGACACATCAGTACACAAGACGGTCATCTGCTCTTTGGGCCTCGCCCTCGAAGACGAGCGTATGTCCGCTAGTCGACCGAACGTCCTCCTCCTGCTGACCGATCAAGAGCGTGCCGACCTCGTGGCCCCCGACGGCCTGCCGGTCGAGACGCCGAACGTCGACCGCCTCCGCGATGAGGGGATGTGGTTCGATGCGGCCTACACGCCGACGAGCATCTGCACGAGCGCCAGAGCTTCTTTGTTAACCGGTCTCTACCCGCATGCCCATGGCCTGCTCAACAACAGTCACGAGGCCGATGCGATCCGGGCTGACCTCCCGGCGGAGATCCCAACGCTCGGCGAACTCCTCGCCGACAGCGGCTACACCAACACGTATCTCGGCAAGTGGCATGTGAGCCAGAACCACACGCCCGGCGATTTCGGCTTTCGGTACTTCGGGGGCAGCGACTACCACCACGACAACTTCGAGGTCGCATTCGAACACTACCGCGAGTCACAAGATATCAGGGTGCCCGAAACCGACGTTGTCGACCGGATCTATACCGGGTCGGGCGACACCGGTACGCTCGTCGCTGGCACCGACCCGGTGCCGGTCGAGGCCTCACGGCCCTACTTTCTGGCCGAGCGGACGATCGACGCCCTCGAACGCTGGGTCGAGGACGACCGCCGGCCCTGTTTCCACCGAACCGACTTCCTCGGTCCCCACCACCCCTACGTCGTTCCCGAACCGTATGCCTCGATGTACGATCCCGGGGAGATCGAGCCGTGGGGCAACTACGCAGAGACGTTCGACGGCAAGCCGCGCGTCCACGAGCAGTATCTCCGCTATCGGGGCGTCGACGGCTTCGACTGGGAGACGTGGCGCGAAGCCGTCGCCAAATACTTCGGTTTCATGACGCTGATCGACGACCAGATCGGCCGGGTTCTCGACGCCCTTGACGACCTTGGGCTCGCCGAGGAGACGGTCGTCGTCCACACGTCGGATCACGGCGATCTCACCGGCTCCCACCGGCTGTTCAACAAAGGACCGATGATGTACGAGGAGACCTACCGGATTCCGCTCGTCGTCCGGTGGCCGGGCGTCGTAGAGCCCGGTAGTCGCTCCCAGGAATTCGTTCGCTTGCAGGATCTGATGCCGACGTTCTTAGAGTGGGCTGACGCTGAGCTGCCCGACGGACTCCACGCCCGGAGTATCCACCCCCTGCTCCGGGGTGAGACGCCGGTCGACTGGCCCGACTCGGTGTACGCGCAGTACCATGGCGACGAGTTCGGCCTCTACAGCCAGCGGCTGGTCCGCACTCGGCAGTACAAGTTCGTCTACAACGGGCCTGACCGCAACGAGCTCTACGATCTACAGGCCGACCCCCACGAACTCCGGAACCTCGTCGACCACCCCCAATACGAGACTGTTCGGAGCGAGATGGCTCGGCGACTGACCGAGTGGATGGATGTGGTCGACGATTCGCTCCGCAAGTGGGTGCCCGAAACGCTCCCGTGACTCGTGTCGAATAAGCGGCCGACTACTGCCGCCGTAGCCGGGGCTTATTCGATGCTGTATTCGGCACCGGAGTCGACCGCGCCGAAAGAACGCGGTACCCAACCCTGTGGCCGGACGAATTCGTAGTAGTGACTGTCTTCGGATTCGTAGCCGATGGGTTACAATATCTCCGTATCGTGGAGTTGCTGCCACTCACTGGCCCGACAGCGATCCCGTCACGGCCAGCGAGAGAGACATGTCCGACGACACCAACATTACGAGACGAGCGAGCCTCAGGGGTATCGCCGCGACCGGTGCGATCATCGGCTCCACCGGCCTGACCGCGAGCACGGTCAGTGCGAGCGAGAAGAAAGTCGACGCGATCAAAGAGGTGTATTTCAAGGACTGCCACGCGATGGCCGTCCACCTCAAAGACGACTACGACGAGGTCCCGATCAGGATCCGGACGTACGACGAGGACACCAACCGGTTCAAGAGTATCAAGCGGACGATCACGGACGACCACCTGCTACCGTACCCGATCTGGGAACGACTCAAGGAGACGGACGACGAGTACGAATACGATCCCGAGGAGGAAGACGAGGACTACGACAACGCGAAGGACAAAAAGAAAGACGAAAAGAAGGGCGACGATCACGACGGCAAAAACGACGAGAAGGACGACGAACTCCCCGAGTGGATCTGTGAGGACGACCTAGAGCTGCCGAAGAAACACAAACCGGACGACTACGACGGCAAACACGTCTGGCTGTTCGACCTTCGGCACTTCTTCGGTCACGAGGACTCCGACCACAAGCTCCTCTCGGTCGATGTCGGCGACAAGCGGATCGACAACCCCAACGACTGCGCCGACGACCACCGCCCGGAGTACGACAAGAAAGGTGACGTCGACGTCGAAGAGCTCGGTCTCGTGGCGATCTGTATCGACTCGAAGCGCAATACGGCGCGGTTCCGGGTCGACAACGACAACAAAAAGTCGGTAACCGTCGAGTACGACGTCTACAACACAGATCAGGACGGCGAGGTGACAGTCGAACCGCAGGGACGGACCTACTTCGACGTCGAGGCGACCGGCTCCGAGGGCCAAGCGACGGTCCGGCTCTTTTACGACGACGAGCAGATCGACGTGAAGGCGAGCAACACCCAGCGGGACTGTGCTGGCGAGGTGATCTGTAACTCCCACGAACTCGACATCCACGAGGAGGCGGCCCGCTTCACGGTGGGCGACAACGCGGAGTTCGACCGCGTGCTGTCGTACTACGTCTCCGAAACCGGCGAATCGGGGACGGTCACGGTTCCCGACGATCTCAGCGGCAAGGAGAGCTTCTGGGTTCACGCGCCGTACGGCCACGCAACGATCACACTCTACTATCACGGCATCGTCGTCGGGCACGCCAAACGGAAGCCGGACCTCTCCGGCCCGGTCGTGAACATCGACCAGGGAGAGAGCGACGAGACGATTCAAGAGGCCGTCGACGGCGCGAGCGAGGGCGACACGCTCGTTGTCTGTGAGGACCTCGAACTCGACGACTCGGTCGAGGTCGACGTGACCGACCTCACGATCAGGGGGTTCCACAAGCCGATCGTCGACGGCAACGGTAACTCGCCGGTGTTCGACATCATCGCAGACGGTGTGACGATCAGAGACCTCAGCGTGACCAACCCCGACGAACTACTCGGCATCAGGGTCGGCGTCGGCGTCGACGGGGCAACGATCAAGCACAACCATATCTTCGAGATCGGTCCGACGGGGAATCTGGGTGTCACCGGCATCATCATCGGACAGGGCGACCACGAGGAGATCGAGATCTACGGCAACACCATCGAGGACCTCGAACAGACCGACGACGGGAGCTTCGCCACGCTAAACGGCATCCTGTTCGATGCCGACAACGATGATCCCGGCACGATCACCGACGTTCGGGTCGCCGACAACGAGATCCGCAACCTCGACAGCACGACCGCACCGCTCGGGGTCGTCGTCCAGCACAACGCCGAGAGCGTGACGATCGAGGAGAATCACATCGAGAACCTGACCGCCGACAACTCCTTCGGCCCGGGGAGTTTCACGACTTTCGCCCAAGGGATCAGCATCGACTCGCCGTCGACCGACGACTTCGATATCGAGGACAACACGATCGAAGCGGTCGTGAGCAACGACGGCTTCTTCGGCGAAGATATCAAGATCGAGCCGGGGGTCGACGTGGCCGGGATCGAGATCCTCGAAAACAACCTCCTCTCGGAGATCGGCCTCAACAACGCCGACGGCGACAATCCGATCATCGAGGCCGAGAACAACTTCTGGAACGACGACGACGGGCCGTTCGTCATCGAGAACAACGACGACGACGGCGACGTCCCAGTACCCGGCGGCGGCGAGGTCGACCTCGAAACGGTCGATGCGAGCGCCGTCACCGAGAACGTCGACTTCGATCCGGTGGCTTCGAGTTCTCAATAGGTTCCGCCGACTGTTCTTTTCGTCTCTATTTTTCGATCCGTTCGATCCACCAACGCTCCGACAGCCTTGCACGCGGTCAGCAACTCCCGTGTCACGATCACAGCGCAGCAATCAGGTCAGCACAGCAACCGACCGAGCCGGTAGCTCAGTTGTCTGCCGAGCGTCGGCAGCGAACCGATCACTGTGGCGACTGTTCGTAAAACGGTCCGTCGAGACCACTCCGGCGGTTACCGTTGTCGACTGCCGAGTGCGGCGATCACCGAGAGTATAGCTACAAGGCTGCCGACGATCCCGAAGCCGGGGGCTTCGTCGGCTGTCGTAGAGCCATCGTCTCCATCCGTCTCATTCGTATCCGTACCGTTGCTCGTTGCCGTTTCGTTGGCGTCGCCTGTTGCGGTCCCGTTTTCGACCGGATCGTCCGATGCGAGTTGCAACACGACGACGACCTGTCCATGGGATTCGCCCTCGCGGTAGGTCCATCCACCGCCAGCCGCTTCGTACGAGATGGCCGCTTCGATCGGATCGATATCGGACTCCCATGTGCTCGTTTTCTGAATGTAGCCAACGAGTTCGATTCGGTCGGCGTGGGTACCGTCGACGGTGGCTTCGCCGTACTCGATGGTGTCGCCGATGGCTGGGCCGTGGAACTCGATACAGTGGCTGTCCATGTAGCCGTCGCCCTGTGCGAGGTCGTCGGCCGTGCCGAACTGGTCGGCGTCGAGCGGCCGCTCGTAGTTGTCATCCAATGGGTAGTCGACAGTCATCGGATCGGCACCCGTGTGCCACTCCAATGTTTCGCCGGTCGGGATCGTGACCGTCGTGTTCGGAACGGTTTCGCCGACGATCGGCTCGCCCGCCTCGTTGAGCAGGAGTGTGCAGATCTTCCCCGAGCCGTCACCGAGATACGGATCGCGGTACTCGTCGCGGGGGTTGACGTAGCTGACCCAACTCCCGTCCTCGGCGGCTGCCTCGAAGTACTCGTCGCCGGGGTCGGGTGCTGGCTGCTCGTAGGCCGCTTCGGTTACGGTCGCCGAACCGTTGGCGGCCTGCGCTGTGACGGCCGCAGGCGCGACGATGCTGCCGAGAAGGCTGACGGACAGCAGGACGGCGAGAACGATTCGACCGCTGGACCGGATTCGTGGGTGTTGCTGTGACATTGGTGTGGTTCGTGGTGTGTGGTGTCGCTCCGATCGTTGGTCGTCGACCGTGTGTCGAAAGCGACAGTCCCATCACGGGCTACACCGGTCGGTCCTTTAGCTACCCTCCGGATAACCGATAGAATACTCTCTATATCTGTCGTCCCGCTTGACATACTCGCCAGTAGGCAGTGTATACCGTATCGTAGACACTGTATAACTCCCTCGCAGACGAAAGCGGTGGTGTTCAGAGATAGCCCAGGTCAGCGAGCCGTTGTTCGGTCGACGCGCTCATGTCGACCGGGGTCTCGGTGGCGTGGTCCCGCTCGACAGTGCCCGACCAATCGTCGAGTTTGGTATCGAGTTGCGCGGCGAGTGCCGGTCGACGGTCGATCCGGTCGTGTTTTTCGGTCCCATCGCTGGCCAGATAGAGCCGCTGTGAGCCGTCCGACCCCCGGATATACGTCGCCTGCTCGGTACGAACCGACCGGAGCGACCGATCGAACGCACGGACCCGGTCGGGCAGCTCGCCGAACCGGGCCGCCAGCGAGTCGACCGAGGGTTGGGGCTGGATATGCTCGGCAAAGACGGCCTCTCGGGGCTGCATTCCCGACCAGGGATGGAACGACCGACCCTGCGTCTGCATGACCAATTCGGGGGCGGCGATCCCGGTCGACTCCAGCAGTGTCGGGACGAGATCGAGCAGTTGGACGAACTCGTCGCGCTGGCCGCCACCGTCGAACGCGCCGCCGGTGACGACCAGCGGGACGTGAACGACCGTCTCGTGGAGGTTGTACTGGTGGCCGAAAAACCCGTACTCACCGATGTTTTCGCCGTGATCGCCGAGGACGACGAAGATCGTGTCTTCCCACTCGTCGGCGTCTCGAAGCGCCTCACGGAGGCGGTCGATCCGGGCGTCGACGTACGCGAGTTCGCCCCGATAGAGCCCACGGAGCAGCTCACACTCCCCCGCCGTGAGCTCGTACTCGCCGACATCGAACGCCCGCGGGTCCTGTCGAAGCTGGATTGCCTCGTCGACCGCCGCCGGTGAGAGGAACCGCTCGGCGTATGATCGAGGTGGATCGTACGGGATGTGCGGCTCGATGTAGTTGCAGAAGACGAAAAACGGTTGTCGCTCGTCTTTGCGTCGACGGTCGGTGAGCCAGTCTTCTACCCAGTCGGTCGTTCGGGCGGCCCCGTCGTCATTCGAGAGGTATCGTTCGTAGGCGACGTTTGCGAGTGTGACCGCCGGGTTGCCCGCGAAGAGCTGTTCTTTGAGCGCGGTTAGTCGCTCCCTAACGCCGTGAGCACGAACGATCGCCCCGGTGTCGACGTCGCTTTGGACGTACTGCCACCCTTTCCGAAACCGGTCGAAACCGCGGTCGAAGCCGAACTCGCCAGTGATCCAGCAGTTGTTCGAGACGCCGACCGTCTCGTAGCCCGCCGACTCGAAGGCCTCCGGCAGCGTCTCGTGGTCGACATCGAGATAGGTGTGGCCGCCATGGGCTCCGTGGGCGGCGGTGTACAGCCCGGTAAACAGCGAAACGTGGGAGGGAACCGTCCACGGCGAACTAGTGTAGGCACGGGTGAACTCGGTTCCGGCGTCGGCCAGCGACGCCAGTGTGGGGGTCACATCGGGGTCTGCGGGGACGGTGTCGACCGCCCGCGCGGTATCCATGACGACGAGAACGACGTTCGGAGGGTCGTCCCCGTCGCCGATATCATGGGGGTCGGCTGTGTCACGTGGGGGAGTAGCTGTGGACATGCTGTACCGACTACACTCGCTCGTGGTAAGGCAGTAGTTGCCGGACGGTGCCCGATTGCTCCCGACCGCAGGACCGTCGACATTTAGCTCCTCCGCTCGACGAACAGGCAATGCGTGCGTTTCGTCTCGCCTACGACGGTCGACCCTTTTACGGGTTCCAGCGCCAGCCCGACGTGCCGACCGTCGAGGGAACCCTCTTCGAGGCGCTTCGATCGCTGTCGGTGCTGCCTGTCGACGCCGACCGCCCCGAGGGGTATGCGGCGGCGGGCCGAACCGACGCTGGGGTGTCGGCAGTCGCCCAGACGGTCGCTTTCGAGTGTCCCGACTGGCTGCGACCACGGGCGCTTAACAGCGAACTCCCGGCGACCATCCGGGCGTGGGCCAGCGCCGATGTCGACCCCGATTTTCATGCGACCCATCACGCGGTCCGCCGAGTATACACCTATTACTTATATGCGCCCAGCCGGAGAGATCGGAGTCTCGATGGTCGACCACCGGTCGACGATGGGTGGGCCACCGCGGCTCTCGATCGGCTCTGTGGGTTCAACGAGTTTCACAATCTGACACCGGATGACCACGGCAGCCAACGCGGGCTGTCGGGTCGGCTCGACCGCGACGGCGAGTGGCTGGCGATCGAGGTCGCCGCTGGGGGGTTCGCCCGTGAACTCGTCCGGCGGCTGGTGTCGGTCGTGCGGATCGTCGGCTCCGGCGAGCGACCGGTCGACTGGGTCGACGCCCTCCTCGGCCCCGAGCCGGTCGACCCGCGGCCGCCACCGGCCCCACCCGAGCCGCTCGTCCTCTCGGGAGTTCGGTATCCGGGCCTCGACTTCGAGCGCGACCCACAGGCCGTCGACAGCGGCGCGGTCGCCTTCGGAGAACGGGCCGTCGAGTCGCTGGCTCGGGGGCGTGTCTCGCGGGCCGTGGTCGACCGCCTTTCGGAAAAATAAGCAGTGAGAGCTACGTGTTCACCGTCAGATCGATCTCCTCGGTCTGGGCACCCATGATGAGGTTGTAGGTCGGCGACCGTGCCGGGTAGGTCGATAGCTGCTTGATTTCCTCGGGTGAGAGATCTGGTGCCGTGACGGTCACATCGAGGTGGATGTCGCCGTACATCTCGTCGGCGCGGTCGGCGTCGTGGATGCCGAACAGCAGCCGGAGGTCGACCGGGACACTGACTTTCGTTTCGACCTCGTCGAAGGCGATCCCCTCACGGACGGCGTTGTAGCCGATGGTGCCGTTGATGCACGCAGTGAGGGCTGCGAGTGCGGTTTCGATCGACTCGTATCGGTCTTCGAACTCGGTATAGCCCATCGCCTCCTCGATCTCCGGCGGGAGGCCGAACTGGAGGGTATGGTCGCGGTCCTCACCCATCCGTTCGCCGCCGAGTTTCCACTCGCTGATCGTCGCTGTCGTGCGGTTGATCACGTCCTCGCTCGTCCCGGTCGCGCTGAAGGTCACTTCGGCATCCTCGGGGTTCGAGGCCATCCAGTCGATGAATTCGAGATGGTCGCTGACGTCGACGCCGTGTCTGATTTCGGGTGTGTGTTTTTCAGTTGCCATTGGGGGATACCTGTAGTCAAACGGACGGGTTCGGAGAACCTAACCGTAGTTACGCAGTTTCGACCGATAGCTGTCTGATCGACCCATACTGTGTCTCGGAACCGACCCCTACTAGTTTCGAGTCCACAGCATACGTATCAGACAGTATCACGGTTCCGGCTTGATACACTCCACGCCCGCCAGTTGTCGACGATCCCAAACCACACCTGCCCAACACGTCGGAGTAACAAGACTTACACCGACTGTCGGCCTTCCGTTGTCCATGAGTACGGTTCCCGAACGGTCGGAGCTAGCGGCGGAACATACGTGGGCACTCGAAAGCATCTTCCAGTCCGACGAGGCGTGGGCAGAGAGATTCGAGACGATCTCCGGGCGGATCGAGGAGCTCACCGCCTACGAGGGCCGAGTCACCGAAAGCCCCGAGACGCTACTGGAACTGTTGGAACTCCGCGAGGAGATCATGCGGGAGGTCGCCCAGCTATCGGTCTATGCGAACCTCCGGGCGAGCGAGGACACCCGAAACCAGGAGTATCAGGCGCTCTCGGGGAAAGCCCAAGCCCTCTCCTCGGAGGCATCGAGTGCGACCTCCTACATCGAACCCGAACTCCAGGAGCTGACTGAGCAAGAGATCGCCGAGTTCGTCGACGCCGAGTCGGAACTCGCGGCCTACGACCAGTTCTTCGACGACGTACTGCGGGCCAAACCCCATACCCGGTCGGCGGAAGTCGAAGAACTGCTGGCCGAGTTGGGCGAAGTCACCAGCTCGCCGAGCGAGATCTACTCGATGCTGGCCAACGCCGATATGACGTTCCCGACGGTCGAAGATCCCGACGGCGAGGAGATCGAAATCAGCCAGGGCAACTTCACGAAACTACAGAAACACGAAACCCGGGCGTTCCGTCAGCAGGTCCACGAGGCGTTCTACGACGAGTGGGAGGATGTCCGCAACGCCGTCGGCACCTCACTGAAAAAGCAGGTCAGAAAAGATGTCAAGGTCGCTCGGGCCCGCAACTACGAGACTGCCCGCGAGGCCGCCCTCGACGGGCCGAACGTTCCGGTCGCAGTGTACGACACGCTCGTCGACACCGTCCGCGAGAACCTCGATCTCCTTCACCGCCATGCCGACCTCAAGGCCGACGCGCTCGGCGTCGACGAGCTCCAGTCGTGGGACCTCTATATGTCACTGACGGGCGAGGAGGGGCCGGATGTCGAGTACGAACAGGCGAAAGAGTGGATCGTCGAGGCGGTCGCCCCGTTAGGCGACGCCTACCAGGAGCGGATGGCCGAGGGACTGGAAAGTCGGTGGGTCGACGTCTACGAGAACCGCGGCAAACGGTCAGGGGCCTTTTCGTCGGGGACCTACGACACCCAGCCGTTCATCCTGATGAACTATCAGGACGACATCGCCTCGATGTTCACCCTCGCCCACGAGTTGGGCCACTCGATGCATTCGGAGTTGGCCCAGGAGGCCCAGCCGTGGCATGACGCGGGCTACGAGATCTTCGTCGCCGAGGTCGCCTCGACGGTCAACGAGACCCTGCTGACTCACCACCTGCTGGAGACGGTCGACGACGACGAGCTTCGCCTCCATGTCCTCGACGAGTATCTCGAACGGTTCCGGTCGACGCTGTTCCGCCAGACGATGTTCGCGGAGTTCGAGCAGTTGATTCACGAACGCGCCGAGGCCGACGAACCGCTGACGCCCGACACGTTCGACGAGCTCTACGGCGATCTCAAATCGAGCTACTACGAGCCAGCCGCGGTCGACGACCATATCCGGCGGGAGTGGCAGCGGATTCCCCACTTCTACTACAACTTCTACGTCTATCAGTACGCCACCGGTATCTCGGCGGCGGTCGCCATCGTCGAGCGCATTCACCAGGACGGCGCGGCCGGGGAGGACGCCGCCGCGGCCTACCGCGAGATGCTCCGGGCGGGCGGTAGTGTCTATCCGATCGAGGCCCTCGACATTGCGGGGATCGATATGACCGACCCCGAGCCGATCGAATCCGCGCTCTCGGTGTACGGCGACTACCTCGACCGCGTCGACGACCTCCGGTAGTCACTGCCTACCGACGGTTCGGTGGCGGGAGTCTGGTATCGGGCCGGCCGAAGGATTGCCCGAGACCCAAAGGCACATTTATGTCCGGCACCAACCACTGACAACAAATGTCACGCAGCCCGTCGCTTCCCGACCGTCCACGGCTGGACCTCGATCCCGAGATGTCGACAGCCGAGCGGCTCGATGCGATCCGCAAACACTTCCGCCGGCTGGTCGAGGTCAACGACGAACTCGACGACCGACTCGCCGAGGCTACCGACCGCCGAAGCGAGCTCCAGAACGAGGTTTCCCAGCTCAAAGAGCGCAACGAGGCGCTCAAAACGTCGGCGCTCTACATCGCCAGCGTCGAGGAGCTCACTGACGATCAGAGCGTCGTCATCAAACAGCACGGCAACAACCAGGAGGTGTTGACCGAGGTCTCCCACCAGCTCTACGAGGAAATGGAGTCCGGCGACCGGGTTGCGATCAACGAGTCGTTCGGGGTCCAGATGGTGTTAGATGACGAGACCGATTCGCGGGCCCAAGCGATGGAGGTCACCGAATCGCCCGACGTTAGCTACGACGACATCGGCGGGATCGACGAGCAGGTCAGGGAAGTCAGAGAGGCCGTCGAAGACCCGATCGAAAACCCTGGGCAGTTCGAGACAGTCGGTATCGAACCGCCAGCGGGCGTGCTCTTGCATGGCCCGCCGGGGACCGGCAAGACGATGCTGGCGAAGGCCGTCGCCAACGAGAGCGATGCGACCTTTATCAAGATGACCGGCTCCGAGTTAGTTCAAAAATTCATCGGCGAGGGCGCACGACTGGTGCGGGATCTGTTTTCGCTTGCGGCCGAAGAGGAGCCCGCGGTCGTCTTCATCGACGAGATCGACGCCATCGCCTCACGGCGGACCGATTCGAAAACGTCGGGTGACGCCGAGGTCCAGCGGACGATGATGCAACTCCTGAGCGAAATGGACGGCTTCGACGACCGCGGCGAGATCCGCATTATGGCCGCCACCAACCGGTTCGATATGCTCGACGAGGCCATCCTCCGTCCGGGGCGGTTCGACCGACTCATCGAGGTGCCCAAGCCCGGTGTCGAGGGCCGCGAGAAGATCCTGGAGATCCATAGCCGCGAGATCAACGTCGACACCGATATCGATTTCACCGAACTCGCCGAAGCACTCGACGGCTACAGCGGGGCCGACATCGAGAGCCTCGTCACCGAAGCCGGGATGTTCGCGATCCGCAACGACCGGACGACGGTCACCCGCGAGGACATCGATCACGCCCGCGAGAAGCTCGACCGCGGCGAGACCGAACACGGTGTCGTTCGCTACCAGTACTGAGATCGATTCGTAACCGATTACCGCCCCCGCCGCCGCGGTTCGGGTAATGACTACGATTCACGTCGCGGGCGGGGTCGGTGTCGCACCGACCGAGATGTCGGCCTACGACGCCGCGCTTGCCGACGCGAACCTTCACAACTACAATCTGATTACGGTCTCGTCGGTGATTCCGGCCGACGGACGCCTCGAAGTCGTCGACGCGGCCCCCGATCTCGGTCCGGCTGGCAACCGACTGACGGTCGTCCAAGGGAAGGTCGTCGCTGGACCCGACAGCGACGGCGAGCCGATCACGACCGGTATCGGGTGGGCGACCGGCCCTGGTCCGGGACTGTTCTACGAGGCCTCGGGGAGCGATCCCGAGGCGGTCGAGGCCGAAATTTGGCGTGGGCTTGCGGCTGGCTGTGAACTCCGCGACTGGGAGCTCACCGACCGCGACGTGTTGGTGTCGACTGCCGAGCCGGTCGACGGCAGCTATACGTCGGCGGTCGTGTTGGCGGCCTACGGTGAGAGCGAGCCGATCCTGTAGCGCCGTCGTAATCGCTCAGACGGCCGTTTGAGACGGCGACGGCTTTTTATTACTTCCACGCTAATGATATCTACAGTTCAAATGAACGGAAACTATACCGGAGCAGGGGGACCGCCGGTTGGTGGGGGCCAGTCGACCAGCGCCGAGGAGCTGTCAGTGGGACAGAGGGACGCGCTCCGGCACGCGGTCGCGGGAATCGTCGCCGAAACGCAGTCGTATCTCCCCGAGGGGTATCAGGTCGGCTCGGAGCTGACCTACGGTAGCGGGGCGACCGCGAGGGTGGCCGTCGACCCACCGGCTGGCCATCCGGTCACGGCGGGCTACTCGCCGGACCCCGACGAACTCGACAGCGGCCTCGATCCCGACACCCAACAGGAGGTCGCCCAGGGGCTTGCAGCGAGCGCCGTGATGCAGGTAATGGACGCCGTCGGTGACGGGATTACGCCGACCGGCCGATAACCCTCCGACACGTGCCGTCCGCGACTACTTTTCAATCAGCAACAGTGTAGCTCTCCGACGCCGTCTCCGCAGTCCCACACGTCGACTGCGTGATCGCGTAGACGCCGTAGGCAACGAGACCGGCAGCGACGACTGCACCGAGCGAAACCCCGACGAACAGTGGGATCGGGAACATCACGACGCTCCCGACGCCTGCCAGCAGCGCCAGCGGGATCGCTATCAGCAGGTAATCGAACTGCGAAGGGGTTCGGTTCGATCTACTTTCGTCGACCGTCTGTTGGGTCCATGCCATCCTCCGAGCCACCTAATTAGATATAATGTATGGCTCGCTCCACTTATATTCTTATATACGACACCACAGCTGGCTTTTGATCACTGTGACTCATCAGTCGACGAGAGCTTAGCGTCGACAGGAAACTGGCGTCGGCGGGAGTGTACGCTTTCACAGAAACGAAAATAAAAATATATGCCTTATTTATATGGACCGGCCGGATCAAACTCGGAATCCGACTCAGAGCCATCGGGTCGGGGTATAAATATCATGGACAAATAAACCGATTTAATACATGAATTATAGATAGTGATATATACATATTGTGTGATGGCTTCTGTATGGTCCTCAACGCGATCAAATCGATACTGGGAATGGTCGACGAACAACGCGAAGCGGTCGAAGAGGCGACAGGAACTGTCGAAGAAGTGACTGGGACTGTCGAGGAGACGACCGGAACCATCGAAGACGCGAAGGGAACTGCTGACGACCTGAAAGAGAGCGTCTCCGGCGACGAGTAGTCGACTCGGACGGCTCCCTTTTGTCCGCGAACACGTCGAGTGATCGAGACAGCAACCCGCTTCAGCCGTCGTCACCGCTGTCGACCTCGGTGTCCGCACCGGCGCTCGCTGCTACTTGCCCCAGAACGGGTCTCGTTTCCGACGTTTGTTGAGATAGCCCGACAGTGCTTCGAGCTCGTCGGCTGGAATCTCGTCGGAGAGCTCCTGTTCGAGGATCTTGGCGTGCTTTTCGGGGAGGTCGACCCACAGCTCGTCGCCCTCTTCGATCCCCCGGCCGACGGTCGGCCCGTCGATGGCGATGCTTACACGCTGGCCGGCACGGGCCTCCGAGACGTCGTCGCCCTGCAACTGGATGCCCGAGAGTTGGCCGACGCGGTCCGGCTCGTTGTTCTCGAATTTGGCGACGTTGGTATTGTTTTTCACCGTCCCGGACATGATCTCGACGCCGACAACTGCGGGATCAGACTGCCGGAAGGTGTGATCCTGGAGGATCTGGAACCGCGCTGGGCGGATGATCTTGTCGAGGATCGTCTCCTGCTGGCTGCGTTTCATCTCCTCGACGTACTCGTCGTACTCCTCGACGAGTTGGTAGATCACGTCGTCGTCGAACAGCCGGACCTCCGACTGGTCGAGTTCGCGCTCGGCGTTCGGCAACACGTCGACGTTGAAGCCGAGGATGGTCTTGTGTTCGGCCTCGCGGGCGGTCCCGGCGACTGCGACATCCCGCGGCGCGATGTCGCCGACCTCGGCCCGGAGGATCGGGATCTCGGCCTCCTGTAACGCGTTGGCCATCGCCTCCAGACTGCCGAGGGTGTCGGCTTTGACGACGACGCCCTCCTCCTCGGTGTCGACCTCGATCTCGGCGAGTTCGGCTTTGACTTCGGCGATCACGTCCTCTTCAGGACGGTCGCGGACGACCCGAACCGGCGCGCCAGCGATCGCTTGATCGAGGTCCGGGGCGGCGATCTTGACACCCGCCGCCGCGCCGACACTGTCGACCCGCTCGAACTGTTTTTCGACCCGGATTTCGGCGTTGGGCTGTGGCTGCAACAGCGCCCGGATCTCGGTGACGATCGGCTCGTTGGCTCCCCCGACGACGATCGTATCGCCCTCGCGGATGATCCCGTCGTAGACGACCACATCGAGGGTCGCGCCGAACCCCTGTTCGTCTTTGACTTCGAGAACGGTTCCCTCGCCGGGCCCGTCGACGTCGATCTCCATCTCGGCTTTCATGAACCGCTGGGAGAGGCCCATCAGGACGGCGAGGACGTCGGGGACACCCTCGCCGGTGAGTGCCGAGCAGGGCACAACCCCGATGTTCTTCTGGAAGTTCTGGACGCGCCAGTAGAAGTCCGCCGAGAAGTCTCGCTCCGAAAGTTGGCCGATCAGCTCGTAGAGGTTCTCGTCGAGCCGACTTCGGGCGGCGTCGCTTTGGCCATCGTAGCTGGGTTTAATCGGCGAGTTGTCCTGCGGGTTCCACCCCGGCGTCGTGTCGACCTTGTTGGCGGCGACGACGAACGGGGTGCCGGTGCGCTGGAGGATATCGATTGCCTCCTCGGTCTGGGGCTGGAACCCGTCATTTACGTCGACGACGAGAATAGCGATGTCGGCGAGTGCACCCCCGCGCGAGCGAAGCGTCGAAAACGAGTGGTGGCCTGGCGTGTCGATAAACAACAGTCCGGGGAGGTCGAAGTCGGTGGGGTCGACGAGCGAGCCAGCCATCTCGGAGATGGTTTCGAGGGGGACCGCCGTCGCCCCGATATGTTGGGTGATCGCGCCGGCTTCGCCGTCGCTGACCGCCGAGCCGCGGATCTTATCTAGGAGGCTGGTCTTGCCGTGGTCGACGTGGCCGAGGACGGCGACGATGGGTGTACGTAACGAGTGGGCTTGCTCAGACATGGATAAAACCTCAAAAGGTCGCTTTAGGTGAGTTCAGTGTGGCGTCGGTGTTAAGTGTTTCAACTTCCGGTTTGCGGGGCCGCCTCGTCCCAGTGTCGGGGTGGAAACGGGGTCGACGCACTTGTCGGGAGGTCCCCCGCCGGCGTCGGCACAGCAGTCAGGACGTGGTATATAAGTAGCCGGTCCCTAACCGGGAGGTCGACAGCCAGTCGTCAGACAGTCCCCGTGGCGTTTATATAATTCGGTCCGGTTAGCGAACGTATGGTAGACATACTCGCCGAAAACCTCTCGGGGAAAGCGGTAATGGGGGCGGACGGAACCGAGCTCGGAGACCTGTACAACATCACGATGGAGCTGAAGACCGGCGGCCTCCGGAGCCTGCTTGTCGTCCCCAACGAGGGGATTTCGGCCCACTCGGCGGGGTTCGAAAGCGACGACGCCGGTCGACTGAAGATCCCGATCAACACCGTCCAGGCGGTCAAAGACTACATCGTCGTCTCTCGCTAACGCATGGAAATCCTCGACACGTCGGCTTTTATTCACGAGTATCACACTGACGACGACACGGCTTCGGTGCCACAGGTCCACGAGGAACTGGAGGGCGAACACGCCTTCCGGTTCGACGCCGAGGAGGGAGCCGGGATGCACATCCATATCCCGGCCGACGGCACCGTCGAAAAGGTCGACCGCGTTGCGGTCGAAACCGGCGACGCCGACGAGCTCTCGGAGACCGACTTGCTGCTGGTCTCGGCGGCCTTCGAACTCGACGGGACGCTTGTCACCGACGACTACGCGATGCAGAACGTTGCCGAACGGCTCAACGTTACGGTCCAAGTTATCGCCCGCGACGGGATCACCGAACAGCGCGACTGGCAGTTCCAGTGCGGCGGCTGTGGCCGGACCTTCGACGACCATCACGACCGCTGTCCGATCTGCGGCAGCGACCTTTCGCGGAAAAACCCCGCCTGACCGTCCTGTTGGACGCTATTCAGTTGATGTACCCGATCTCGCCGAGATACAGCAGTGCGAACAGTGCCCCGTTGTAGCAGCCATGGGTCACCGCCGGGACGACGATGTTGTCCGAATACTCGTAGAGATAGCCGAGGACGACGCCGAGGACACCGGCCAGTAGCGCATACGACAGTTGGGCTCCGAACCCGCCGCTCACCGCCGGGATGTGAATCAGGCCGAACAGCACTGTCGCGGCGAGGATCGCGGGCCACGCCCCCCACGACTCGCGGAGTCGACCCTGAACGGCCCCCCGGAACAACAGTTCCTCGGCCGGACCGACGAACAGCAGCGAGACGACGACCATCGCAAAATAGTACAGGGGATCGCCGACACCCGCCAGCACTGCTTGGTTGGCGCCCGGCGAAAGGTCGACGGCTTCGAGTAGTCGGTTGATGAGATACTGGCCACCTAACAACAGGACGGTCCCGCCGACGATCAGGCCGACCCCGCGGGAGCTGGGGACGACTGCTCTGATCAGTCGCTCGGTGTCGGTGAGCCGAGTGTAGCCCACGACGACTGCGATCATCGTCACGAACTGCACAACTGTCTGGGCGATCCGGAACGCGTTGGTCGACGCTACATCGCCGACGACAGCCGTCAGTACCGGATCGAGGACGGTCACCGCGAGACTCGCAGCGAGATAGGCACCGACGATGACGAGGATCGCTTCGCCGATGTGCTGGATGCGATCTCCCGCTTCCGGCTGTGCTGCTGGCTGCTCCATTGCTCACCGGTAGCACCAGCGGGGTGTTATGAACACCGATTGCAGCCGAGAGGCGGGGTGGCCCGCCGCACACACAGTAACTGCTAACCCGCGTCGACAGCAATGGTCTGTATGACCGACTCCGACCTTCGAGCCGCCGCCGAAACGGCGCTCACCCAGTGTCTCGACCTCGGCAGCGCCGAAACCTGTCTGATCGTCACCGACGACAAACGCGAGCCGATCGGCGAAACCCTCTACAGCGTCGCCAGCGGGATCACCGATGACCCCGTAATCGTCCGCTACCCGCCGGGGCCACAGCACGGCACGGAGCCGCCCGAACCGATCGCGGCGGCGCTCCGCGAGGCCGACGCCTTCCTCGCTCCGACGACAAAGAGTATCAGTCACACACGCGCCCGTAGCGCGGCCTGCGAGGCCGGGGCTCGCGGGTCGACACTCCCCGGCATCACTGAATCGGTGTTCACGACCGGACTGGACGCCGACTACGAGGCGATCGCCGCCCATTCCGAGGCGATCCACGAACAGGTCCGCGAGGCCGACGAGATTCGGGTCACCTCGCCGCAGGGCACCGATATCACCTTCGAGATCGGCGACCGCGAGTGGCATCTCGACACCGGGATCGTCCACGAGCCGGGCGACTTTTCGAACCTTCCGGCGGGCGAGGTGTTCGTGAGTCCCGAGAGCGCCGAGGGGACGTACGTCGTCGACGGGACGATGCGACCACACGGCCTCCTCGATGTCGACCAACAGCTCCGATTCGAAGTCGAAGACGGCCTCGTGACCGAGATCTCGGACGACGAGATCCGCGAGCAGATCGAAACCGCCGCCGAGGAAGCGGGCCAAGCGGCCTACAACCTCGCCGAACTCGGGATCGGGACGAACGTGGGCGTCGACGAACTCGTCGGCTCGGTCCTCCTCGACGAGAAGGCCGCGGGGACAGTCCATATTGCCATCGGCGACAACGCCTCGATCGGCGGTGAGACCGACGCGCCGTTGCATCTCGACGGCATTCTGCGGGAGCCAACCGTCTATGTCGACGGGACCGAAATCGATCTCCCGGAGTAGTCTCGGAACGGCTGTCGGCAGGACCATTCGACAGAAATAACAACAGAAAATGCAAATTTATCCTTATGTCTGGTCAGAACTTGCTGGGGGCGGTGATCATGGTCATCGGTGCCGCTGGGATGTTTGCCGCGGCCGTTATCGGTGTAATCAATGGTACTGTTGTCGGTCCCTACGGCTCGGTGAGGATTGCCGCCATTCTTTCGGGAATCGGATTCTCAGGCCTGCTTGCAGCCCTCTTGCAGTCGACGGGCCGACTGACTAGTGTTGATCCAACGCTGGCACAAGGCGGTGGGCTGAGTTGCGTTAGCGCCAGCATTCTCCTCGTAATTCCGCTCCCCGGAACGCCACTACCACTCGCTCAGATCGCTCTTATC
>Ga0207753_1000232_pt1 | contig 22653 bp, 14 predicted proteins | sample PonA233FremontCA_2_FD_187273 | JGI IMG/M metagenome (GOLD analysis project Ga0207753, IMG submission 187273) | Salt pond sediment microbial community from Fremont, CA, USA - Pond A23 Sediment 3 (SPAdes) | ecosystem: Environmental > Aquatic > Non-marine Saline and Alkaline > Saline | place: USA... | reverse complement strand
CGACCCTGCTCCCTCGTCGCTTCGCTCCTCAGTGCGCGGGACCGGATTCGAACCGGCGGACCCCTACGGGATAGCGTCCTAAGGCCGACTCCCACTCAACCATCGTTAGAGCGATGTAGCGGAAGTTCTTGCTACTTAATCGGTGCTAACATCCACATATCTGAAGGCTTGCTTAAATATCTACCTACGTCACAGGACTACAGTATGTCGCTACTCTCTGGGAGTGTCTCCAGCGCCCACGTCGGCACCTCGTAATTAACGTGCCCGTACTTCGACTCCTTCTTGTTTGCGTCCAACACCATCTCTCTCGTCGCCGCACCCAAGAACGTCACAGTCCTCCCTTCCAAATGTCCAAGTACGTAGTAGTCAGAATCCACTCTCCACTCTTTCACGAACAACGCATACGGCTCCTTCTGGCTGGTTTTAACGTCCAGTGACCGCTCCATGCCATCAATCGTGACCTCGAAGTCTACGCCCTCATCGGTCCATCTCACGAGATCGGTGTCGATCTCAAGATCGGCGTAAATAGCGAACGCCATCTCTCCCATCAGACCGATGACGTTCCTATCCTCAGGGTCTACACCCCAGCTTTTGGCGTCGTTATCCCACCCTTCGTGATCCTCAAACGACTGATTTCTTTCACTCGCCTTCCGATAGACCGTTCTGATCAGCCGAGGGGGTATTTCGATTTGTGGACCCATTTATTTTCCAGTAGTGCTCTATTGTTTCCGGAGTGTTGAGAGACTTTGTACGTACATATACACAAGCCCATGTGTACGTACACAAGAACACATAGGGGCGAATCTCAGGCTTTCATGCCCCACAAAAAATCGGCCGTGATCTTGTTACTTCAGCAATCTACCCAAGATTGACGAGTGAGCGCACTGGATGCCATCACCCGCGACCTGTAGTTCATATAGATTGACCGGCACCACCGGATCTTCTGTTTTTCCACCACTATTGGGATACTACACTTCGGGACATCACATTTTGTTGCAAGCTGTCACGACATTAAGATGGAATTGATGGCATTGGGTAGTTGGTAAACGAATTTAAATCGGTCAATGGTGCTTACATCCAGACTGAATCATCCTATAGCTCTGGTCTCTTAATTCAGAGCAATATTTGGGATGGCGATCATCCGCGTGACCGAAGCCCACCCATCAATATATACCACACTCGGAGACCTACTTACACAACGGAGGCTTCTCGGTCAGAGAGCTCTATATTCCCTGGTGCATTTTGATCTCCTCAATATCCATGCCGCGCTCTAACTTGACCGTCTTGTCCCAATAGAAAACTCTCTCACGGTCTTCACGTCCAAATAAGTCTTTGCTGGTGATGGAGAAATTCAACGTTGCTTCATCAATTTCAGCGGATACCAACCGATCAGTTGCCGCCACCAGTCCCCATCTGTCACTTGGATCATCGGGTGTAATCTCGGTCACCGGTTGCCCCACAAACCGAACGTTGTGCTCCCCAGCCTCCAGTGAATTTCCGACGCGCTTTTTTGCGTCTCCCTCTTCGCCCACTCGTCGGAGCCTTCCTGAGGCACAACCAGGTTCGAAATTATCGGTAGGTTCAAAATCGATACAGGTTTCAATTTCTATGTCCGTCGCTACACCATTACCAAGGTTCGACAACCAGACTTCCAGTTGCTTGCCATCGGTTTCATATCTCTGAATCTCAATATGGGGCTTGTTTTGGAAGCGGAGCTGTCGTGATTGTAGCTGGAATTGACCAAAGTACAATACAACCAACATCGCTGTCAGAAGGACAGAGAGGACACCCTGGTTTCTGTTTATAGTCGCTCGGAGTGATGGCCGAAGCCAAAGGATTGCGACAACAACCAGAATCGCTATACCCCCCACAAACCATACCCATCGCTGATGTTGTGCTGAAAGCTTCCAATCCATTGGAATGGGAGGATTCACCACCTTGATCTTAAAAAATACTTGCCATCACATACCAGCTGAACTCTGGTGCGCCGAAGGAGATTATCTCAGATCGGCTGAACGTCTTTGATAAGATGCTTGAGAAACACTACGATGAACAGATCGCGGGCGAATGCCGGAGACCGCGAAATTCCTATCTTGACAATACCTAATTGGAACACGCACTACTGGAACACTGAGTTATTAGTGAACAACGATAGCATCGGATAACGATGGATCAGAATGGAGACTGAACAAAAAGGATTGATCGTAGGGTTTGTAGTCATTACACTATTTTCGCTGGTTAGCTATTGTGTTTTTCCGAGCCTTTGGAGCACATCATTTGTTACCTCAACCGGAGTCCTCCTCACAAATGCCCAGATTCTGGCGACCGTCTTTGCAATCACGATCTCGCTTACCTTGGTCGGTTTTGAATACTTCTCCCAGAATTTGTCTCCGAAAATTGCGAAATCAGTAATTGAATCCAGATATACAATTGGCTTGGCAATCCTATTTGTACCCGCTATCTTAGTCAACATCGGGATTTCTACGATCTATCACGAAAATGTACCTCAGATCGCTCTTACAATCTCTTTGATATTTCTTGCATCATGTCTTTTCTATTTGCTCGCGTTCATCTCTTATGTTGCTCGAACTATCCAGCCACAGAACCAATTGAAAATTTTCGAAGAAAGTATACCAGAGAATTTTAATGAGGAAATTGTCGCTAAGGTGGAAGATAACGTCATTAGCGGCACTGATCCCGAGGATTACTTTGTAGAGATACAACACGTGATACAGAACAAAATTGAACAAAGAGAGATATATCAATTCGGTGAATGGCTCAATCTATTAATTGACAAAGAGATTGACTACTTGATAGAAATAAGAGAGGTTAAGAAAGACAACGAAATTAACCCTAACAATGCAACAGCGATAGTAAACTATTTTCTGAGTTTTCAGAAGAGTATTTATTCACAGTTAGCCGGGATTAATGACACTCGGTATATCCCGGCATATTCGATACAGATAGCCAATGTTCTTGGATTATTGATTGATATCAAGTCAATCGCCGCAATGACTACCCTTTCCAACCAGTTTAAAAGAATTGGAAGGGATATAGTTTCTTTCAATCAAGAGACTATATTTGAACAATATTTTGACCATATAGAAAAAATAACGTTGAAATTGCTCCGTTCTATTCCTCAGACAGATTACCGAGTCTCAACGACCGAAATAATTGAGCAATTCGTAGATGGTACTTCTCCGGAATATATGTGGGTAGAGGGGATAACAGGACAATTCGGGAACTATGTTTTATTTTCAAGAGAAATTTTGACACTTGCAATAGACGCAAATTTCGACGGTGTAGCTGTTACTGGTTCTAACTTCTACGTTCGACTTCTTGAAACAGTATTAGATCGTGAAGAGGACGCGAAACGTATCGATCTTGTTCAAACGATAACAAAGGCACAGAGAGATGTATTTGAATATGCCGTCAAAGAAGATGTATTAACTTCATATTATACAATGCCGGGGTCATATGAGATGATTGCCCAATCCCCTAAGGAAGTGAGAGAATATCTTGTTACTGAATTTTGTGAAGCCTGTATCACAGCGGTCAAACATGACTCCTACGCTGGTCCGCATGAACTCGGAGTTGCTGGTAGAGTCTTAGTTAAAGAACATCCAGAGCTCGCTGAAGAAATTGTCGATTCATTGATACAGTGCTTAAATATTGTAAGAGACCAGACTGATTTCGAGGATATCGAGGAACAAACCGTCGTTAAAGAATTATCCTCAATCAAAAATTGGAACGATCACAATAATCAGGCCATCAATGAAGCAATTGATCGAGCTCTTGATTCTTGAGCAATTGATTTTAGCACTAATACATACTTCATATTCATACGTCGAACGTGACCTGGGACATCAGCCCAGATCGCTCCTTCTGGTCGTTTTGAGCTTCCTCAGGAGCCACAATCATCCAACAGACCAATTTCACCTCGTCTTCCTCTATCGGAGGAAGTGGATCGGGAGCCTCGAACGGCTGAAGGCCCAGCTCCTCAACCTTGTCGACCAGTTCCCGCGATTTTTCAATGGGACCAAGCGACTCATCCTCGTAGATTTCTCGAAGCTCACGTTCGTACTTACGTCCCCACGGAGCCTCCACCGCCTCGACAGTCTCTTGAAGATCATTTTGGGTCATATCATCCGGCCAGTGGTCACGGAGATGCTGACCAACCTCACGGAACAACCGGCGGATGTCAGGCTGGACGTTCAGCGGATCTGTCTGTTCTTGCCACTGACGGTAGATGTCCTCTTGGGCCGTCTCCCACGCACCATAGATTCGGTCGCGCATTCCATCAGGGAGAGCCCGCTCAGTCTCACGAGAGCACCCGATCCGCTTCAAACAGGTGAGAGTGTCTTGGACCAGCTCATCGTCCCCATCCATCTCGTGTGGGACAAATCGCATGAAGACCTCATCCCCGACCCGAGCACAGAAGAAATAGCCTGGGTCTTCACCACGGAATCCTGACCCAGCGGCCCACGGAAGTGACGTGATCTGATCCTCGCGGTCCTCCAGTCCCTCGCGGAGTTCCTGGCGATATTCCTCACCGGAATACGCCGCCGCTTCAGCCCCGCCTTGTTCATAGAAGTCCGATTCCTCCCGCTGGATCGAGTCGATTTCCTCGACCTTTTCCGCGAAGTTCTGATTGAGGGTTTCCATATCTGGTATAACGCCCCCACTCACGCCGATAGAGCGTGCCGCTTGGGTGAGTTTCTCCCGAACCCGGTGTTCGAGTTCAAGAAGATCGTCCAGTCGATCCTCGGGGAAGAATGAGAACGGATAGATTTCTGAGTGCGGGGAATTAACGCGGTCGATACGTCCGTTCCGCTGAACGACACGCATCGGGTTCCACGGGAGGTCGTAGTTGATGACGTTTCGCGCCTCTTGGAGGTTGACCCCCTGACCCAAGACGTCCGTCGCAATCAAAATATCAAACTCGTCCGTGGCATCCGGTGGGGCGTCACCTGAGTTCGGTGCAAACCCGTGGACAGCTTCCTCTCGTGTGACGCCGTACTTCGAGCCGTCGCCGGACACAGCGGCAATGCGGCCCTCGTAACACGACAAGTCTTCGTGCTCGCTGACGATGGACTCCAGGTATTCGTAAATCCAATCAACGGTATCTTCGTAGTAGGAGAATAGGAGCACCTTGCGGTTCTGGCGGAAGGCCGCCTCAACATCCTCATCCGAAATCTGTCGCGCCTCAGCGTCCTCTCTCGCCGTCTCAACGATGTCCTCAAGGGTATCACGGAGCGCATGGAGTTTCTCGTCGTCGTCTCGGCCGACGGCCTGGGCCCCGTCGCGCCATCGCTCCAGTATCTCGATGTCGTGCTCAAGATCAGCCCGAAGCTCGGCGGGATCAGCGTCCGCCGCCGCCAACGAAATATTCCCATCGCTTGCCTCATCGAAGACTTCCTCCATCCCTTCGTCACTATCCGTTTCAACCCACTCGTCAATCGCGTTTGTCTCAGGGAAATAGCCCTCCTCTATGAGTTGGAGTGCAATCCGGTATTGCGAGATCATCCCGTCCAGGGTGTTCTTGAAAGCGTAGCTCGACGACTCGAACCGCTTGAGGAGACCCGTCCGCAACAGCCCGACCAGTGAGAGCTCCGAAGCATCCTCCTCACCTTCGAGGTAATACGATGGACGGTATCGAGCCAGCGTGAGCTCGGCTTCGTCACGGTCGCCAGCCGCCAGCCCTTCCGCGACATCGTGGAAATAGTCGTCACCGAACGTCTCTGTGAAGGTATAGTCGACGCGCTGGGGCTTCGGGTCCGGGAAATTAATTCGAACCTCTCCGCCGTCGCCGTCGGGCATAGTCGCGTTGGAATAATGATTCTTGATGAACCGTCGGGTCCGACGCACGGTCGTCTGGTCGAGGACGTCGAACAGCATATCGGGACTGAGGTCCGACGGGTCCTCCGCCTGGGCTTCCTTGAACTGGTCTCGAAGCGACCGGATACCTTCGTTGGCAAAGGCCGCATCGTTCCTGATGAAGTAATTCAGGAGGTAGTACAGGTCCCACAGCGAGTTGTTGACCGGCGTGGCCGTGAGCATAACCACGTCCTTCGGGGGATCACCCCGGAGGAGCGTCCGGAGTGCGTGGGATTGCTGGGTTCCAGGATTACGGAACGCATGGGCCTCGTCGATGACGACCAACTGGTACTCGTCGACTGGAAGGCTGAGGTTGTTGGCGTCACCGCTGAGTTGGCCGTCGTTCCGGAGTTCAGCATAGGAGACCGTCTCGAACTGGACACCCCACTCAGCCGGCTTCTGTTCCCACATTCCATCACGGAGGTACGCTGGTGCGACGACAAGCGCACGCTGTCGGTTCTCTTGGACGTACTGTTCGAGGAGCTTACCCCCGATGTACGTTTTTCCAAGACCAACCTCGTCGGCGATTATGACGCCGTTATGTTTGTCGAGGAACCGATTAGCTCGCCTGACGCTGTCTTGCTGGAAGTTCGTCAGGTTGATCGCACCTCCGTCGTCTTCTCGTTCCTCCTCCAGTTCATCCCCGTACCGTTCGTAGAGCACCCGGAGATAGATGAGGTGAGGATCGTAGGGCTCGAATCGTTCCTCGTAGAGACTGGCGAGGTCGAACGGTTCGCTTTCTTTCCAGAGGTCTTCGAACCAGTCGTTGACACGCTCGGTTACGTGAGGGTCGTAGGTGCCGAGATTCAGCTCTAAATTCGAGTTCAGCCCCGCGCCGGTGAAGTTTGATGATCCGGCAATCACGCCTTGGCTGTCCGAGAACAGGTACGCTTTCCCGTGGACGAAGCTATCTTCATGGCGGCGCACCTCAACGCGGTCGCTCCGGAGGAAGTCTACGAGTTCCTGAAGTCCTTGGTCGACATCCCGCGAGAAGCCAAGCAAGTCCCGGTCGCGTTCAAGATTCTGATCCAGCGTCTGGAGTGCCTCCTCGATGCGCTTGCGTTCGTACGCTTCCCCTCGTGGTTCCTCTGGTTGTCGCCAGCGTTCCTTGCCCTCTTGGTCGGGCTGGGCACCGATTAGAAGGCGAACTTGGTCAACGTGTTCCAACCCTTCGGCGACCGAAAAGTACCCTCTCGGGTTGAAGTAGCCGGTGACAATGTCGAGGTCGGGGTCGTTAGCCAGCCGCTCATCCAAGTCCGAGAGATAGGCGTTGATAGCGGTGGCAAGTGTGTTGCCGTTCCGGTTGTCGACGACCTGTGGCCGTTCAGTCATCGTTTCTGGTGCCAGCCGCTTGTTCCGCCTCACGGTCGTCGTGGTCGAGGTCCAGTCGATCCGCCCAGCTCACGTAGTAGTCAAGAACGTGTTCCAATCGCTCTTCGGGGTCCCATCCATCGTGGAAGGTTTCGAAGATCACCTCGACGTGCTCGCGGGTCAGACCGTAGAGATGTGCAACTATGGCATCCAATTCGTAGATTTTCTCTTGTTTCGTCTCTTCATCCAACGGGCCATATTCCACACCGACCGTATCGGCCCAGTCCTCGTAGCGTTCGTCCACAGCGGCGAGTCGGCCTGAGAGCTCTACGACACGTTCGTGAAGGGGATTTCCTTCTTCTGGGCGCGGAACTGGGAGATTGTTGAAGATGTGGAAATTCAGATGGGTTTCAACAAATCTTCTGGCGTACCAGTCAAGCGGGATTGAAGACAGTACTCCGAGTAAATACGCCTCGTCGATCTCATCTCCACGCGGCCAGAGAAGGAATGGTGCGGTGTTCGTCAGAAAGACATTCGAGGGGACAAGTGCCGTCCTAACCGTACGAGTGTCAGTCGCCCTGGAAACGTCTCGGAATGCAACTCGGGGAGAGTAACAAGAGAGTGTTTCCTTATCATGCACCCAGTCTTCCGGCATTTCACCATATGCCGAGCGACTACTCGCGTATTTATATGCACTTTTGCGACTTTCGTGCACGTAGTCGGTCATGACTTCTGGATCAGCCCATGCATATCTCTCTCCAGAGTCATTTAACCAAATATCAAATGAGCCACCTTTGAAAACCGGCCAGTAATCTTCCGGCGGCTCCTCATCAAGAAAGTGCATAAGAGTTGTACCATCATCTTTCTCCTTGTCCATCGTCGCGTCTAATTCCCGATATGGACGAGCCCTCCATTGATTAGGATTATCAAGACCGAGTGGGGGACTCTGTGTTAGTAGACTAAACACTTCACCCGCTTCTGGAACTGACGGCAACAGGGGGAAAGATGCGGACCCAGTCCAGTTGAGGGCTCTTTCAACGGGGAACCGGTGAGGTTCAGACTCACGCCCTTCTTCGAAAGTCTCAGCACTGGGGAAGGGGCCTCGTAGAGGGAGGGTAGCATCTTCTGGGGGATTAGACTTCTCAAAGCTTGCCAAAGCAATCGTAAATTGGGGGTGAACTGGGCCGAATACCCAGTGCCGATTATTGACTAAGAAGGTGAGGTCACGAACAATTCCTTCATTCAACAACCGCCGTCGTAGCTCCTCGGAACCAGCGGCACTGAATGCGCTTCTCGGTAGCACAGCACCAACATATCCTCCTGTCGAAGCAAGTGACCAAAACCGCCAAGCAAATGCTTTGTATGTGTCCGGATCGCCAGTACCCATTCCGGGGTACGGCCCTTGCTTAAGGAACTCTCGACGCTTTTCTTGTTCAGTTCTTTCCTCTTTATACTGTTCGAACAGGTCAGGCCGTTCTTCTCTCAGACGTTCTTTGATTTGCTCCTGTTCAGCCGAAGATTTCCCCATTAATCCTGGCTCATATCGCACCCAAAATTCGTCTTCTTCGAGTATCGCTTCCTCCCAGGGAGGATTGCCAATAATGACGTCGAATCCTGAGTTATCACCGTCAAACACCTCTGGGAACGAGGCCGGGAAGTGAAGTGGATTCGTTGATTCCAGTACTTTCTGAGCTTGCTTATAGCACTCTTTGGTAGTTATATCTATACCGGTGTCAGATACGGGATCAGTGTCAATGTCGTCATCAATACGCGATGCTGATAATACGTCGAACCGTGCACGGATTTCTTCTAAGTTCCCCTCTATTTTAGCCCGCGTATCCCGTGCTTCTTGTACTTGCTCAGCACTGGCGTCAGCGAAATCTCCGAGACGAGAAATATCACTTCGAATCTCATCCATTACGCTCTGTCCTCCAGCAAATATTCCCAACGAAGACTGTTCGATATCCAGAGTTTCCGTAACCTCATCCAGTGTACCAATACCCGCCAACGAATCACCCGTTACAAGATTATAGTCCAGGAATGTAAGCGGAAGTCCCGGAACGAATGTATGAACCCAAATTGAAAGTCGAGCGAGTTCAGTTGCAAGGGGGTTCAGGTCCGCACCATAGATACAGCGTCGAGCAACCTGACGGCGGAGGAGCTGACCACGCTCGATGTTTGGGGCATATTCCTCGTCATCGAAGGCGCTGAGAGCCGCATCTTCCAAATTGTCGAGTTCTTCCTGAACGGGTGTAAGCGGATTCTCAGTGAGGTATGTATAGAGCTTTGATTCAATACGGTCAACCGCTCCGACCAAGAAGTGCCCAGACCCCATTGCAATGTCCGAAACACGAATATCAAAGAAGGCGTCGGCGGCGGCGTTCTCGCCTTCTTTTTCTCGGAGCCGGTCGATACGCTCGATATGATCGTCAAGCGCGGGCTCCAAAGAATTATCTAACAGATGCTCAACGAATCTTGTCTCGGTATAGTAGGTGCCAGTAGCCTTTCGCTCACCAGACTGGCCGTGGAGGTAGACTTCACCTTCCTCAACGACAATATCCTCGTCATCATCTCCGAGCGTTTGCTGACCACCGCTTTCGACAGGCTTGTAATGTCCTTCCTCATCAGTTGTTAACGGTTCTTCAGCAACAGATAGTTCGGACTCTAAGAGCCCTTCGTAGATAACTCCGAACTCGCGGACACCGATGTTTCGGAAGTCGACTGGGCCTTGATACCCGTCTTCGGTCTCGTCGACGAGTAACCGAAATAGCACTGGGCCAAACTCGGCGTTGTTCAAGCGGATGTCGGCAAGCCTTGAGCCCGCTTCGGAGACATTCTCGTCTTCGGAGAGAATCCGTCCCTCGTAGGCGGGGAGACCCATTTCTTCGTGGCCGTGGTGGATAGCACGCGAGAGCCGCATCACGTCGTCCCAGTGATCGTAGAAGGAGTCGTCAAACTCACCACCCTCCTGAACGAGTTCATGGAGATCGTGGGCCTTCTGTTTCAGCGAGTGCTTGTCGTAGCGACCGTTCCGCCGGCGCGGGAGGAACTCCTCATCCTCGGCGTAGGCGATGAACAGGAGGCGATAGAGGAGAAAGAGCGCCATCTCGTAGGTCTGGTCGAGTTCCTCTTTCGTCGGGTCGTCGATGTCCCGTGCTTCCGCGATAGCTTCCGCGAGGTCGGGAATGACGTCGTCGTAAATACGATTCCGGAGACGCCCACCGAGGTCGGCGGCGTATTCCTTCGAGTCCTCCATGATCTGGTGGAGAGCGCCATCGTCGCGGAGGGCATTCGCCGAGAACAACAGCCAGAGGTACGCCGCCTTCTCGTCGGCCAGGAGGTTCGTGTTCACCTCGACGTACGTGTCGGTGCGACCGCGTGAGCCGAAGCCAGCCTCCGGATTCGTCGTATAGAGACGAAGCGTATCACCGCTACTCCCGATGACGTAGTCCAGATTTCGCTTGTCGGCTTCGTTGAGCGCGTACGCTACTGGCGACTTGTTGACGAACCGATCCTGTTTGCGGTCGAACGACTCGTCTTCTTGGAGGAACATAGCAACGGCCCGCTCGTGGCCGTCACTGGTATCCTTGAGAACGTAGCTCTGGTCGGTAAGACGGTCTATCTCGTAATTCAGGCCCTTCACCAGGTCTCGCGGGTCGTCCGTGAGCGCCTGTTGAGCGCGTTCAGTAGCGTCCTCCCAATCGTCGCGTTCGGGGACGCCAACCCTGAGCTCGTGCGTCGATAGAAGGCCTTGGTTCCGTAGGCCAGCAAGTTCCTCGTCAAGCTGTGGAAGCGTATTCGAGAGGAACGACTGAGCAACGTGTCGATCTGGCTTTTTTAGAGCGGCGTCACAGACGCGCTCGGCTTGGCCGCGATCGACGTCACGGAACACGGGTGGGTCTTCGCCGCTTGGTCCACACAGGCCGACCTTGTCATCATAGATAGCAACTACGAGAATTGGATTGACTCGACCTCCGCGGCGGTCGGAGTAGGTTCGCTGGAGGAAATCCTTATTCGGGCGTTCTCCGTGATCAACGACGACAACCTCTAACGCACTGGATCCTTCGCCTTGGTAGAACTCAAATTCGGCGTCCGTCCTGTCGTAGGACCATGGACGTCCGCTCCGCGATTGGAGGAAACCTGAAGGCATAGTTACACTGGTTGCGTCGATGGCGGATATAGCTTGGTGGTCAGCGTCAAGCTTGGTAACACAAGTAGGGACTCTCAATAGTAGACTACTGAGTTCCCTCAGGTGATGGCATTCTCAGCGTCTCCGATCAGGTAGATTTGAGTACGGAGTCAGAAATCAGAACTCCATGTGCCGTTCTCTCACAGTAGCTTAATATGTCAACGTGTATAATGTGTAACCATGCGGTAGGCCACCATCGTGGATTCGCTGAAACGGGTCCACGAAAGACAGGTGGGGAAATCGCACAGTCGCTACCATGGCTGTGTGATTGTCCACTATGGCCTACGAAGTTTCCTTTCAGGACGGTTTCGAGACGGCGTTTGAGACGCTCGACGACGATGCTACTTCCGAGCTTTGCCAGAAGCTCGACCGAGTGGCGAACTCCGAGTGGCGATCACCCACGGACTGGAATTACTCTCCGTGGAGTGGTCGATTTGACGGAAAATACGACTGGGGTTCGTACCGCGTTTTTGCGGATATTGACGAAAGTGCTGGAGTGATTGTTGTACACGAGGCCCGTCACCGCGAGAACCTCTATCGATAGAGGTCACTTTTTTGTTTTCGACTGATCCGTATTTTACAGTTTACCCCAGTGGGTGGCTTATTGACTGGATGGGTGAGAGTATTAACCCGAAGGAGAAGTTTTTACAAACCTACTCTGAGCCCACCCAGCTGATAGTCTGTTCGTCACCGCGTCCGTTACGCTCGATCTCGTCCGTCACATTCTCTAACACGACGAGCGACTGACTGACACCACCACCGTCACTAGCGTAGCCCGCTTCCTCAACGAGCGCATCAAATTCATCTCGAGTGAGTTCGCCCTCTTTGTAAATGATTCGTCGAACGTCAGCCGGCTGTGACTCAGGGCGATCTCTCAGGCGCTGGTAGAACGTCCGGCGTGAGTCGTAGTCGATTGCATCGGGATCCACGCGAGGAACCTCTGGTGGTTCGTCTGAGACAATGTCACGAGTCGTCACTTGGACATCTGACGCGATGGCTGGCACTGAACCAATGTTGAGTTCTACCGATTCAACGCCGCCGGCTTCTCTTTCTCGCACTTCGACGAGCTCGTCCAACGAGACGAAGCCACCAGTATCGAGGCTGATGTCGCACGTTCCGAGCTCATTGTAAGGAATGAGCCGTTCTTCAGTTCGGGCTTCGCCGAGAACTGTTACGCGTTCTCTGAGATTGACTCCTTCAGTGGTGAACTCGATTTCATCCATGATGTATCACACACCGACCTGTAGTATCTCCGAATACTTAGTTTTTCTCACTGAATCTGAGATTCTCAGAGAAAGTGTAGATCAGAACTGAGCGACATGCCAGCAAGCCTTTAGAATCTCAGCATAGCCTGTTAGCACAAAATATAAGAGACGTTTCACGTTCCCAAAGAAGACAGACATCTTAGCTCACTCTTGCTTTGATTTCATCCACCACGTCTGATAGTGACAGCCTCTCAGAAGTGCTCTATCCGGTCGTAGAAGGCTTTATCCAACCGCTCACTTCGCTCCAGCATCCATATCTGATAGTCACTCTACGAATCATTGTCGGTAAGATTGCTTGGGTGCCGAAGCATGATTCTCGCTCGCTTACTGTTACGATGCGCTTCCTTGGGTAGGTTTCCGATTAGCTGTTCATCCATGTCCTTGTCAGTCGTTAAAATATCGCATAAAGCGGTCGGAGGCGTCCCTATTCAATCAGCCAATTCAGTCTTTGGCGTCCTCAATCAGACTCAATATCTCGGAAGTTGAGCGAGCTCGTCCGTTGGGCATCTTATTGATCGAACCTCGGATACGCGCGAGTTCACGCAAGTCGTCTCTTAAGAGCGTTGCGTCAGGACACATAATGTCCAGTGCTTCGATCCACCGCTGGTAGGCACTATATTTCGGAGTCTGTTTGAATCCGCTCTCGTGGTTAGCTACGTGCTCGTCAATCAATGACCTGAGCGCGTGGCAATCTTCGCGCGAACTGATAGTCCACGCGTACCCGTTGTTGTGATCAGTCACACGTCCCAAGTCAACGACGTCCGCGGCCCACTTCAGTAAGGGTTCGCTGTACTGTCCCATATTCAGTTGGAATCGAATCCCCGGAGTGACTCCGAACCGGCGGCGATCATCCTTTCCAAAAGTGAGATAGAACGATCCCTCACCAGCAATAAGCCCGAGAGCAAACTCGGTGTGCAATACGTCTCTATCGATAGTCTTGCCAGTGTCTGTCATTAATGTTGAGCGACCAGGTAGCCTATCGCGAGAGCCCGTGTCGCTGTATAATGTTAGACATTGTATGTTTTTAGTCCTTTACTCCCAGGACAAGAGATGGCCCTAACCAGTGTGCTGTAGAGCTTTTGACGTGGCTGTGTATCTAATAATCACTATGTCGTGTATGGTATAATGACGGACTCAGCCTACAGTCAAGCTTAAAGGCGCAAGTCGAATAAAAAGACTCACGAACGGTCTGACTGGGCGTCATCCTGATCGCTGGACCCCCAGAATCGATCCCAAGCGGACTCTTTGCCATTATCGTGGCGTGGACCTTTTGTGAGCCTCATCTCAACTCCATCTTGATACCGCTGAATAAAAAACCTTTGCCTGAGAAATTAGTAGATACGATCATCCAAGATCATCAGGAGTGATCCTACGAGGATAAACAGAGCAAAGTCAAGTGGGTGTACAGTATTTATTACACTGATTATTGGTGATGGGAAAACAGCCGTGAGTAAGATAGCTTCATCCGAGCGAATGCCGATCAGGCCTGGAGGAATATAGCAAATCGCTGTTAATGTACTCAGTACAAAGGACAAAATAAAAAATGAACGTACATTTGGTCGGCCGGTGATGATATTTATTATAGTAAGTAAAAGTAAATAAAAAGGAACCATAATAAAGGAATATTCGACACTACCCTCAAACGCCATTGCTTGAAATATTATTAGTACGATTGGGACAAGCAAGACTAAGCCACTGAAAATCAAATGCCGTGAACCTGGATAGTCAGAAAATACGAGTACATTGGAATAGACGACTACAATCGGTATAGAAATCAACCCGGATAATAGGGCAAACACGAACGGAGTATTTTCACTAACGGTGCCTGAAACGAATATTCCCATTGATATATATGCTAATGCGTTGATAGTAAGGATCGTAGTATAGGTTATGTACTCTCCATTCTTCTTCAGAACCGTGTCATTTTTTTCAATATACTTCTTGTTTTTATTTACAATCATCGAAATAGATGTTCGTTCATTCTGTTTTTCGTAAAAGGTCCGGTCAATCTCTCGTGGATCAATGCCTCCTTGCATATCTGAAGCCCGGTACGTGATTGCCCCCGCGGCCAATGAAAGGAGCATAAGTATAATTCCCGCCGCTGAGTTCAGGTTTATCAAACTCTGTATATTTCCATTGCCTCTAACGGCGATCGATGCTAAACCAATAACGATACTTAAAAAGAGAATATTAGCACGATAGATCTTAACGGCTTTATCATCAATATCGGCTAATGTGTCAAGTTGATAGTCAAGTGTTCGCTCAGTCCGTTCCAAAACTACAGATAGAGCATCTTTACTGGGGAGATTCTCTGGTTTAGAATCATCATCTCCATCAGTGTTTCCGCTTCCAGTCATTCAATTAGCTGGTATATACTGTTACATTATAAATTCCCGCAAATCTTAGCGATAGCAAGTTGTGTGGAACCGCTTCCTCCATAGCCCCTCTCGATTCCTAACGGACTCACTCCTGTAGCTCTGAGGGATTTCCGTATTTAGTTATACGCGGGAATGAGTATTAGATATTTTCTTTTTATAACTTAGGAATAGAAAACTAACCGCTGAATGCCATCAATCCCAGCGGCTCAGTTCTCGCCCGCCGGGGTTACTATCGACCTAGAATGCTTAGCTCGCGGCACCAGCGGAACGGACCGATTAAGTTGATGGCACGGGCGGCGATGAGAAGTTTTTAGAAATAAGTCCTATTTGCCAAATTTAGTTTTCAGATCAAATACTTAGTCCAGCCAAAATAGTCATTTGTAAATAATTTATACTACTGGCTCCACAATATACGTATAGATATTAATACGTGTTTTGGGGAGCCACGGTGGGTAGAACGGCTCTAACTTCCAATATCAGCCGTTTCACAGAACCACCGATAACGCGGCTCTGACTCCGCGTGCTGGCATTGTGGTTGATGGCATTCAGCGGGTCAATTTAAATTCATTTGACCCCAGTAGGGGGCGTCAGCAAGTCCAATGTCAATCCAGAAGGACGATTGCCCGCTCGACTTTTTTTCGATGTAGCCATCTACAGCGAGATTTTCCAGGTGGCGACGAACTGTCTCTCTGGTGTGATCGACTTTCTCGGTGATTGTCTTCGTTGTCGCCGCTTCAGCGTCCATCATTGCATGAATGGTGAGCCGCTCTTGTTTGGTTCGGTTACGGACGTGAGTAGATACATCGGTGGCTGGTACCCAGTCGGGGATACAGCACGTGTGAACGTAGATGTCCGACGCCTCAATATCGTCAGCTCGGCCGACGCGGAAGATCGCCTGTGCCACCTCGTTGTGAGCGTTGTGCTTGAAATATCGGTAGCCGTGATCGCCGAAGTCCTTCGCATTGCCGCGTCCGGTGATTTTCACATCGTATCCGTCGTGGGCGGCGAGCCGTTCAACTTCGGCATGACCTGTTGACGGACTTCCGACCACAGCCAAGAGGTTGAACTCTTTGAGGTCGTTCTTCGACCGGAGATTTTGAAAATACAAATCGTGTTCCACCTTGGCGAACTGTCGGATGATTCGCGGCTTGCCCTGTATTTTTTCGCGGGCGTTTTTGCTCGTGATCATTGCGGCCTTCTGACCATGCTTTCGATGGATGGACTCCATCAGCGTGAAAACTTCTTTTGGGTTACAGTGCTCACCACTCCCGTATGGCTTCCGAGCATCGGTGGTCTGGTACACGCTGTAGCCGAGTATTTCCTTGACGTAGTGCTCGCGTTCTTGTGTACTCATGAACTTGATGTGCTCAAGCTGAGTACCGAGACGATTCTCCCACATATCATGAGTCGGCGTTCCGTCCAGCGCAATAACACAGGATGTCATGTCGAAGTTCGGAGGGCGTCGAACCGAGACCGTGCCATTGTCATCGTAGTCGCTGACGATGGTCGCTCCGTTATCGAACTCCGTCCGTCGAATCCGACTTTGTTCGAGGCGGCGGTTGTCGAGGAGATGTATCAAGAGCATCTCTGAGTCGGCACGACCGCCGTGTTGAGACATTGCGTACTCCGAGTGAACCATGTCGCCCATTTTGAGTTCAGCAACGAGCTCCGCCTGTTCGCTCAAACCGAGGTTGTAGACTTCGTTTTTTTTGTCGAAGTCGACTATACCTCCCATTGACTCGTGATCGAGGAGATTGTTGATCGCGGCGTCTACGTTGGCTGAAGGGATTTCGTCCTCGTATGCTGATGCGGCGTCCTCGTCGACGAGAACAGCCCTGTCAGTCTTATACGATTCCACATACGCATGAGCGGGGTGTCCGATAATCAGCTTCTTCTCGTCGGGATCGAAGTCGCACATCTTGGAGTAGGTGCACGGGGCCTCCTCGTTCTGGCACTCGATGTTTTTCTGAAGCTGATCGTGGATGTCTTTCGCTGTGGCACCTTGTGTTTGGATTGTCCTGATAAGCTCGCGGTGCCGGGCACCCTCGGCCATCGACTCGCAATGCTTGTTCATCGAGGGTAGGACAATAATTTCATTCTCGGAGAGCCCGGTGTTCTCCATCGCCTCTTTTTTCACCTGTTCGCGGGTGTCCCACAGCCGGGTGAAGACCGTCACCTTATGATCAGTCCGTGCGGCAACGTGGGCGGCGGCGTGTGTCTTCCCCAGTGACATCAGGGCGTCAATTAGTGCATCTATACCGTCTTCGACACAGTGATCGACAAGTTCACCAAGCTGTTCTTGTCGTTGGCGTTGAAGCGACACTTCACTGTCTTCGTCGAGTGCCTCCGCTTGACTCATTGATTTGACCTCACAGTTCGACTCCGGATCGTCGTCGGCGAGCGTCGTGTTGATAGCATGAAATGAATTAGTTGACGAAGCTCACCGCTGGTCACAAGTTACAAGCCCCACCGGCATCTACAAATTAGTGGAGCGAACTTAAGACGGCGGCTTCAGTTACTTGATCCAGCGGCAATCCCTTCCAAAGATGTTGCCGCTGGATTGCTATACTACTTAGCCACCCCGTGTGGATCGTATTGGTTCATCATTTTGTCCAATAATTGACCGTAAGTCTCGCCACCCGTTTTATGTGATTTGAGGCGGTCTCTGACCGCCTTTTCGACTTTGATACTGGTTAGGTCTCGGCCCATTATATCACGTTGCGGATAATTTTTCACACCACGACATATATACAAGTTTTGCCGCTGAGAGGGTCGCCGCTAATGCGTATATTGACGATTTTGAGACGTACATCATCCATAACACGATAGACGGCTTACGATCAGGGATGTCAGATAAACGATTCAATTCTTGGTACATTGAGGAGGATGGTTGCGGGAGATCGTCGTCGTGAGACCAACGATCAGTCATTAGTGGACACGCCCACATGCCATCACCTGTGTCGGCCCGGGTCACGATAGCACTAAACCAGCTTCACTCTGAATGTCAGTGCGTCTGTAAAATTGGACTGGGGTAGACAATTACCTCCGGCAACCCCGTTTAGGGGACCTTCAAATGGGATGGTGGTTTGCTGTATGTACGTACGGTACTGTGTATATGTACATACACGGTCGTGGATGTGGTTCTGGGTTATCTTGCCCGCCCATCATCTCAGCAATACTTGCTGAATCATCTCAAGGATAGGCTTGTCACGGGATTTCATCTTCTAACCAATAGACATGTTTAATCTGTCGTCGATTAGCTCTCACCAAGAGACTTCAAGAGAAGACGGCCGTTTTCGGTCAACTCGTAGTACTTCTGTTGTCGGCCCTCTTCTCTCTGTTTAGTAACTCGAATCATGTCTTCCTCCTCAAGTTCATTCAGGTGAGTATAGACGCCTCCAGAGGAGACACCAATCTCTTCAGCGAGAGCATATCCATGGGCGGGGCCAGTGCTGAGCACGCGGAGAATCTCTAATTTGGTCTCGCCGATTAGACTCATCTGTCAGAAAATCCACGCCGGTTTCCCCTAAGCTATATAAAAGAAATCCTAACCGGTTTGAAAATAAAACCCATTAGAAAATTCTAACTGGTAGTAGCATAACCAGCGTGTCATGCGCGTTTTTGACCTTGGTAGGAGATTGAGGGAACCCGCCGCTACTCAACTCTCTGAGGCTGACATCCCGGATGAGTCTACACTCGAGTCCCTTCTCCACGCGAATCCCGGGGTAATTCTATCCGAGCCGCTGTTCGTATTCGGCCGACAGCCCGCTGTTGAAACTGGCATCCTCGATCTTCTTGCCGTGGACCAATGGGGCAACATCGTCGTTGTTGAGCTCAAACGAGGACAGAGTGGATCGGGAAGCGCCTCGGAGGAGACGATTCTCTCCCAACCTCAGAACTACGCACAATCGCTTGCCACATATGGATATGAGGCACTGAACGAAATTTATCAGGCGTATCAAGCGGACGTGGAAGCGGGCCGATGGGATGTCGGTGAATTGGCCGTTCCCGCCTCCGAACTTGACGATGCGTTCGAGCACGTCTTCGGCCAACCCCTGAAGCCCGCGGATTTCAATACCACACAGAGGATGGTGATTGTCGCTGAGACCATCACCCGACGAACCGAACAGAACGCTCGCTATCTTCTTGAGCAAGGGTTGAATCTCCAGTGTGTGGAAGTACAGCGATTCAAGCGGAGTGATAGCGAGCAAATGGTGCTGGCTACTACCGTCCCAGTAGATTATGAGCTGGGCCGGGTACAACCCGAACGCGATGGTGTCCCCCTCTATCCTGAAATTGTTGGTAAGATTCTCGATGGAGCGTTCTCTGACCTTCGTCCACTCGTCCATGCGGAAACTCCTCGCGAAATTGCCACCGATCTGAATGAGCATGATCCGTACATCGTTTCCAACGATCCCGATCAGCCCGAGGGAGTTCGCTACAGTATTCGACTTCACCCCCTCACTGAGGGAGTCGTTCGAATCGCAATCGATATTGTTGGTAATGAGAGGGCTCTGGAAAGTATACGTGATTCGACAATTCAATTCCAGAGAGAAGGATTCGATGTAAACCAGACACGTGGAAGCTATCGAATTGTCACGGATGAGTGGGATGCGAACACTGTTGAACCACTCCACGATGACGGGTTCCTTGAGGAGATCGGATCGCGCTACGTAGAATTGGTTGAGCTCGGCCACGAGGTACTTGCGAGCGAAAGTAGATGAGAACAGGCGACGACGGCCTTTGATTCAACGGTCGGGGTGGTTGGCTGGGCGCGAAATGGACGGGTACGTCGACCTCTTTGGCGGGAGATGTCGCCCCCAACTGGGGGAGCCAGCAATGGGCTGGTGGAGTCGGGCTGTTCGCCCCAATGGCCAGGACCGACCGTTTGAGGGGTGAATCAGAGGCTCCGACCGGGCCAACGTGGCCCGCCACTCGCTTTGGTGCTACTTGATTTTGTTCGTAGTCTGGATTGAGGTTACTCTCGCTTCTTAAGAGATAATGTCAGGTTATCTATGTGTTAGACTAACGCATTCAAACCGACCACTGAATGCCATCAACCTCTAAGCACGAGTAACGTCACTATGGGAAGAAACGGAGCACCGGCCCCCCACGGCCGGTATACTCTCCGTTAGTCAGCCAGATTACCTGGAACCCTGTCAGGAAGGCCTGGAACCTCAAGTTGGCTTTTTGGGCCGTTGGTTGGGCCCATTAGAAGATAGACGGAGTATTTGTATAATCCTTCTGATACTTATTGGGGGTGTCTTAGATGAACTTCCAAGTTTCCTTGCTTGGCTGATAGGCCAGTCCTCGATACTTCAAGTCCGAAAGGGCCTCTTGAATTTCCTCTTTGGTTTTATTTTGTGTCTCTTGGAGTACACCGTCTACTGTGAATTGAGAGGATCCTTGGTCGGATGCGGATTTCATAGCATCCGTAATCTCTTGAGGAACGTTCTCCTCTTCAACACTATCAGGGATTCCTCCGAGCGAGCGTTGTACAGTTGAGTCGGACCAAGTATCCTCTTTTTGTTGAGCCTGTCTCTCGTGCGTTTTTGTAGTCTCAGTTGGCGGTCTGGTAGAATTATCTGTTGTGTATTCCGGAAGCGGACCATCCCCAGTATGCTGAATCCGATAGGGAGTGATACTAAACGAATCCGGAAGGTCACCCACATCAACACGGATTCGTAGTGGAAAAGTTGGATTCGATTGCTGTTCAATGGAGGCCATAACCGCGCGTTGGTTGTCGCTTAGTTCAGCCGATTGCCCCGTTTTTACCTCAACTGGATATTCTACGGTATATCGATCAAAACGGTGTTTAGATCTGGATGAAGACTGAAAAGTTAGCGAGTAAAGGGCGTCAGGATACCACGTTGCAAAGTCCCCGTCAATCCAGATGTCATAGGAGTGTGGTACCCTCTCAATATCAAACCTAACGTGATATTCTACATTTGGGATCCACTCTGGGTTATGTGACTCAAGATCCGAAACACACCAGTCAGAAAAATATTCTCGAATCGCCGATTTATGCTCTGTTAGGAGGGTTTCACCGATAGCGCCTTTCAGGGAAGAAGTAACTTGGAACTCGTCCGCCATGTGAACGGATACTCACAGAATGCGGCATCATATTTATGCTTGGACGAATATCAGATTTATGATGTTTCAAGTGGTGGTCCCAATAGAGGTGGGAGGTGGACCTTAGATCCCTATCTATGTGCGAAGAGTCGCATCCTCCCTTATCCCATCCTATCGAGTGCGTCCTGGCGGTCCTCGACGGGCACCTGATCGTATTTCATCGTGGTCTTCGCGCTCTTGTGTCGGAGTTGGGCCTTGGTCGCGGCCAGATCGCGTTCCTTCGTCATGTACGTCCCGACGCTATGCCGAATACTGTACCATGACATGCTTCTGTCCTCGAAGTCGATGCCCGCATCCTCACACAGTCGCCGTAGAAGCCGACCGAGGCTCTTGGAGCCGTACGGGTTGCCACGGAAGGTGAGCCAGAGTGTATCCGTGTCGTCATAGCGGTCGTACATTTTTCGTTCTTCGATCCACCGTTCGAGAGCTGAGGATGTGCGCTCAGTAATGCTGACCGTCCAGTTGCCCTTGTTTTTACTCGACTCCTCTCTCGGAATCCGTAATACGTCGTTCTCTGTGTCAACCCACGAAGTTCGAGCTCGGCCAACCTCAACTGGGCGGAGACCCGCATCGAGACTTGTCCAGACTATCGAAGTGATCTTCCAGCCGTCGATTTTATCCCAATCCTCCGCTGAAACATCTTCGATTGACTTCTCAAGGAGTTGCGCGATGTAGCCAGCCCACTGTTTCCGTTCTTTCGCCGATAGTCCGGAGCGGGCTGGGATTGAACCTTCGTTGAGCGCGGCCTGACGAATCAGTCGTCGTTCGTTGACGGAGAGAAAATCTTGTGGCTGTGCGCTACTCTGGCCGCTTCCATCGAATGACCAGTCGAACCCCCACTCGTCTTGGCCGTACTTATGCTGTAGCCATTTCGAATAACGGAGAAGTGCTTCCTGGACTTTCCCTTTGCACGTTTGGGATTTGTCACTGAACGCGATGTGCTCGAGGTACGCGCTCGCGTCATCCTGTGTCGGTGGCACTTTGTATTTGTTGTCGCGCTCCCAGACCCATTCGTCGAACCTCACTTGGCGGTAGCTATCGGCGTAAACGGTGTACGGCGAGTACCCAAGCGCCTTATTTTTATTTTTCCCGACTTGTAACAGGTATGAGAGGAGATTCTTTCTATATTCGTGATAGTCCACAAGTTGCTTGTCCGTTAGATTCCCTTCCGGCGATTCTGGAACGATCTTAATGTGCCTATCATCAGCTAATTGGTCGTTCGAAATTACGTCACAGTCCTTCAGCGTGTTTTCGAGCCCTTCATTCATTCTTATCGGTTAGCCCGAAAATAGCAAGACGGCAATTGGATGCTGTAGTGCGCGGGACCGGATTCGAACCGGCGGACCCCTACGGGATAGCGTCCTAAGCGCTACGCCTTTGGCCTGGCTCGGCAACCCGCGCGCGAACTACCGTACCCGAGTCGGTCAAAAATAGTTGTCGCTACGGGGGCGTCGAACGCGCCGCCGCCCTCACACGTCGGCCTCGAACGGCAGGCGGTCGA
>Ga0207753_1000231_pt1 | contig 22669 bp, 26 predicted proteins | sample PonA233FremontCA_2_FD_187273 | JGI IMG/M metagenome (GOLD analysis project Ga0207753, IMG submission 187273) | Salt pond sediment microbial community from Fremont, CA, USA - Pond A23 Sediment 3 (SPAdes) | ecosystem: Environmental > Aquatic > Non-marine Saline and Alkaline > Saline | place: USA... | reverse complement strand
CCCCAGTGTATCGCAGGTCGAGGCCGTCACGAACACGTCTAGCGAAGAGTAGAACGCCGGCAACTGTTCGCGGGGCATGAAGTCCCGAAACGTCACGTTCTCCGGCGCGATAGCTTCGAGATGGCTCCGGGCCGGACCCTCGCCAACGAGCTCGAAACGGTAGTCGGGACAGGCCTCGGCCAGCCGGACGATCTCGTCGAGGTTCTTTTTCGTGCTCATCCGGCCGCTGTAGCCGATGATTGGCCTGCCGCCGTCGAACAGCGTCTCCGGCTGTGGTTCGAAAAAGTCCATTTCGATACCGACCGGCAGCTGGTGGGGGTCGACGTCCCGCCGGATGCGCGAGGTGGAGGCAGTCACGCAGTCGAAGGATTGCAAAAAGCGGTTCTCGTAGGCGACATACAGATTCCCGACACGCTGGGAGAGCGACTCGAACCGGAGCGCCCGGATGAGGTAGTCCTCGATCGGCGTGTGGTGGGTGTACACCGATTTGCAGTCGTGCTGTTTGGCGTAGCGTCGACCCATCAGGCCGGTCGTCGCCGGGCCGTGACAGTGGACGACATCCAGTTCGGGCAGCGTCGAGAGCCGCCGGTAGAGCGGCAGTCGGTACTGTTTATAAAGGGGGTTAGGGAGTGCAGGAACGGGGATCTCGTTTTCGCTCGGCTCGTGGCTGCTTTCGGGGTAGACGACGTACACCTCGTGGCCGCGTGATTCGAGCCGCTCGCGCCACGCCTTGATCGTGTAGGTGACCCCGTCGATCCCCGGGAAGTAGCTATCTGTGAAAAAGCCGACTCTCATTCGATTGGTTACTCCGTTTGTCGACCTCGTTTTTACATCTACCGAGATACGTCAGCAGACATATCAGATCCCGTTTAGTACCGTGTCGACGAACTCCGGCGAACCGTTCTCGAAGCTTGGCTGTTCGTCGGCGTTGCAGTAGTAGGAGACCGCATCGAGCACCGCCTCGACGGAGGTCGCCTGTGAGACCCCTTCGATATCCAGCGCGTCGGCTCGCGCCGCGAGAGCTTTCTGGAACGGCAAGAACGGATAAATGACGCAGGGCGTCCCCGCGACGACCGTGTCGGCAATCGAGGAAAACCCGGTGCAGACGACGACATCGGCGGCCGCCGTATATGGCGTCATCGCCGGTTTCGTTTCCCACTTGTCGTCGCCGACCGTCCGTACGTCGTAGCCCATGCGTTCGAGTCGGCGGCGAATCTCGTCGAAATCCTCGCCGTGAGTGCCGGGGTTCAACAGCACGTCGTAGGGTTCGACCTCGTCGTCGCCCTCCTGTGCGAGCGGGTCGACGCGGATGATTCCCTCGGGGTCCGGCTCGTCGGCCCACAGCGACGTGACGAGGATGCCTTCGGCGAACTGCAGCGAGGTCCGGTTGTAGATTTCGAGCGGGATGCCCCACTGGAGGTCGAAGAGATCCGTCGTCAGGTGGTCGATGCGGTAGAAGTCGATTGCTTGGAGGATCGCCACAAACGCCGCGAAGATGTCGTCGGTCACCAGCACGTCGGGGTCCTCGTTGTCGAGCCACCGGTACAGCTCGCGGAACCGACGCACCGACGAGGGGATCAGATCGAACAGGGTGTGTTCAAGAAAGGCGCGGGGCGTGCTACCCTTGACGGCGACTTTGGTGAGGTCGGGCTGGTCGAACCCGTTCATGTCGACGAACGGTTCGCCCTGCCCGCCGCCGCCGATGGCGACCTCAACGCCGCGGGCTTCGAGTTCCTTGGCGACCGGGATGCTTCTGGCCGCGTGGCCCGCCCCGTCACACCAGTAGACGATCGCTACTTTCGTACTCATAGACGGCTCTGTCTGTTCCCATCAGGTGCACGAATATAAACTGCCCGTGAGAGTCAAACAGTCGAGACCAGTGTGCCTAATTACCGGCCACTGTTGGGTATGTATATGACCGACCCCGTGTTCGGGCAGCAAAACGTCGTCTTCCTCGTGTTGGACTCGCTGCGGACCGACCGCGTCTCGGCGTACAACGACAGCGTCGACTTCACCGAGCATATCGACGCGTTGGCCGACTCGTCGATCGTCTTCGAGAAGGCCGTCACTCAGGCCCCCTGGACGCTGCCCTCCCACGCCTCCATGTTTACCGGCCAGTACCCGTGGGACCACCGCACGACACAGGCCCGAAGCTACGCCACGGGCGACGAGGAGACGTTCATCGGCCAGCTGGGCGAGGAAGGCTACACCACCGGCGCGATCACACCGAACGTTTGGATCACCCCCCACAAGGGAATGACCTCGGATTTCGATACGGTCGAAAACTTTCTCGGCAGCGCGGACAACTCGCTGAGCCGCCGGCTCTCCAAGCTGTCGACCAAACTCTACGACAAGCTCGGCACCCTCCCCAAGCGGATCCTCGGCCGCCAACTCGACCGGGCGTTCCGGCTGTTCGGCGTCGACGACTCCTGCAAATCCGAGGAGACCGTCGCGGCCGTCGAGGAGTACCTCGGCGACCGCACGCCCGACGAGGACTTCTTTCTCTATGTGAACCTGATGGAGCCCCACGAGCCCTACCATCCGCCCCAGCGCTACGTCGACAACCACGGCGTCACCGACGAGTCGACGATTCCCCACCGGCAGAAGGATATGTTCACCAAGGACGGTATCGACTACGACGAACTCCGGCGGATGTACGACGCCTCGGTCGACTACACCGACGATCTGGTCGGCCGGATCACCGAGGCACTGACGGCCAACGATCTCGACGACGACACGGTCGTCGTGCTGCTGTCGGATCACGGCCAAGCCCTCGGCGAGGACGGCGTTTTCGGCCACCAGTTCACCGTTGCCGAGCCCGTCATCAACACGGTGCTGCTGGTCGACCACCCCGATCTCGACGCCCGGCGGGAGAGTCGACCCTTTGAACTACGCCGGCTGTACGATCTCGTTCCGTACTGGGCCGGGATTCAGTCGACACGGCCCGACGCCTTCGGCGAGACGATCAGAGGCGGCTACGAGTTCCCCGAGAACTTCACGGGGTATATTCCGAGCGACCAGTGGGACGACTACTACCGACAGGCACGGTATGTCAAACGCGACGGCACCAAGGTCATCAAATCCGCCGACGAAGACGGGAACGCACGCTACGAAGCTCTCGATATTGACACCGGCGAGGAGATTCCGGTGCCGGATGATCTGAAACGCGAGGTCGACGCCATCGGCGAGGTCGATGTCGACAACACTGGCAATGGGGGCGCTGATGCGGGCAATCAACAGGGAGAGGCGGTCGACGACGAGATCGAAGACCGGCTCGAAGCCCTCGGCTATCGGTAGCTCTCTGGGGCGGCAACAGCCGCGGCAGAACAAAGCCATCTTATATCGAAGCACCGAACCCTTCGCCAAATAAGCTGGTCCGAACAGTGGTCAGTGACCTCCCAGATATGAACTTCTCACTCGGCGACGACTGGAAATCGAACAAGTGGCTCTGGTACGCCATCACGGGGCTGCTGTTCGTTGGACTGCTGTATTTCGCCGACGCCGAGCGGTTCGTTCGACGGCTCAATGGGGTCGACGTTCCACTGTTTTCGGTGGCGGTGGCAGTCGGCTTCTCCTCGTTGGGGGTCTGGGCGTGGGTCTGGTACCGGTTTTTCGGCCAGCTGGCGATCGAGTCGACGGTCTCACAGACGCTCCGGATGTTCCTCACGGGCCACTTCCTAAACTCGATTACGCCGCTGGGACAGTTCGGCGGCGAGCCGATCATGGCCTACATCATCTCGGAGACGACCAACTCCGAATACGAACGGTCGCTGACCGCCGTTGTCTCCTCGGACATCATCAACGCCGCCCCGTTTTTCACGTTCACCCTCGGCGGCATCCTCTATCTGGCTGTCTTCGGAACCGTGGCCGGGTTCCTCGTCGACGTCGGGATCGTCGCAACGATCATCCTGACCGTGGGGGGACTGCTCGCCTACCTACTGTGGTCGGACAACGGGACGCTCACCGAGTCGGTCCACGGCCTGCTCGACGGGATCGATGCCCGAATCGGTCGGTTCGGGGGCGTCTTCGACTCGCTGAAAGACAGCGTCGAGCGGATCGAAGAATCGTTTCAGGCCGCGGGCAACGACCGGCGGTTCCTCGCCGAGACGGCCACGGTCTCACATCTCGCCATCGTCGCCCAGATCGCCTCGCTGTACGTCGTCTTCCTGTCGATGGGGATCGAGCCACGGTTCGTCCCGATCTATTTCCTCGTCACGCTGTCGACAGTCGCCACGCTATCGCCGACCCCGGGCGGCTCGGGCACCTACGAGGCGGCCTTTTCGGGGCTGATGACGTTCTTCTATACGGTCGACCTCGCGACCGCCCTGAGTGCGGCCGTGTTGTTCCGGCTGACGACCTACTGGCCGGGGATCGTTGTCGGCTATCTGTCGATGCTGACCCTCCGGGGCGAAACTGGCGGCGACCCGGTGGCGGATCTGAAATGACCGAACCGCGAGCAGCTCAGCCCTTTATGTTGCAGACCGGGAACGTCCGGGCGACCGCATCGCCAATGCCGAGATCCTCGGAAACCCGAACCACCTCGTCGACGTCCTTGTAGACGCCGGGGGCCTCCTCGGCGATCGTCGCACCGCTCTGGGCCTTGATGTAGATCTGGTTTTGTTCCTCTAATTCGTCTTGGACGGTCTCGCCCCAATAGTCCTGTTTGGCCTGTGTCCGGCTCATCGTCCGGCCCGCGCCGTGGGCCGTCGACCCGAACGTCTCGGCCATTGACTCCGCCCCGCCGCGGAGGACGTAGCTCCCTGCGCCCATGCTGCCGGGAATGATGACCGGCTGGCCCACATCGCGGTAGGCCCGCGGGACCTCCTCGCGGCCCGCCGGGAACGCTCGGGTCGCACCCTTGCGGTGGACATACAGGTCGCGTGTCTCGCCGTCGACGTCGTGGGGTTCCTTCTTGGCGATGTTGTGGGCCACGTCATACAGCAGTTCCATCCCGAGGCCCTCCCAGTCGCGGCCGAAGACGCGCTCGAAGACCTTGCGGGTCTGGTGGGTGATCAGCTGGCGGTTGACCCACGCGAAGTTGATCGCCGCCCCCATCGCGCCGTAGTACGCCTCGCCAAGCTCGCTTCCGGCGGGCGCGGCCGCGAGGTCCTTGTCCGGCAACTCGGCGAGTAGGTCGCCGTGCTGTTGTTCGATTTTGCGGACGTAATCGGAGCAGACCTGATGGCCCAATCCCCTGCTTCCGCAGTGGATCAGGACGACGATCTGGTCGGCTTCGAGGCCGAACGCCTCGGCCACCTCTTCTTTATAAATGTCCGTGACGCGCTGGACTTCGAGGAAGTGGTTTCCCGAGCCCAAACTCCCAACTTGATTCTTGCCGCGGTTTTTCGCCTTTTCCGAGACCGCGTCGGCGTCGGCGTCCGGTCGGCGACCTTCGTCCTCGCAATGGAGCCGGTCGGCCTCGGTGGCGTACCCCTGTTCGATCGCCCAGTCGAGGCCGCGTTCGAGGATTTCCTCGATGGTCTCGATGTCAGTTTCGACGACGCCACCGCCGCCGAGGCCGGAGGGGACGTTCTCGAAGAGGGTGTCGACGAGTTCGCGCTCGCTGCCCTGGAGGTCGTTGTAGGTGAGGTTCGTCCGGATCATGCGGACGCCGCAGTTGATATCGAAGCCCACGGCTCCAGGAGAGATACAGCCCTCCTCGGCGTCGATCGCGCCGACACCGCCGACCGGGAACCCATACCCCTGGTGGCCGTCAGGCATACAGAGGGCGTACTTCTGCATTCCCGGCAGTTGCGTGGCGTTTTTCAGCTGTTGGAGGGTTTTGTCGTCGCCGATCTGTTCGAGCAGTTCCTCGCTGGCGAGGACGCGCGCGGGCACGCGCATTTCGCCGGACTGGGGAATCTCCCAGACGTGTTCCCGGATGCGTTCCAGCGTGATCCCCTGGAACTCGCGTGTCGTGGTCATAGTCTAAGCTCCACGGCCGAGGTGAAAGAGGGTTGCGTCAGCCGCCGAACAGAGTGCCGTGGCTCAGTCGTCGGTGGGCGTCTCGTCGACCGGCTCCGGCCCGGTGGGGCCGACCGCTCGCTTGGCGACCTCGCTGGCCGTGTGAATCCGATCTTCGAGCCACCCGTCGACCGAGTACGGACCCGCGCCGGTAATCAGGAGCGCCGAGACCAGTCCGAACAGCGAAATGTGGGCCACCACGGGGTCGTCCGGCAGGCCGAACAGCGTGGTCGTAAAGAGGCCGAAGGCGACGAGCGAGAACCCACGCGTGAAGGCTCCGAAAATGAACATTACGCCGACCAGCGCCTCGGTGAGTCCGGCTCCGATCACCCACAGCGCAGGGTCGACCGGGACGACCGCGGTGAGGCCGTATTTGGCGACGACTGCCAGTGCCTCGCCCGGCCGCATCAGCTTCTGAGTAATCCCGAGGTAGATAAAGGCGATCCCGATGCCGACCCGGAGGATCACCGGAGCCAGCTGCTTATAGGGTTTGACCCGTTCGGCAAAGGGGACCGCGAGCCGCCGGTAGAAGGGGTCGAACTGGGAGTAGAGGGTCTTGTCGTCGTCGGCCATTCGGGCGATGACGGCGTCGGCGCTGGGTCGACCGCCGCCGACGAGTGCCACGGCGATCAGCCCGGGGACGTACTCGAAGGCCAGCAGGAGCTCCGGGTGCGACGGGAGGGTGACCAGATAGACGAACAGCGCCCACACTGCCGTTACCCGCGTCGCGAGCCCGAACAGTAGGAAGAAGCCGACCGAGATGCCGAACAGTCGCAGCGCTGTGGGGTACGGCAGCGTGGCCGAGGGGCTAAAGAGGTAGCCCTGGAACCCCGCGGCGATCAGTGGCATCCCCATGCTGAGCCGGAGCAGCCACCCCAACAGGTCACGGTAGTCGTCCATCGCCGCCCGGAAGGCTGCGATATCGGCCGGGAACGGTCGGAGATACAGATAGCCGCCGATCCCCGCGAGGACGCCGACGAAACCGACACCGAGGACCCCGAGGATGAACGGGGTGGTAAACGCCGCGACGAGGAAGTCGACGACGTTTGCGGGCTGGCTGCCGGGTGGCATCACGTACTCGACGTGGGCGGTCGCCGAGCCAGCGAACATGGTGACTGTGGCCACCAGAGCGGCACAGACCCCCAGAAGTCGACGGTTGGTGTCCATACGTCCCCTAGGAACTTCGGGGTACTAATTGCAGCGATTTTTTCAGCTCAGTCTGACATCTATTTCACAAACAACCCTGAAACACGTGACCCAGCCACTACAGTCGGACACCGTGACCGCGTCGCTTTCGCGCCGTAGTCGAACTAACCGCCAGCCGCGCGTAACTCCGTTTAAACATCAAAGACGACATAGCCGTACCACTCGTCGTCGCGCCGGTCGACGACCATCTCTGAGTAGGTGACGGCCTTGATTTCGCGGGCCGTAACTTCGGCCAGCGGGACGCCGCGGGCGCTGGCAGTGATGTGCCACTCGTCGTCTGATTCCGTGACGGTCGCTTCGTTGTCGACCGGCAGCACCAGCCGGACATCCCGCTCGTAGATGAGTTGGTCGAGATACTCGTAGAGCAGTGCCTCGACAGACTCCGCGCGACACTCGATTCCGAAACGGTTGCCGCCACTGTCGGGAATCGACTCACACATCGCGGCGGCCAGCCCGTCGCCGATCGCTCCAAACAGCCCGCCGAGCGCCGGCGCGGTTGCCTCGACGGCGATGTCGGCGGTGTGCTCTCGGAGGGTGTAGCTCATTGGTGGCCAGTCGGCCGCGGTCGCCATGACGGCTTCGACTCGGACCCACCGAGGGGCGACCGGTGGCCCGGTGGAGTTAATACGTTTGTACGCACTATAGCCACAGTAGTGAGTGTCACTGTCGAACAGCGCGTCGACGAGGCGGGTGAGACCGACTACGTCGAGGCCGCCTGGCACCTGAAAGAACACATCCGCCGGTCGGAGGGCGTGCTCAAACAGCGCCGCGGCTTTTTCATCGACGCCTACCGCCGGTCGACGACCCACCTGTTTTTCGAGGACGGCGATCTCGTCGCCTTCGCCTCGGTCAGACGCGACGGCTATATCCTGTTTCTCGCGGTGCGCCCCGACGCCCGCGGGCGCGGCTACGGCCAGCGGCTGATCGCCGAAATCGCCGACCGACACCGGACGGTGACCTGCCACGCCCGCACGACAAACGAGGAGGCGCTGGGCTTCTACGAACACCTCGGATTCGAGATCACCCGCCGGATCGACAACTACTACGAGGACAACGGCGACGCCTTCTACCTGAAACTGGGCGAAGACAACAGTATTCGCGACAAGGTCTCGGAGTTTTTCAGTCGCTGATCGCGGTCGTGGCAACGAGTGCCGTGGCAGGCGCGGAACGCACGTTTTATAACCGGACCGTGACAACGGCAAGCTACGACTATGCCGAGTTCCAATGGGCCCATGAAGGGGACGCGAGGAAAGCTATCGAACGACCCACGCGACCGTGGCACATCGCCGCCACAGCGCGCGATTCAGGAGTTCGAGGCGGGCCGGAAGGTCCACCTCAAACTCGACCCGAGCGTCCGAGAGGGGCGGTTCCACCCGCGCTTCAACGGCCTGACCGGTGAGGTCACCGGGAAACAGGGCAGCGCGTTTACGGTGAGCATCAACGACGGTGGCAAGGAGAAGACAGTCATCGCCCGCGCTGCTCACCTCAAAGAACAGACCGAATGACTATCTTCAAGGAGAAAGTCGACGAGGAGTATATCACCATCTCGGAGGTCAAACCGCTCCTCGGCGAGGTCGAAGCCGAGCGCGCCGTCGATGAGGACCGTGAGCTACGCTACGAACTCGCCCGCGCCATCGAACACGTCAACCGCTATGCGGTGTTAGACCCCGAGGAGGCCCGCGAACTCGTCGAGAAACTGATCGAGCTGGAGAAAGTCAACGAGAAAACCGCCCACAAGATCGTCGACACTCTCCCGAAAGACCGCACCGAGCTGCGGTCGATTTACGCCAAGGAGCGCTTCGCGCTCGACGGCGAGGAACTCGACGAGATCCTCAACCTCGTCGCGCAGTACGCCTAAGCTGCGAGCAGTCCGTTAGGTCCGTCCGCTATCGGTTCTACGCGCCGGTATTTTCACGGTTTTCGGCCATCGCCGACAGCGTGAGGTCGTGTCAGCGGCAGGCGATTTTTTAAGTGTGTCGTCCCCGTAGCGTCGTGCATGTCTAACTCCGAGACCGGTTCCGGTGCCGACGCCGAGCCGACCACCCGCGCCGTTGTTCTCGACTATCTCCCCCACGGTCGGTCCGACGACAACCGACCCCAGTACCAGAAGGACGCGGTCGCCTACGCTCTCACCGAGGACTCGTTCGACCTCCTGGAACTCACGTTGACCGACGAGGCCGACATCAACATCGTCGACCGGGTAGCGGTCGACCCGGTGGACGACGAGCAGATCGACTCCATGCGGGAGATCGACTACGACGAACTCACGAGCTCGGCGGTGTCGGAACTGGAGTACGCCATCGAGGCGATTATCGACGCCGACGAAGGGCGGTTCGTCGACTTCTACAACGAGGCCCAGCCGATCACGCTGCGGCTCCACCAGCTGAACCTCCTGCCCGGCATCGGCAAGAAGCTCCGCAACAAGATCATCGACACCCGGAAGCGCGGCCCCTTCGAGAGCTTCGAGGAGCTCTCCGAGCGTGTCGGGGGGTTGCACCGTCCCAAGGAGGTCATCATCGAGCGGATTCAAGAGGAACTGCGGGACGACGATCTCAAATACAAGATTTTCGTCCGCCCGGAGTAGCCGAAACGAGACGTTTAGGCCGACAGAGTCGGAACCCCATGCAATGACTGTCTCCGACCGCACAGACGCCGGGAGCCGCGATCCCCGAGCCCTCATCCGGCGGGCCGGCGAGCGCGGCAACCCCGATTTCGACCAGCACTTCCTCGTCGACGACCGCGTCGTCGACCGGATTCCCACGTTTCTGCCCGCAGATAGCGACACCAGCCATCTCCTCGAAATCGGCGGCGGGCCGGGGGTTCTGACCGACCGGCTGCTGGCGGTCGCCGACCGCGTCACCGTCATCGAGCGCGATCCGACGTTCGCCGACCACCTCCGCGAGGAGTTCGCGGCGGCCCGCGAGGCGGGTCGGCTCACCGTAATCGAGGGCGACGCTCTGGAGGTCGACCTGCCCGACTTCTCGGCCTGCGTCTCGAATCTCCCCTACAGCGCCTCCAGCGAGATCGCGTTTCGACTCCTGCCACTGGACAAACCGCTCGTCTTGATGTTCCAAAAGGAGTTCGCCGACCGGATGGCCGCCGAGAGCGGGAGCGACGAGTACGGCCGGCTGTCGGTGAGCACCCAACACTACGCCGACGTCGAGATCGTCGAATACGTCCCGAACACGGCGTTCGATCCCCAGCCCGCCGTCCAGAGCGCAATCGTTCGGCTGACGCCGCGGGACCCCGACTACGAGGTCGACGACGAGACGTTCTTTCTGGATTTCGTGAAGGCCATCTTCACCCAGCGGCGCAAAACGATCAGAAACGGGATTCGGAACACCGCCCACATCTCGGGGCTCGACGATCCGGCGGCGGTCGTCGACGCCGCCGACGAAGACCTCTTGGGGCGGCGGGCGGGCAACATCGCACCGGCGGAGTTCGCCGCTCTCGCCGCGGTTGCCGCGGAGTACGGCCTCGCGGGTGGTGAGTCGACCGCAGATGGTGACTGAAATCCCCGGCGGGGTGGGTATGTGGCTGGTCGACAATGCCCTGCGACTCCTCGTCACTACTGCGGTGCTCGGGGGACTGATCGGGATCAAACAGTTCGTCGATCGGTGGCGGCGGGATCGGGAGGTCAGCCCGCGGATCGCGCTGGTGATCTCGGGGGTGTTGGCGGTCCTCATCGCGGGCGGCCTCTCGTCGCTCGTGGCGGTCTGGGGGCTCACCGGGACGCTCCTCGGAGCCTACGACGACGTCGATGTCGGTCGACAGATCGGCAAAATCGTGCTTTCGGTGGTGATCCTCGGCGGGACCTACGCGCTATCGGATTTCGTTGGCCACCTGATTAAGGATCTCGCCAGAGAGCAAAACGCGATCAGCGAACACGAACGGGAGATCCTCCACCGGACCACCCAGATCACCATTTACGCGTTCGGGCTTTTGGTCGTCATCGGGCTGTTCACCGACAACATCGGCAGCCTGCTGGTCGGCGCAGGGTTCCTCGGCGTGGTCGTCGGGATGGCCGCCCGCCAGACGCTGGGGGCGGTGCTTGCGGGGTTCGTGATCATGTTTTCCAAGCCGTTTGAGGTCGGCGACTGGGTCGTCATCGGCGAGGACGAGGGCACCGTCACCGAGATCACCATCGTCAACACGCGGATTCAGTCGTTCGACGGCGAGTACGTGATGGTGCCGAACGACTTGGTCACCACCAATCCGGTGCGAAACCGAACCCGCCGGGGGCGGCTCCGCATCGAGGTCGACGTCGGCGTCGACTACCGAACCGACCCTGATCGCGCGGGCGAGATCGCCACCGACGCGGTCGCCGAGGTCGACCGCATCTTGGATGTCCCGGCTCCACAGGTCGTCGGCAAGGAGTTCGGCGAGTCGGCGATCGTCCTCGGGGTCCGCGGCTGGATCGAGAACCCGAGTGCCCGCCGACGGTGGCAGGCCCGAACCCGGATGATCGCCGCGATCAACAAGGCGTTTGCGGCCAAGGAAATCAAGATCCCGTTCCCACAGCGGGAACTCTCGGGGCGCGCAGAGACCGGCGGATTCCGGCTGGCTGATGGCGAGCAGTCGGCGGCAGACACGCCCAGCCGGGATGTAGAGCCGAGCCAACGGAGCCAGCCCCAACCGAGCGAACGAGAGGACGATGACTGAATCGCCGGGCGAAGGGTCGGTCGACGATCATGAGTGCGACCAGTCAGTCGACGATGAATCGGACTCCCGGTCGCAGTTGGCCGAGCGTCGAGGGCTCGAACCGGATGTCTACCAACCAGCGGAGGATTCGGGACTGCTGGCCGAAGCCGCCGTCGACTCGCTTTCTGAGCCCGGAATCGTCCTCGAAGTCGGTACCGGCTCGGGATGGGTTGCCGAGCAGGTCGACGCCGAAACCGACGCGCGCGTCATTGGGAGCGACCTGAACCCCCACGCCTGTCGACAGGCTCGCGAGCGCGGCGTCGAAGCAGTCCGGGCCGACCTACTGGCACCCTTTGCCGACGACGCCTTCGATGCCGTCCTCTTTAATCCGCCCTACCTACCGACCGAGCCGGACAACGAGTGGGACGACTGGATGGAACACGCGCTGTCGGGCGGCGAGGACGGTCGACGGCTCATCGTCCCCTTTTTAAAAGACGTGGGCCGCGTGTTGGCTCCCGGCGGCGAGGTCTACCTGCTGGTGAGCAGTCTCACGGGGTACGATACCGTCGTCGAGCTCGCCGAGGAGGCGGGGTTTTCGGTCGACGAGGTCGTCCAAGAGTCCTACCCCTTCGAGGTACTGTCGATTCTGCGACTGCAGCCGGTCTGAGCACGATCTCCGGCTTTCACACTCGGAAACTGTGCCACGCGTATTTTCCGTCTTGTCGACACGTCGTACATATGGACCGACAGCCAGTCTCTCATGAGGAATCGTCGTCGAACACAGCCCGCAGTACCGGTCGACTCGGTGGCCGACTCGGTAATCGATTCAGTCGACGCCGCCTGCTGGCCGCGGGTGTATCCGCCGCCGTCGTCGGGGTGGCTGGCTGTGCGCAGGTCGCCAACTACGTGGCGGGACTCGTTTTGGAGGACGTGAACCTGTTCAACCAGACCAGCCAACAGCTTACCGGCACGATCACGGTGACCGATCCCACAGGGGAGACGGTACTCGACGACTCCTTCGAGATCCACCCCGAGACCGACGACGAGGGTGAGGCGAACGAACCCGAAAACGGGAGCGACACGGACGGAACTGAAGACACCGTCGACGAGGAGTCGGGGGCGACCTACGGCGACGTGCTCACCGAGGCGGGCGAGTATACCGTCTCGGCCACACTGGACGACGACAGCGCTGTCGACGGCGAGACCGCCGCCGAGCGGAGCGTTGAGGTCGCCGACCCGGCCGAAGAACACATCGTCGTCGTCTTCGGAGCCGACGATTTCGACGGTGCGATGGGGGCGTTCGCCATCGAGGAGTTCACCGATATCGGCGACCATGCCGAGGACTGACTGGTCGACGGCGACGCTTGGTCGACGGTAACCGAACAGCCTTGCCACCCTACGCCGAATTACTGTAGGACATAATCTGTCTTAGTAAATATTAAGCGACCTCATCCCAAAGACGTGCGTATATGACACAACGCGTTGCGACGACACCGGGGCTGTTCCCGCTTCCCGACCGAGCGAAAGGGCAGCTCTCGGATCTGAAGGGCCACCAGAAGCACGATCTGATCTCCGGTTCGGAGGGTGGCCAGATCGCGGCGGCCTACGAGGAGTATCGCGGCGAAGTAATCGACGAACAGCAGTCGACCGGGCTCGACCGGATCGTCGAGGGCCAACTCCGCTGGGACGATATGCTGGCCCACCCGCTGACGACCCACGACAACGTCAATCCGAACGGGATCGTCCGCTACTACGACAACAACAACTTCTATCGCGACCCCGTCGTCGAAGGCGAGTTGACGTTCTCGGGCGACGTTGCTGGCGAACTCGACGCCGCAACCGACCTCCTCGGCGATGACGACGCCCTCCAGGCAACCCTCCCGGGCCCCTACTCGCTGTTTGACCTCGCGACCGACGAGCATTACGGCGACGATGGCGAGTTCTTCGAGGCCGTCGCCGACTTCCTCGGCGGCGAAGTCGAGGCCTTCCCGGAGCACGAAACGCTCTATCTGCTCGAACCCTCGCTGGTCGAGCACGCACCGAACGAGGACCTCCAGGAACAACTGGCCGAGGCCGTCGACACCGTCGCCAGCGAGACCGACGCCGATGTGGTCGTCCACACCTACTTCGGCGCACTGGACGAGAAGACCTACGCCCACCTCATGGACGCCGATGTCGAGGCACTCGGCTTCGATCTCGTCGCGGGCGACCGCCAAGACACCCTCTCGAACATCACCGAGTTCGGCACCAAGGACGCCGCCGCCCTCGGCATTGCGGATGGACAGAACACGCTCGTCGAATCCGCCGACACGCTCGAAGAGCGCGTCGACTGGTTCGAGGATCAGATCCCGGTCCAGGAGTTCGACCGGCTCTACCTGTCGACCAACACCGAACCGTTCTACCTGCCCGTGAACAAACACCGTGAGAAACTCGCCGCCATCGCTGCGGCGGCCAACACTGACGAAGAGGAGGTAACAGCATGAGCCGACCCGCCGACAACCGCGAACAGTTCCGCCCGGAGAACCACCCCAACGACCACTTCCTGCTGACGACCGTCGTCGGCTCCTACCCCAAGCCCAAGTGGCTCAACCGCGCCGACGAACTCGTCGACGACGAGGATTCGAAGTTCGACGCCGACGACCTGAAGGAAGCCCACGACGACGCCGCCCGCGTCATCACCCACGAACATGAACGCTGCGGGCTCGACACTGTGGTCGACGGCGAAGTTCGCCGAAACGAGATGGTCGAGTTCTTCGCCGACCGGATCGATGGCTATGAGTTCAACGGTCCGGTCAAGGTCTGGGGCCACAACTACTTCGACAAGCCCTCGGTGAGCGCGGAAGTCAGCTACGACGAACCGTGGCTCGTCGACGAGTTCGAGTTCACCGACAACGTCGCGAGCAAGCCCGTCAAGGTCCCGATCACGGGCCCCTACACGCTGGGCAACTGGGCGTTCAACGAGGCCTACGAGACCGAAGAGGAGCTCGTCTACGACCTCGCGGATCTCGTCAACATCGAGGTCGAGCGTCTCGTCGAAGCCGGCGCGAAGTACATCCAGATCGACGAGCCGGCACTCGCAACCACGCCGGACGACCACGCCATCGTCGGCGAGGCGCTCGAACGGATCGTCAGCGGGATTCCCGAAGACGTCCGGATCGGTCTCCACGTCTGTTACGGTGATTATTCTCGTATCTACCCCGAGCTCAACGAGTATCCCGTAGACGAGGTCGACCTCGAACTCTGCAACGGCGGCTACGAGCAGATCGACGTCTTCAGCGACCCTGAGTTCGTGCCGGATCTCGCACTTGGTGTGGTCGACGTCCACACCGCCGAAGTCGAGAGCGTCGAAGAGATCAAAGAGAACATTTTGCAGGGCCTGAAGGTCGTCCCGCCGGAGAAGCTCACCGTCAGCCCCGACTGCGGTGTCAAACTGCTGCCGCGAGAGATTGCCTACGGGAAAATGGAGAACCTCGTGAAAGCGACCCGCGAGATCGAGGCCGAACTCGACGCAGGGGAGATCGATCTCGATGAGCCGCTGGCGCTTGCCGACTAACACCCGCCGTTTTTAACCAGTCACCGGGAGCTCTTCGAAGATCGCATCCATCAGCTTCCCTTGGCCGACGCGGAGATGCTGGTGGAACGTCGGCGAGGCGATCCCTAATGTCTCGGCGACCTCTTTGCCGGAGGCATCGCGTGGCCACTTGAAGTAGCCCGCCGCGTGGGCGGTCTGGAGGATCGTCCGCTGGCGGTCGGTGAGATCGGCAACCGCCGCCGCCGCCAGTTCGGAGTCGGTCCGTGACTCGGCGTGGATCTGTCGACGGGCACGTAGCTCCACGTCGGGGTGGTGCTCGCGGACGAGCTCCATCATCTCACGGACACTGTCTCCCGACGGGAGATGGACTGTGAGATAACAGTCGCCGTTTGCGAGGACGGCCGCCTCGGTCGACCAGCCGTGGGTTGCCAGCAGTGGAATCACACACCGACCGGCGAGTCTGAGGGCGATCCGTCGCTCCTCGCCCGTCCCTCCGATGACGGTGAGGGCGTCGTCGAGTAACTCGAAGACGGCGGCAATGGTGTCGACCTCGGCGACCGATGTCGTCCCGTACATCACGTAGTCGTCGGCATCAGCGACCGTCTGGGTAACCTCGACCCGCCAGTCGGCGGCTGATGGCGGCTGATCAAATAGCGCCGGGAGCAACAGCTCGACTTCGATCAGCTCGTCGCTCATCAGCGCCAGTGTTCGCTCGCTGGCGGCGATCGCGTGGCCGACGACCGCGCCGAGCTGCGAGAGGATTGCCCGCTCGTCGGGCCCGAAGGCGGTCGACCGGTCGGTGTACACACAGCAGACCGCATACAGTGTTCCTCCGTGGGTGATCGGGACGGCTGCGACAGCCTGCTCGCTGTAGGCCTGCTCGGCGCCGGTTCGCCAGTCGAAGGCTGGGTCCTCGTGGATGTCGGTCGTCGTCTGTACCTCGTGGGTCCAGATCGCCTGCCGAACGGTCGTCTCGCCGAGCATCCCCTCGAACTCGCCGTCGAGGTCGTCCGCACAGTCGCCTGCGCTGGCATGAACCGTCACCGAGCCGCTTCGGCCGTCGACGTTCCCAACCCACGCACAGTCGTAGCCCGTGGTCTCGACGAGCACCGAACAGACCGTCCGTTCGATCTCCGACCGCGAGGACTGGCCAATGACGACGTGAGTGAGCTTTCGGATGGCTGCACTGAGGTCGGTGAGGGCTTCGAGATGTGCCAGCTGTTGGTCGCGTTGGCGGGCGGCGAGTTTGTACTCGGTGACATTGATGTGGGCAACGACGGCGTGTCGGCGACCGTCGACGGTGACCGGCACGGCGACCAACAGAAACCAGCGCTGTTCGACCGGTGAATGACAGGGGTACTCCAGCTGAAACTCCTCGCGGGTGCCCGCAAGCAGCTCCGAGAGTCCACGCCGGGCCCGTCGGGCCGTGTCGGTCGTCGACCGCTCGCAAACATCGAGATAGTTGGTGCCGATCGTATCGGCCTCCATGCGAATGTCGTTGCGCGTTCCGAACTCGCGCCACGCGTTGTTGGTCTGGAGGATCGTCCCGTCTGTATCCAAAAGCGACACGTTCACCGGGAGCGCGTCCAGCGATTTGCCCAAGAGCTGCAGACGGCTATCCATACAGAGAAGTGGTCTTTGAGGCGAATAAGCCCATCATACGGTATAGTTCCGCTTGGTGTCGACTTGCCGAGAGACACACACAGTTACTAACCAGAACGTTCGACGCCGATTCCCCTGTGACGGCTGGTGGCTATGTTATGCCGCCAACACGATCTGTTCCGGCCAGCTACTGTCCGATACTGTCGACATACTCGAGCGGAGCCGAACGGTTATTCCGTTGGATCGGCTCAGACGAAATACGAACGATGACCTTCCGCCATGGGACACACCGGGCCGACGCCGAGCCGGGCGAGGACCCACAGCCATGCGGCGACCCACCGAACGCCAATGAGGGCAGTAAGGGGACCGACAACGGGCCGCCGCGACTGACCGCCGACCAGCGCCGCGAGTGGCAACGCTGGATCGTCGAGACGTTTCTGACGGCCGACTACGGCGTCTGCCCGGTCGACCACCTCGTCGACGAACTCGTCGAGCGCGAACCCGGAGCGATTGATCGGTCGACCGTTCGGACGGTGCTCACTGAGTGGCTGCTCCCACGACTGGCTCGCGAGAGCGTCCTCGAGTACGATGCTGAGCGAGAACTCCTGATCAAGTACGGCGATTAACCCTAATCGTTCCCGCAGGCTCTTGTACCCCGGCGTCCTATCCGGGAGGAAGATGGCAGATCCACAGCTCCATCCGACAGTCGAGGCGACTGCCACGGAGGCCGCCTCGATGGAGATTCGGGGGGCGGCGACGATCGCGGGACGCCGATCATCACCGAACGTGGGCAGTTCCTACCCGAGAACATCGTGATGCTGATGAGAGAACTGTTCGGCGAGAGCGTCGGCGAACCGTGGGAGGAGCCCAAAGGGGAGGCCGAATGACCGCCCTCTGTGCGGGCCACATCAATTGGGATGTGACGATGCACGTCGACAGCCTCCCCGACCCTGACGGCGAGGTCCGAATCGAGCGGCTGATCCAGTCGGGCGGCGGCTCGGCGGCCAACGTCGCGGCTGGCCTCGTTGGGCTCGACCAGTCAGCGTCGCTGTACGGCAGCGTCGGCGGCGACGATACCGGCGCGCTCGCGCTTCGGGAACTCGACCGCGTAGGCGTCGACTGCGGCCACGTCTTCATCGATCCCGAGGGAACGACCTCGGTCAAATACCTCGTCGTCGACGCCACCGGCGAGGTGATGGTGTTCTCCAATGCGGGGGCCAACGAATCGTTCTGTAGCGAGGACATCTCGGCCGAACTCTTTCGAGAAATCGACCACCTCCACCTGACGAGCCAGTCGCCGGAGATGGCCTCGCTTCTGGCGCGGCTGGCGAGCGATCTGGGGCTCTCAGTGAGTTTCGATCCGGGCCGTCAGGTGGCCGACCGGGGGTACAGCGAGGCGCTCGCAGCCACCGATCTGCTGTTTTTAAATCAGCGGGAGGCCGACCTCGTCGCCGACAGCGGCGTGCTGTCGCCGACCCAGCCGACCGAGATGACCGTCGTGGTCAAACACGGCGGCGACGGCGCAACCGTCTACACGCCCGCAGGCGAGACGACTCACGAGGGGTTCGTCGTCGATCCGGTCGACCTCACGGGCGCTGGCGATGCCTTCGCGGCCGGGTTTCTGGCGACGCTGGCTGATGGTGACCAGTGGGTCGACGAATTCGGGGCGACTGCCGAGGCCGCACGGTACGCCGACGCGCTGGCGACTGGCAACGCCTGCGGCGCGCTGGCTGCCCAAGACGTGACCGCCCGGACGGAGTTGTCGCGGACGGCCGTCGAGGAACTGTCGAACAGTAATTACGTTTAATCGAATATCATCACGCGTTATCAGGGTGTCTCGGTTCCCCACTCTGCGATAGCCCCGACAGTTCGGGATGGGACTCGGCGTACTCGTCGAGATCACGGCCCTCGACGGTCGCGTCGACGGCCTGCAGCCGCGCCCACATCCCCTTCGAGCTCTCGGAGGCCACGCGGCTTGCCGCGGCGGCCATATCGATGCCCGCAGCGGGGTCGACGCTGAACGTACAGACGAGCTCCGAGTCCGCAGGCCTGTAGCTGGTGTCGAGGAAGTCCTCGTGGCTGATCCCGGCCATGCCATTGCTATTCACCCCCGGGACAGATGAGTTTGCAACCGGACGCCGTCGACCGGTCCGTTCAGAGCGCCCGTTCGTACTGCGGCGGCACCGACACTGCGTCTTCACGGCCCAACGCTCGGGCGGCGTGGAGCGTGAAGTAGGGATCACGGAGGTGTTCGCGGCCGATGATCGCCATATCTGCTCGGCCGTTTCGCACCAGCGCATCGGCCTGTTCGGGGGCCGTGATCCCGCCGACCGCCCCGACAGGAACCGCCGACTCCGTTTCGGCTTTGATTCGCTGGGCGTACGGTACTTGATACCCCGGCCCGGTAGACGGGATCTCCTGATCAGGGTGGATGCCGCCCGCGCTCACGTCGACGAAGTCGACGCCCGCCTCGGCGGCACGGTCGGCGAACCGGATCGACTGGTCGACGTCCCACGAGTCGCGGTCATCGAGCCAGTCGGTCGCCGAGATGCGGACGAAAAGCGGTTTCTCGTCGGGCCACACCTCGCGGACGGCCGCGATGACTTCCAGCGGGAACCGAATCCGGCCCTCGAAATCGCCGCCGTATTCGTCGTCGCGGGTGTTAGTCACCGGCGAGAGGAACTCGTGGAGCAGGTAGCCGTGGGCGGCGTGCACCTCGGCGACCTCGAAACCAGCCTCGCTGGCTCGCTCGGCGGCGTCGACGAACGCCTCGGTGACAGTCTCGATATCATCGTGTGACATCCGATTGGTCTCCGGTGGCGTCTGTTCGCCGTAGGGATACGGCTCGTCGGTCGACCCGAGGACGTCCCAGCCGCCGTCTTCGGGCTGGAGTGGGTCGTGACCCTCCCACGGTCGACTGGTCGAGGCCTTGCGCCCGGCGTGGGCCAACTGCATCCCCGGCACGCTGCCCTGTTCGCGAATGAAATCGGTGATCTCGACCAGTGGTTCGATGTGATCGTCGGCCCAGATGCCGAGATCCTCGGGAGAGATCCGGCCCTGTGGGTCGACGGCAGTCGCCTCGGTCATCACGATACCCGCGCCGCCGACCGCCCGGCTCATGAGGTGTTGGGCGTGCCAGTCGGTTGCGCGGCCGTCGCGGTTCTCACAGGAATACTGGCACATCGGCGAGACCATCACCCGATTCGGCACGGTCGTTGCCCGGAGCGAGAGTGGGGTAAACAGGTCGACGCTCATCACCAGTGGGAGTCGACCCGGAGACAAGTATGCGTGGATTCCTGTCGTCCGAACTCGCTGCTTTGTGTCGGAGCGTCCACTCACTCAGTCGACTCTGTCAGGCCGGGAGCGGAAACAGCGTAGCTCATCTACTTCTCGAAGTTTCAGCCAGTTCCAAACGAATACTAACACAAAGATTTTTCACTAAAGACCCACATAGTATTTGAACATGAAGCACACCGTCAGTAGAAATAAAGAATTCCGTGTTTTACGGGCCATGAATTCGAATAATGCAATTAATTTATTAGCGCCATCGGCCAATCGAGTCTTCCAGGTCGTCGAATACGAGGACAACAGCCTTCGCAATGAGTTGGCGAGTCTCGATCCAGGCAAGTTGGTGCAGCTAGATCTCGACCGCATTGGGAGCCGGGCAAACGTATGGAAAGCTAGCTGGCCCGGCAGTACCAGTTGAAGACTGTACTCGAATATCCGACCGAACATATATGGGCGCTACCGACCGACACAGGAGCCGATCAACACCTATATGCCTCCGACGACATTAGAACTCGTTGCGAACGTCATGCCGCCGGTCGGGTTTCGATAACCATGCGCGTCAAACCGCACACTGAGCCCGGCCGTAGCTGATGGCGTTCTCACTTCTATACCAGTGAGCGACAGCCTCGCTGGACTATTGATCGATACTCGACCGTGATTCGTTGTCCTGCTCGTCGACCGCTGTCTCCTCGTCCGACTGCCAATCGAGCAGCGGCGTGTCCGGATTCTCACAGCCGTCGACGCCACAGATGCCAGCATCGGCCCCGGCCTGTGCGACGCCAGCGTCGACGTGGTCGATCTCCCAGTCGATGTTGTGACCCGTCGACGATTCGTGATCGGCCAGCCCGAGGCGTGCTTGACCGAGGTTGGGGAACGACTCCCGAAGATCACAGTTACGACACTCGATTACGACGTGGTCGGCATTCATAACGCACCGTTGGGTGGTCGTCGTGAAAACCTCCGGGTTCCGTCGAACGCGGCTCACACAGCCATGCGAGCAGTGTTGGGGGTCTGCAGAGGAACCTCTCTTAGACTTCGTCGACGGGCTCTTCGGCCTCGTCCGCGTCGGCTGCGCCCTGTTCCATGACGAGTGTGGCGATACCAGCAGCGGCCAGTCCGATACCGACCGCCCGGAGCTGGCGGCGGTAGGCGGGCTTCGTTTCAAGATCGCCCGCGTTCTCAAATTTCTCCGCGAGCATTCGTTTAAATAGCTTCTCGCTGAGTTGGGGCACCACGGCGGTGAGGAGTCCCTGTCCGATCGCCCACAGCGCCCCGGCCTTGCGACGTTTTGTACTGTTCATACAGCCGAAGCTACGGTATCTAGTGATATTAATATTGTGCACATTACACTATAGTGAAAATGGCCTCAGCGAGTCTACGGCCGAAAAACGGTTGTCGCACTCCCACGGACCGATGTTAGTCGCTTACGCTAGTCATGGAGACACAACCCGCGAGTCCCGTCGACAGTTCTCACTCGCTGGCCCGTCGACAGTAGTCAAAAACAGATCGGCTACGAGGAGGCTACTCGTACTGCCACTCGTCGATTGTCAGGTCGTAGTCGAGCAGTTCCTCGTCATCGAAGAACAGCTCGATCTCGCGTTCGTTCGACCCGACGTCCTCGTGGTCCGAGGCGTGGATCAGGTTACGACCGAGATCCAGCCCGTAGTCGCCGCGAATCGTTCCGGGCGGTGATTCAGCGGGGTCGGTCTCGCCGACCATCTGCCGAACTTGCCGGATGGCGTCTTTCCCTTCCCAGACCATCGCGAACGATGGGCCGGAGGTGATGAACTCGACGAGATCATCGAAAAACGCCTTGCCTTGGTGTTCTTCATAGTGAGCCTCGGCAAGCTCGCGGTCGATCTGAAGTGCTTTGGCTCCGACGAGCTTCAGTCCCTTGTCTTCGAGCCGGGAGATGATGTCGCCGATCAGGCCGCGCTGGACGCCGTCAGGTTTGACCATTACGAAGGTCCGCTCGTCGTTACTCATAGCTAGTGATTGGTGGGGAGATAGTTACCGCTGTTGGCCGGTCGATTACTCGCGGCCTGCTTCGGTCCACTCGAGGTCTCGGGCCTCGCGGCCGAGTAGGTAGTTCTTCTCTGCTTTCGAGTCCTTGAAGTGGAGGACGGTACCGTCTTTCTTGACGAACATCGTGCCCGTACCGGGCTCGATGTCTTCGCCTGAGTAGTCGCACGTACGTGTTTCTACCATTATTGGCCTCCGATGGAGTCCGCGTCACGCTGGGTCTCTCGCAGCTGCAGGATGTCACCTTCGCGGATCGGACCCAGCACGTTGCGGGTGATGATACGGCCCTGGTTCGAGCCTTCTTGGATGCGGCACTTGACCTGCATGGCCTCGCCGTGCATCCCGGTCTTGCCGACGACCTCGATGACCTCTGCGGCCGTCGAGTCGGTGGCGTTCTCCTCTGCGCTCATGGTG
>Ga0207753_1000230_pt1 | contig 22712 bp, 19 predicted proteins | sample PonA233FremontCA_2_FD_187273 | JGI IMG/M metagenome (GOLD analysis project Ga0207753, IMG submission 187273) | Salt pond sediment microbial community from Fremont, CA, USA - Pond A23 Sediment 3 (SPAdes) | ecosystem: Environmental > Aquatic > Non-marine Saline and Alkaline > Saline | place: USA... | reverse complement strand
GTGCACGTACGACACGTCCGTCCCCCGCGAGGAACGATAGTCCACGAGGCGATCGTCCTGAAACGATTCCAGGATTTGTCCCGGGGAAAGGTCTCGGCGCCAGGTCCGGTCGGCGTGTTGGAAGTAGACCGAGAGCGGACGCCCTTGCTCCTCCAGCAGGTCAAACTCCAGGGTCAACCCGCTGCCCCCGCTCAGCGAGGTCACAGGCAGGCTCTGCTCGTCGTCGCCCTGGTACAGTTGAATGGTGCGGACCGTGGAAGACGGCGACGCCAACTCCGGCTGCACCGTTTTTGAGGCTGAGGATGAGTCTTCGGCCTGTTCTGTCTCCTCTGTCGACTTGCACCCGAGCGCCAAGCCGAGGGCCACGACACACAGGCACAAGCCCAGCCTGAGCGCCCGGCGAGAAACGACGCGCATGCTACCAGCCACGTGGGCCGTTGGGGATAGATACAGGGTCCGTTTCACATCGAGAGGACCCGTCAAAGCGAGCGTGTGCCTCAACCAACAGCCGGGATACGTGATTCGCGGAGGGAGAGCGACGCTGAGCGGCCTGAGGCTCTACTCCCGCGTCGACCGCCCGTCTCTTCCACCACTCAAAGAGCGAAGCGCGTTCGTCGTCGCCGAGCACTCGGGCCCGGCGTTCGGCCCGTGTGGCCCATCGTCGCGCCACGGCCCCCGAGTTCTCACGGAGGGCCGCCTTGGTTCCCCACGCCGCGTGCTGCAGCTCCCATGCCCGGTGCCATCCCCGCGGCCGGTCGATGCGGACCGGCCCTTCAAGCCGTCTCCACAGGGCCAGGGCCCTGTGATACTGGCTCGCGTCCATCCACCGCACGGCTTCCCAGGCCCGCACACGCCTGCCCCGAGGACTCATTCCCGCGAGGCGCCGGGCCTGCGTGTCCGGCGCGGCTCCGCTCGTGAGGACCCGAATGATCGAGGGACGGGCCGCAATCGCGTCGCGAAGGGCAAGGCGGGCCTGTAGGTCGTGTGCATGGCCTGGCGTCTGGGCCCGGGCCCCGGCGTAGAGCGCCCGCGCCGTGTCCGGCTCTCCTCGCAACACGGCCGCGTCGGCCTGCGCCACTTGGAGCGGGACCGTCCGGGCCGTTCTCGACAGCGTATCAACCTGACGCCAGACGGCGTTTGGCCGTCGCTGGGCGAGCCGATGCCGAGCCAGTGCCTCGTGGGCCGCCGCGTAGTGCGGCTGTGCGCGGAGGGCCTTTCTCAAGAAACGCACCATCTCGGTGGTGTCGCGGCGCTGAGCGGCCCGCTGTGCTGTCTGATAGTGCCGCCGCGCCGGAGGGACGTGGTGGGGACACGCGGTCTCAAACAAGGACGGACGCGTAAACCGTCGGGCGACCACGTCGTGAGCCCCCCGCGACACAGCAGGGGCCCGACGGAGGTGGGACGCCCACCCCGCCGCGAGGGTGCTCAGCGACTGTCCGTACACAGCCTCAAAGTCGCCCCAGGCATAGACGCGCTTGAGCTGGGCCGGGCCGTGCCGATCGAGCAGGTACCGGACGAACGACCCCATGGTGGCGTACGAGACGGCGCCCCGCCCCGTCCAGAAGCCCCAGGGCGTCAGCCGCTGCGCCACGGCCTCCGCCTCGGTGATGAGCGTAGTCGTCGTGTCGGACTGGGCCGCGGTGCGAACGAGATCGTCCGGGGACGGCCCCGGCGAGGGCGGCTCCAGGGCCACCGCCCACCCTTCGACGAGGCCCGGTGCCCAAGACGCCCGCAGCCCCGGCAGTCCGTAGGGGCGGCTCACGACATGCGCCAGTTCATGGCCGAGGCTCTGCGACACCCGATCCCGAAGCAGGTGCACCTGTGGCGCGTCCAGCCAGACAGGGCTCACGCTCGTTGTCCGGGCTCCAGTGAGACGGCCCTTCACGTCCGGAGTCGGGTAGATGTAGCTCTGGATTCGGGGGCCCTTCGCGTCTGGCTCAAGATTCAGCTGCCGTCGCACCCAGTCGTACTTCGCCTCGTGGGCGGCCGCAAGGTCCGCGGCGGCGGCCGCATCGACCTGTGTCGAGTCGTAGTAGAGGTCGAAGTGAGTTGTCCGCGTGTGGCCGCCCAGGTGATCTTGCAGGGAGGCCGCCGTGGTGTTGATGCCGAGCGGCCCGGCAAACACGTACCCCGTTCCGAGAACGAGGGCGCACGCCGGGGGGGCCCAGCGAGGCCCGCGCCCTCGCAGCCGATGCCCAACCAACAGAGCAAGCAGGGCCCAGAGCAGCGTCAGGCCCCGGAAGGCGAAGAGGCCGGGACGCACGGCGAGTTGCTCGTCGTAGATCGGCCCCAGGACGCCTCCGAAGACGTGATTGTAGGTGTAGAACTGAGGATGCAGGCCCAGGTCATACAAGGGACCGCCCACGGCAAGGAGCAGCCCGAGGCCGCACAAGATCCATCCCGGGCGCGCCACCGGCAGTCCCTGCAGCAGATACGCCAGCGCCACCGCAAAGACGACCGTGACGCTCGGAAACAGGGCGTAGAAAAGAAGTCCCTGCCCGAGGGGACAGTTTGGGGCCCAAAACTGCGCAAGTAGGAGCACCCCAAGCGGGACGAGAAGGGCGGCCTCCTGGCGCCTCAGTACACGCCCCACAGACGTCGCCGTCGTGTCAAACGCCCGGACCGCCGCGCCTCCGCTGATGAAGTAGGCCGCCAAGGCCACCACCGCCGCGGACTCGGCCTGGAGCACATTCAGGAGCGGCATCGGAGCCAGAAGCAGCCCCAGGGCAAGATATGCGAAGAGGACGCGACGCATGGGCAAGACGCTGACCGAAGCGGCCGCATACGGACCCTACAAGAGCGTGAAGGACACCCCGACCGATATGGCCTCCCTGATCTGAATTTCGCTTGAGGTGTCCTCGTCAAAGAGCGCCACGAACTCCAAATCCGTGGTAATCCAGTCGTTCACCTGGAGATTGATGACGTTATCCCAGACGGCATCGGGGGGATTGTCGAGTTGATTCACGGCGAAGAATACGTCGAGCTGAGACCGATACCGGATGCTCTCGGAAAGACTCTGATCCAGGTTCGCAGAAAACTGCCCTCCTGCTTCTGCGCGCACTAGATTGTCCGGATCCAGCCCGTACAGGACCCGAAAGTCCGACTCGGTCACGACGGTCTGCTTTGCGGCGACACCCAGGCGGAGCGAGAGCTGATCGAGCGGATCATAAGTGAGGCCGATCGACTCCGTGACGGTCCCCGGTGCAAAAAACGAGGAGGTGCGTACGGGGGGGTCCTCGTCGAGTCGTGGATTGGTGGGCTCCACATCCGCTTGATCCTGATACGGATTTTCGGAGTACGCGAACCCAGGCGCAAACTGCGTCCGAAGGTCTCCGGCCAGGGTGGGACTGAATGTGTTAAAGAAACCGTCCCCCTGGTACTGTAGGTTGGCCTGCAGGCGAATTCGGTCTTCCGCCTTTCGGACTTCTTGGTCTTCCTGGTTGATGTACCCGAGGGCAAACCGTGCGGTGTAGGCCTGGGCCCAGCGGTCCCCCTCCCGCTCGGTGGCCCCGTCCAGTGAGGTGGAAAACGACAGCGAATTGACCCCTCCTTCCTGCCAGTTTCGGTACGCAGCCTGCGACACGGAAATTTTCCCGGTCAGCTCTGAGTCCCACTCCGTGTCGGCGGTGTCGGACGTCGGGCTCTCCTGCGGATTCGGAAGCGTCGGAAGGGACGATTGAGCGAACACGCAAGGCCCAGTTCCAACGAGACAAAGGGCCGCGAGTGTGCCAGCAAGGATTCGAGGGAGCATTGCGTCGAAAGACAGAAGTAAAAAGCGAGAGGGAGATTCCGCCGCGGCCAGCCGGAAGAGGTGCAGTGTCTACGTCTCAACGCAAAGAGCCCTTGCCGATTGTAGCAAGGGCTCTTCCCGCGACGTGGAACGCCGAGACAGCAACCAACGTGCCCCACCGGTGCACTTTCTACGCTCGTGCTAAGGTCGTGCGGCCGTTGGCCGATCGAGCGTTACAGCTCGTTGTTCTTAATCTCTTGGATTTCCTGACGGATTTCGTGGGACAACTTCTTCAGCTTCATAAGGCTCTTCCGGGCGCGCGTGCCGGCGGCCTTGTTGCCCTTCTCGTAGAACTTCATCAGATCCTCCTCCACACCCTCAAGCGTATCGGACAACTGACTGTATCGTTCTTCAAAAGTACTCATGCGATAACCTCAACAGATTTGAGTATAAGTGGCGATTGTGCACGGAGAACATAATGGCCCCCTCAGCCGCTGTCAAGCCGGATCCTGGTGGACACGCGGTCCCAATTCCCTCCGGACCTGATTTGTCAAAAGGTTCAAGTGGTGGGCGCTCTCTCGGTGCGGGCTGCTACGAGCGAACCCGCGTCCCCGTCGGCGAGGCCCCACGTAGCAGGCCCTGCAGGTTCGTAATCAGGACCGGAACGTCGGCCGCTGCCAGGCGACGAACAGCCGCCGGCTCCGGGACGGGCTCTTCATCCACCCCTCCAATGTCAACCTCTGCCCGAACCCCTTCCCCCTCGTCGGGCAGTCCGGCCGCGTCGGCCGTCGTAAGGACACAGGCCACCGGCTCGAACGAGTCGCCCAGCGCCTCGGCCAGGGCCCCAAGGGCTTCTTCCGTTCCAACCTCGCGCACGTCCGCATCCGGGGTCTCTACGAGCGCAGACACGACCGGCAGAACGTGCTGCTTGAGGAGAGCCGACAGCCACCCCACATTTTCAGCCCGGAGCGGCGCATCGCCCCCACCCTGGAACAGCCCCCGGTCCACGCCCTGAATGCCCACGGTGGAGACCACCTCGTCGGTCAGCGCCGCCACGATCTCTTGATTCACCTCCCGCACAGCCCGCTCCACGAGCCGCCGCTGGTCCTCCGTCTCCACGTCGAGCACCCCGTCGGTCCGCTCGGGGAAATAGCCCTGTGCCTCCAGGGTCCGCTCCACCTTTTCACCGCTCCCATGGACCAGCACGCAGGGGGGCGCCTCCGGGCCTGCGTTCGAAAAGTGCTGGGCCAACGACTTGAGGAAAAGTTCGTCCCCGAGATGGTGACGATCGAGATAAAGGAGATAGAGCGACTGCATGTGGTCGGGGTCGAGGAAGGGCGTCAAGGAGAATTTGCGTCGGTGCACTGTCAATGCACAAGGCGCCGACACGATTCGTCCCTGTCGCGCTGAGGGGCCGAGGAACCCAAGGCCTCCCGGGCGGCCTCGCCGAGCGGTTCCTTACGCGCGGGCTGCCCTTCCGCAGCTTGGCGGTTCTGAGCAAGACGGGGAGCCATTTGAACGTTCTGGGCCAACGCAAAAGCGCAGTGCCGGGACTCCCGACACTGCGCCATTGACGACCGTCTGAGGAAGGCCGAGGGCCGAACGTAGGTGCCCATTAGCTGTCTTCCGAACTGGACGCCGGGGTCGGCTCTTCGGGGGCCCCATCGCCCCGGTCCACCGGCTCGGTTGCGTCGTCGACCACTTCGTCCACGTCGAGATCGTACGTGTCTCCCGGCTCACGGTCGACCTTCCGGGGGTCCTCCCCTTCACCGTCAAACTGCGGGATGTGCTCCGCGGGCAATTCCTTGCCGGCGTCTCGCCCCAGCGGGCTGCCCTCGTGGATGTAGAACGCGTCGTTGGGCAGTGTGTCGTTGTGGGCACGGGCCGCCTCCGCGGCGTCTCGCATGCTGTCGTCCGCGTTGTCGCGCATTTCCCCGAAGTTGCGGTGGATCTTGCGATCAAACCACTCGAAGAGGTACTCGAACGCGGCACGATCCCGCTCAAAGTCCGGCCCAAACTCGCCAGAACGGAGTTGATCGTCCATTTTCGACAGCGAGGACGCGAGCGCAAACAGATAAATGGCATTGTTCGCCACACGGGCCTGCTGGGCCTGGTGCTTCACGACGTCCTCGCGCTCCCACTTGCTCACGAGCTTGAAGTAGTGAGAATGCTTCTGAATCAGGCGCGCAAGTGTATCGGCCTGGTCCTGGAGAGCCGGATGTACGCCCTTCAGCTCCGGGGCCCGTGGCTTCAGCCCAAGGAACAGCTGGGCCCCCATCGGCAGGGCCTTCTTCAAGACCGCCGGGGTGGTGGCCGCCGTAAGAATGCGCGAGAGGTTGTCGCCAACCGACTCGTCCGAGTCCCACAGTAGGGCCTCCTGGATGGACACCATCTTCTCGGCGAGCTGCTTCCCGCCGTACGCGAAGATGAAGGACTGCATGACCTCGTTGGAGCCCTCCACGATGCTGTGGATGCGATTGTCCCGCCACGATCGTTCGAGCTCGTGCTCGGTCATGTAGCCCTCCCCACCCATGATCTGCATTGCCTCGTCGATCACCTTCCAGCCAAACTCGGAACAGAAGACCTTGGTGATGGCCGTCTCGACCATGATGTCGGTCTCGCCCCGGTCGAGGAGCCCTGTCATCATGTAGAGCATGGCGTCCATCGCGTAGGTGACCGCCGACATGCGGGCGATCTTTTGCTGCACGAGCTCAAAATCCGCCAGGGGCCGGTCGAACTGGTAGCGCGTCTGGGCCCACTTGATGCCTTGATCTTTTGCCGCCTTCGCGGCCCCAGTGACGCCCGCGCTGAGCGTGCAGCGACCGTAGTTGAGGCATGAGAGGGCAACCTTCAACCCCTTCCCTTCCTCATGGAGCACATTCTCTTTTGGCACCCGCACGTCGTTGAAGCGGAACCGCGCCTGCCACGTGCCCCGAATGCCGGTCTTCGCCCGGTTCTTCTCAAAGACCTCGACGCCCTCCATGTCCGGCGTCACGATGAGCGCATTGACGCCCTGCTGCTCCAGCTCACCGGTCTCGGGGCTGGGCACCATGTTTTTGCACATAACGGTGCACAGCCCACTCATCGCCCCCGAGGTAGACCATTTCTTCTCGCCATTCAGAATGTAGTCGCCGTCCTCCGTCTTCACGGAGAAGGACTCTTGGGCCGCGGCGTCGGACCCGACGTTCGGCTCCGACAGGCAGAAGGCACTGAGCTCCTCCCGGGCGACGAGCGGCAAGTACTCCTCTTTTTGCTCCCCCGTCCCAAACATCACGATGGCCTTGCACCCGATCGACTGGTGGGCCGACACCATCACGGCCGTGGAGGCGCAGTAGCGCCCGATCATCTCCAGCACCCGATTGTAGCTCGTGACGCCGAGGCCCAGTCCCCCGTACTCCTCCGGAATAATCATCCCCATCACCCCCATGTCGAACAGGCGGTCAATCACCCATTCGGGAATGTACTGCTCCTGGTCGATCTCGACCCGTGGGTGTTCGTTCTCTAGATACTCTTCGAGCTCGTCCAGCAGGGCATCACACCGCTCACGCTCGTCGTCCCCCTCTTGGGGATAAGGAAACAGGAGGTCCTCCCGAAGACGGCCCCAGAAGGCGTTTTTGATGAACCCCATGTCTTCGGGCTCGGGGCCCATCATCGTCTCGATGTCCTGGATCATTTTCTGATCCTCTTCAGACACCCCTTTCATGTCGCTGAGTCCTTGGTCGGCCATGGCTGGTCGGATTGATTCGTAAGAAGGACGGGGAGGAGCATCGGCCTACAATGCGTGATTTTCAAACAAACCTCCACGGCGATCTTTCCTCGCTCGTCGTGGATGGCATCGCCCGCTTGTGAAAGGGCTTCCATCAAAGGCCAAAAATGGTAATCGTCCCCGTGCGTTCGGTTCCTTTCGTGGGCTTCCTGCAAGCAGAATTCTTGGGGCCTTTTCGGGCGATCGTCATCGCAACGCTGCGGGACTGCTCCCCCAAGCGGGGTGGCGAAAGTTGCGTGCGCCGGGTCAAACCGCTACGTTTGCACGGCGTACTCTTCCGACCAGTCCGACCGTGCCGTGCCGACCCCGTTCTCCCCCCGCCTCCGCCGCATCCAGGCCCAGAAGAACACGGCGGTCTGTGTGGGCCTCGACCCCGTTCCCGCCCGGCTGCCCGCTCCACTCCGGGACGGCCGCCTCCGCACGGACGCCGTCCGGGCCTTCTGCACGACGATCGTGGAGGCGACCGCCCCGTACGCCTGTGCCTTCAAGCCCAACTTTGCGTTCTTCGAGGCCCTGGGCCCCGCGGGCCTGACCGTTCTCGACCAGGTGCTGGCGACGATTCCCGACGACTGCGTGGTTCTGGGCGACGCCAAGCGGGGCGACATCGGCCACTCGGCCCGCTTCTACGCCGCCTCCCTTTACGAAGAACTTGGGCTTGATGCCTGTACAATTTCGCCCTACCTGGGCCGCGACAGCGCGATGCCGTTCCTGGAGCACGAGGGCACCTGCACATTCGTCCTCACGCGCACCTCCAACGACGGCGCCGCGGACCTGCAGGAGGCCTGCACGTGCGACGGCGTCCCCCTCTACCGGCATGTGGCCCGGCAGGTGACGGACTGGGCCGCAGACGCATCCGGAGAGGCGGGGCTCGTGGTCGGGGCGACGGCCCCGGAGGCCCTGGACGAGCTCCGCACCCTGTGCCCCTCCCTCCCGTTCTTGATCCCCGGCGTGGGGGCGCAGGGCGGTCGGCCGGCCGCGGTCATGGAAGCCGCCGCCACCGACGAGGGGCCCGTCCTGATCAACTCCAGCCGCAGCATCCTCTACGCCTCTCAGGGCCCGGACTACGCAGAGGCCGCCGCGGAGGCCGCCCAGCATCTCCGCGACGCCCTCAACGGGTGAGCGCCCTCTAGTCCAGGTGCTGGGTCGCCGCCTGCGTAACCAGCATTCCCTGTGAGCCGGTCAGGGTGAGGGGAAAGGGCTGGTTGGCCCCTTCCACGTCGGTCCCCGGGATTCCGCAGCGCGCATTCGTGGCATCGACCCCATGGTTCGTCTTGAGAAGGAGCGCCGCGGTGGCCGGATCGGACGCGTCCGCCGCCTCGACCGCGGCCATAAATCGCTCCTGCGCGTCTCGCCAGTCGGCCAACGCCTGCCCCACGGGCGCCAGGGCCGACGGATCGGCCGTCGGGTCGTCGGTCGTTTCGGCATCGTCGAGGGCGTTCAGAAGGGCCGACCGGGCATCGTCACAGGCCTGCACGGCCGCCGTCAATTCGTCGAGGAGGTCGTCGGGAATCATCGGTCGCAGCGTTGAGATGGGAGTGTCGTTCAGTCGTCGGTCTTTTCGTTCGGGGGGGTGGGCACAGTCAGGACCGGGCACGGGGCCGTGCGCACCACGCGTTCCGTGTTGCTGCCCAGCACGAAGCGGTCGATGCCGGTCAGTCCGCGTGTGGCCATCACGATGAGGTCTGCCGCCCGGGCCTCTGCGAAATCGACGATGGTCTGCGCCACGTCCCCCTCCTCCACGTGGCAAGTGGTGGAGACCGCCGGCCCCTCCACCGAGGCATTTAGTTCCTCGAGGGCCTGCTCGGCGTTGGCCACGATCTCAGAATCCATCTCCACGACGCCAACGCCCGGAATCCCTGTGTCGCTAAAGGTAGGCACCACGCGCTGTTCGGCCACGAACAGAAGATGCTGCGTTCCTCCGTACTGAGAGGTCACCTCTCTGGAGAGACGCAGCGCGGTCTTCGAGTGGTCCGAAAAGTCGATGGGCGCCAGGACGCGGTCGTAGGCCACCGGTTCGCCTTTCGCATCCGCCTCCTCTCCCGGGTTCCGGACGGTGAGGACAGGGGCCACCCCGCGCCGAACGACCCGGTTCGTCACACTGCCCAGCACGTAGCGCTCGAGTCCTCGGCGGCCGTGGGTGCCCATCACCACGAGGTCGATCGCGGAGTGGGCCACGTACTCCTCAATGGCGTCCGCCACGTCGCCTCTGGAGTGGGGGACGACGGCCGTGTGGACCGTCTGTGCCGACACGTCGGGCGCCAATTCCGCGAGCTGGGCCTGGGCCGTAGACTCGGCCTTCTCTCGGAGTCGATCGATGTGTGCCTCTGCGTCGCCGAGGCCGTAGAGGTCGGTGTTCGCCTCATGGACGACGTGAAGCAGGTGCAGGGAGGCCCGGAACTGATTCGCCCAGGACAGGGCGTGGTCCAGCGCGGCTTCGGCACTGGGCGAAAAGTCCGTCGGGACCAGAATGTGGCGTGGCGTCATGGGTACAGGGCCGTTAGGATGCGTCGGCGTCCGGTAGCAGGGACTTGCCAAACGACTTGACGGTGAAGACGGGCGCCGGGGCGCGGCGCACCACACGCTCCGCCACGCTGCCCAGCAGCATGCGTTCGAGGCCCGTCCGTCCGTGGGTGGCAATCACGACCAGATCGACCTCGTTGGTCTCGGCGTAGTCGAGGATGGTGGAAGGGGCATAGCCGACGTTGGCCTGGACGACCACATGCTCGTATCCGATCTCAGTACGGGCAAGTTCGGCCAAGCTCTCCTCTACCCGGTCGATCACCTGAGGCCCGGGCAGATTGGCGGGTTCCACCCCGTAGGCGGACGGATACACCACCTCCTCCACGGCGTGAAGCAGTGTGATCTGCGCCCCGTACGTCAGGGCCAATTCTTTCGCGTGCCGGAGCGCTTCCAGGGAGGCATCCGAAAAGTCGACGGGCACGAGGATGTTGCGCACGGCCCAGGCCGGGGTGTTGTTGTGTTCGCCTCGCACGGTGAGGACGGGGCACGGGGCCGTGCGGAGCACCTCTTCGGCCACACTGCCAATGAGCATGCGCTGAAGCCCTCGGCGGCCGTGGGTTCCTGCCACAATGAGGTCAATCTCGTGCTCTTCGGTGTACCCCACAATCGCCTCGGACGGCGAATCGTGTTCTCGCTGTTCCTGCACGAGCGGAAGCGCCCCCAGGTCGACGTGCGGCGGCGGATCCCCGTCCGCCGACAGGAGTCCCGACAAGGTCGACTCGGAGATCGGAACGTCGACGTCCGAGGCCTCCGTCCCTTGGTCCTCAGTTACGTGGAGAACGTGCAGTTCGGCGTCGTGCCAGGACGCGAGGGCCGCAGCGTGGGGAAATGCTCGGTCGGCTCCCTGCGAGAAATCGGTCGGCCAGAGAACACGGCGAATAGAGAGCATAGCAGCGACGTGTGGGATATGAAAGATTTGGCTGCCTGTAATGTAAAGCGGCTGCACGAGAATGTGAACCCCACATCCACGGCAATCACATCAGCGATTTGTCCGCGAAGCCGCTGCCCGAGCCCGACCTTCCAGGCACGAGCACACGTCCCTGGCCGCTCCACGCTTGATGTACAGTGGCAGCACTGCAGGAGCAGGCCTTCGGCCCTCGCCCTCCAAGGGCACTATGCCCTTCGGTCAGAGCTCTTCGCTCGTGTGAAGCCCCTCCCTCCGACGGATACAGCCTCTTTGCCCGGTTGAATGGACTCTGCGTCAAGCTCAGAGCGACGGTGTAGAACGGGTTCCGTGGTTGACGCGATTGCCCCCCACACCAGGGAAGCGGTTCTGGAGTGCGACAAGCCGACTCTTTCGTAGCGGGCCGTCATCCGAGGGGGGAAACTTTTGGGCCGGTCGCCAATTAACTCGGGAAGAAAAGACGTCTCACCGTGACGACCACCAACCCAGCCAGCCCTCATGCGTGGAGTCAGTTTTAAGCCGCAGGACGCCGAAGATTTTTCGACCGGCGAGATTAAGTCGTACGGTGGCATCTACGCCGCCACGGCCGAGGATTTTGCCGGGGCCTTCGAAATGGAGCCGGACGACTTCATTGAGATCGTCCAGTCGTCGGACATAGAGCCCCTTACCGAAGTGGGCGAGAACAAGGACCCCGGAAAGTACAGCCTTTCCTTTGAGCGAGACGAGTTTGAGAAGCTGAAGGACCTTCTTCTCGAGCAGAAGGACGAATAGTTTTCCCCGGGCCCCGAACGCACCCCGCTCTGAGCACGTGCACGGCTCGGAGCGGGGTTCTTTTTTTGTGATACGCGCGCGCCCACGGCCCAAGGTCACGCCGGGGACGCGGCCGGCGTGGCCTCGTCGACCTGCGTCCCGACCATCAGGGCGGCGCCCGCCGCAAGTAGGCTTCCAATCCCAAAGGGCACGACGAACCCAAACGATACGAAAAACCCGGCCATCAGTTGACCAGAGGCAATGCCGAGCCCAAACGCCACGGTCAGCACCGCCAGTTGCGCACCCGACTGTCCCTGCTCGGCGTGATCGCCCGCCAGGGCCAGCGCCGGGGCAAACACCAACGCGCCGGCGCCCCCCTGCAGCATCCGTACCACGATCATCTGCCAGGGCGCCCCCACCACGCCCTGGAGCAAGGTGGTCGGGACGAGCCCGATGAGTCCAAGCAGGATGAAGCGCTTGCGTCCCACTCGGTCGCTGGCCCGCCCCACCACGGGCTGCAGGGCCGCGAGCGCCGCAATGAGAGCGACAAACTCAACGGCAAACAGGAACGGGCCCTGTCCCAGACGCGCATTCACCTCCGGCTCGATGGCGGACAACAGCGCCATGCAGCTCGCCATCACGAGGGTCGCAAGCCCCAGCGCAAAAATGGTGTCGAGGTGCCATCCCCCCTTCGCCCGGTCCCAGATTCGGAGGGCCATCCGGCGCTGCGTCGGGGTCGTCTCATCGGGGTCTTGCACAAGCACGCCCACGAGGCCGGTCCCCAGGAATGCCGTCGCGGCAGCCACAACAAACGTGGCCTCAAAGCCTGTAACCTCTGTCCCGCCCGGGAGCACGAACGGCCCCATTTCGAGCAGGACACTCGCCAGTAGGGGCCCGGCCCCGAAGCCGATGAGGCGGAAGGAATTGTACACCCCCATGTTGCCGCCCCGGCTGCCCGGATCGCTCAACTCATTCACGATGGCCAGGCTCGCCGTGATGGTGAAGGCCGCCGCGAGGCCCTGCAGCACCCGGAGGACGAAGAGGTGCCAGTAGGCCGTGGCCGCCGCAAACGCCAGGTTGATGGCCCCCAGGACCACGAGTCCACCGATCACGAAGACCTTCCGGCACCCCATTCGATCGGACAGACGACCCGCCAAGGGCTGGGCGACACTGCTCGCGATGCCAAATAACGCGAGGACCACGCCCGCCACCATCGAGGCCGGAACGCCAAAGATGCGTCCGCCCACCGCGTCGCTGGCCACGTAGAGCGGAAGCACGATAATGAGAAAGGAGTTGCCCACGGCATCCGCCATGCGGGCGAGGGCCAGCGCCAGCACGCGCCGGTCGACCCCGAAAAGCTGCCCCCCAGTAGATGTATGGTCGTCCATGTTCGACTCAAAAGCGCAGAAGGGATTGGCAGGGTTGCCTGCTACGAGTGGACGCGTTTCAGGGCCCGGCGCTGCGCCTCAAGGGTTGCCTCAAGCTCGTCTTTGCCGTGGCGGGTGCCATAGAACATCGCCTCAAACTGAGACGGAGGAAGATAGATGCCCTCCTCCAGCATGGCGTGGAAGTAGGCCGCGTAGGCGTCTGTGTCCGCGGCCTGGGCCGTGTCCTGATCCGTCACCTCTTGGTCCGTGAAGAAGAGACTGCCCATCGCCCCCACCTGATGGGTCGTGTAGTCGAGCCCCAGGGCGTCGAGGTTGTGCTCGGTGCCCTCCTGCAACGCCTCCGCGTAGGCCTCCAGGTCGTCGTAGAGGCGGTCCTTTTCCGCGGCAATCTTCGAGAGGATGGCGTGCCCCGCCCGCATGGCGAGCGGGTTGCCACTGAGCGTGCCGGCCTGATACACCGGCCCCGTCGGCGCCACGTAGTCCATGATCTCTTGCGTTCCGCCATACGCCCCCACCGGCAGCCCACCGCCGATGATCTTGCCCAGGCAGGTCATGTCCGGAGTCACGCCGAAACGTTCTTGGGCGCCGCCCGCCGCGACCCGAAAGCCCGTCATCACTTCGTCGAAGATGAGCACGATGTCGTAGGCGTCGCACAGCTCCCGCAGGCCCTCCAGGAAGCCCGGCTGGGGCGGGATGCACCCCATGTTGCCCGCAATCGGCTCCACGATGATGCAGGCCACCTCTCCCTGATTCGCCTCCACAAGCCGCTGAACATGTTCAAGGTCATTGTATCCGGCCAAGAGCGTGTCCTTCGCGTTGCCCTCCGTAACACCCGGCGAGTCGGGCTTGCCCAGGGTCATGGCCCCACTTCCCGCGGAGATCAGAAAGAAGTCGCCGTGGCCGTGGTAGTTGCCCTCAAACTTGATGATCTTGTCGCGGCCCGTGTATCCCCGCGCCAGGCGTGCGGCGCTCATTGTTGCTTCGGTCCCGGAATTGACCATCCGCACCTTTTCGACGGACGGGACGAGATCACACACAAGGTCGGCCACCTCGATTTCGATTTCGGTGGGCGCCCCAAACGAGGTCGACGCGTCGGCCTGGTCCTGCACGGCCTCCACCACGGCGGGGTGGGCGTGCCCAAAAATCATCGGGCCCCAGGAGCCGACGTAGTCGAGGTACTCGTTCCCATCGGCGTCTTCTAAGTATGCCCCCTCGGCCCGCTCGATGAAGAGCGGGGTGCCGCCCACGCTGTCGAAGGCGCGGGCGGGCGAGTTGACCCCGCCGGGAATGGAGTGCTGGGCCCGCTCGTAGAACCGCCGGCTGTTCCGCAAGTCAACGTCGGAAGGAGCAACGTCCATGGCAGTGGTGGCGTGGTCAATCAAGCAGAGACGAGTGGGCGGGCCCCTATTCGGCCTCAGGACACGGCATCTCAGCCGCGCTCATTTCGGCGCCGACCGGGCCACGCGTCGGTAAAGGGCGTGGACCCGAGTCTCTCCGTATTCCTCGACGCGCGAGGGCGATTGAGACTCAGCCATCTTTATATCCAGGGCCTTGGGGTCGAGGTCCGCCGGCGCAAAACGAATTACAGTGTCGTCGCGGTCGGACGGGGCCTCGTCGGCGGAGGCCGTCGTGGCGGGAACGGTGAGGTACACCCACCCGCCGGGCGCCAGCACATCGCGGCTTTTCTCTAGTAGGACTTCGAGGTCGGCCGGCGCGTCGAGCAGCGCCTCCGTCCGGTCGGCAATGACCCAGTCAAAGGTCGCTTCCAGGTCGTCGAGGCCCCGCAGAGACATGTGCTGAACGCATGTTTCCGCAGTTTCTGCGTCGACCAGCTCCCGAACGACGGCCCGCGTTTCTTGGACCGAGTGCGGCCGGGGGTCGCAGGCGTGGACCGGAAAGCCAAGACGCAGGAGGGCTTCGGTGTGCCGTCCCGAGCCACAGCCCAGATTGAGGACGGGGCTGGAGACGGGGACGGACGCCAGGGTTCGGAGCAATTGATCAGACGGCGGGCGACTCATGAACGACGAGGAAAATAACGGAGACGAACATCGGAGCGAAGGGCCCTCCTACGAGTCTTCTCGCGACCGCGATTCTGCGGTCGGGCCCGACCGGTCGCCGGGAGCCGAGGCGGGACGATCGGTGGACGGCTCCGGCGGCGGGGATTGGCCCGGCCGTGTCCACCGCCGCGCCCCCCGCTGGCGGCCACAGGACGGGCAGGCGCCAGTCTCATGCCGGATCGGGTGTCGGGGAAGCTGGCCGAGGGCGCGAAGCGGATAGGCCCCGGTGTGGCCATCCCCTCCATGGCGGAGTTGGGACAGGTCGGTGGGCATGTCCAACTGAGCCAGGGCGGCCTCGCCGAGGGCCTCGATGAACAGCGGATGCGTGTTCAGACCCGCCGTCACCTCGAAGTGATCGACGCCGTGCGCCTCCGCTGTCTCGCGCACGCTCACGTCCAGGTCGTACCGGATGTTGACGTGGTCGGTCACGAAGGTGATGGGAATGACCAGCACCGCTCGGCGGCCCTGGTTGGCGAGCGTGGTGATTGCTGCTGGAGTCGAGGACGACAGCCAGCGGTTGGGACCGATCATCCCCTGAAAGGCCGTCCGGAAGAGCCGATCGCGCCCTCGAAGCCGCATCACCTGCTCCACCGTCGAGTGCACGTGACAACAGTACGGCGTCTTTCGCTGGCCCCGCACGTTGAAAATCGTGTCGTGCGCACTAAAGACAAGCGCAACGTCGTCGCGCACCCCCTTCGGAAAGCGCTGCAGGGCCTCGTCGATCCGCTCCGAGACAGCCTGCACGTACTTCGGATTGGCGGCGTACTCGGGCACAACGGTCGTTGGCCAGGACGGACGCTCCCCCGCTTCCCCCAGGGCCTCCCAGTACGCCAGGGCCGAGCCCGTCGTGGCGGTGGAGTACTGCGGATAGGACGGCAGCAGCACCACCTTGTCGATCCCGTCTGCCGCCATGGCCGCCGCGGCCTCTTCCGGGAACGGAGTCCCGTACCGCATCGCCGGATACGTACGAAACTCCACCCCGGCGGGCTCCCCGTAGCGGGCCTGCAATTGGCCCTGGAGCACCTCGGCCTGCTCGTGTGCGAGGCGGGGCACCGGCGAGCCGCCCCCAATCAGCTCGTAGCGCTCACGGAGCGACTCGGCCCGGGCGTACGCAATCGATGTGGCCAACCAGTGCCGCATGCGCCCCCCGACCGGGACGTCGAGGAAGAGCGGGTCCATCAACAGGCGGTACAAGAACGGCTCGACGTCGTCCAGGGTCGCCGGCCCGCCCATGTTGAAGAGCACGACGCCGACCCGATCGCCCTCATCAATTGGGAGCGGGGTTCGGGACGCACAATCTTCAGGACGTGTCCGCCGACCGGGCTCGTGGGCGCGAAGAATGTCGAGTGGGGTCATGCGGGCCGAGCGTGGACTCAAGAGCGGATTCGAGCACACAAGAGAAGCAATGACTTGAGCGACAACTTCCACTCAGCCGTTCCTGCGCCGCGTTGAAATTCACCCTAAAACCCCCTCTTTGCAGGGGGATCACGTGGTGCTCTCCGGCGCCTCGGCCTCGGAGACAGACAGCCACTCTCGGGCTGTGAAATACCACTGCGCGTCCGCCTCGGGCGTATTCGGCTCCGGCGTGTAGTCGTAGGGCCATTGGACCTGGGGCGGCATGCTCATGAGGATGCTCTCCGTGCGGCCGTCGGACTCCAGCCCAAACTTGGTGCCTCGGTCGTACACCAGATTGAACTCGACGTACCGCCCCCGACGAATGCGCTGATACGCCTTTTCTTCCGGTCCATAGGACTTGTCTTTGCGACGCTTCACGATCGGAAGGTACGACTCGAGGAAGGCCCGTCCGGCCTCTCGCGTGAAGAAAAACAGGCCCTCCGGGTCCTCGCGAAGGTAGTCGTAGAAGATGCCGCCCACGCCGCGCGCCTCGTCTCGGTGGTCCAGGTAAAAGTAGTCATCGCATTGGGCCTTGAAGGCAGCGTAGTCGGCCACCTCGTGACGATCGCAGACGTTCTTCCAAACCTGGTGAAAGTGCTGGGTGTCGTCGAGGCGAGGGTAGTACGGCGTGAGGTCGGCCCCGCCGCCGAACCACTGGTCCACCGGATCCATGAGGTCGTCGCCCAGGGCAAAATACCGGAAGTTGGCGTGGACGGTGGGGACGTACGGGGAGCGGGGATGCACCACCAGAGACAGCCCCGTGGCGTAGAACGGGGCCTCGTCGACGTCAAACTCGCGGGCCATGCGCTCCGGCAGCGTGCCGTGAACCGCAGAGGTGTTTACGCCTCCTTTCTCGAACACGTCGCCCCCCTCGATTACCGCCGTGATGCCGCCACCGCCCTCGTCCCGGGACCAGCGGTCCACGTCGAACGACGTCCCCGGATCGAGGTCGTCCAGCGCCCGGGTAATTCGAAGCTGCAGGGCCTCGACGAACCGCTTCATGCGGTGCGCCATCGAAAGATCATCGCGTGGGTTCTCGCGCAGCGTTTCAAGACGGTCGAAATCATCGGCCATGGTTAAAGAGAGGATCGTTCGGAGGATCAGAGGCGAGCGGGCAGGCGTCCATTTCTACTGCGGATCAGCCGGGCTGCTCGCGGTCGAGCATCCGGCGGAGGGTGCTGTCCATCGCGTCGGTGAGGACCTCCGACCAGTGCGCAGGGGGCGCGGCTACAAACGATTCGCGGCGCGGGCGGGCGGGATGGTCAACCCGGAGAAGGACGTGGTGCAACGCAATGACACGCTTCGTGAGGGCGGCCGACGCGCCATACCGATCGTCCCCCACCACAGGGTGCCCCCGGCTGGCAGCTTGAAGGCGAATTTGGTGCGAGCGCCCGGTCTGGAGCGTCACTTGAAGGAGCGTGCGGGCACTATTCGACTCGAGCACCTGCCAGTTGAGCTCGGCCCGCTTGCCATCGGGGTCGTCGGGGTCGACGAGGCGGGGCTGACGGTCCGTCTTGGCGATGTAGTCCGTCCACACCCCGATCCCCCGGAGCGTGCCTTCCACGACCACCACGTACCGCTTCTCAACCAGCCGCTCCCGAAACTGCCGGGACAAGTGCCGGGCGGCCTCCGACGACCGCGCCAGGGCCATCACCCCCGATGAGGGCCGGTCGAGCCGGTGGACCGGCCCCAAGAAGGGCGTCCCAGCCGCCGTGTCGGCCAACATCTCTTTGCCCCGCGAGACGACATCCGGGTCGCCGGTGTGATCGGGCTGAGCGAGCAGCCCGGGCGGCTTATTGACGATCAGTAGGTGTTCATCGCGATGCAAGACGGTCACGGGCCCCATCAGATTCTGGCATCAGAAACGCACCGGCGTCCGCCCCACGCCCCCCCACCGAGGGCCTCGTCACAGGTGTGCAGGACGGGCACCTGGCGGCCCCTTACGGTCTGGGCCAAAGCGCATCGACGGTGCTGCCGTCCGGCACAATCGGGGTTCCGGAGCGGTCGGGCGCGGCGATTGAGCGCACCTGCATGGGAATGCCCGCGTCGGCGAGCGGGCGTAGCGTCTTGGGATGCATCCCCAGCCCCCCCGACGCACTGCGCTCAATGGCTTCGTCCATGGACAAGCGGTCGATCCGCTCCGCCGCCTCGTTCGTGTCCGGATCCTCGGTGTAGATCCCGTCGACGTCGGTGTATCGGGTGAGCCCCTGCGCCCGAAGAATGTGTGCGAAGAGGGCGGCCGAGTAGTCGCTGCCCTCAAAGCCGAGCGTCGTCGTGCTGCCGGCCTCAGTGGCCCCGATAAACCCCGCCACGACGGGCACGGCCGCAGGGTCTAGCGCCCGATACCACGAACAGATCCGCTCGGTCGTCAGCGTGTGCTGGACACGTGCTGCCCCGAACGTGTCATCGGTAACCACGAGGTCCGTCGCGTCGCACCGTGGGGCCTGGAGCCCAGCGTCCCGGAGCGCGAGGGTCACCATCGGGACCGAAAGCTGCTCTCCCACGGCCAAGATCGCGTCCCGGGCCGCAGATGCCGCTTTGCCGTGTTCAATCTGCTCAAATGAGCGCCGGAGGAACGTCAGGCGCTCGTCAAGTATCGTCTCGAAGGTGGACTGGTGACTCGTGCTCAGCACCGCCCGGGCCTGCTCGGCGTGTCGGGCCCGGAGGGTGTCCACTAAATTCGCCACGACCGCCGCAGTATCGGCCCGCGTCGAGGCCGCCTCCAGGGCAGTCGCCAGCTGCCGCGACACTCCCGAAAGCGCCGACACGATGGCGACGACGCGCCCCTCGGCGGCCCCCTCCTGGATCAGTCGGACTACAGTCCGGAACCGGTCTGGCGTGCCCACCGACGTCCCTCCAAACTTAAACACCACATGGGGCGGCACCGGAACGTGTGGCGAAGGGGACGACGAGGCAGACACAGACGAACAGGGAGCTCCAGTCAGCGAGACATCGCGCTCTGCAACCACCGATTTTCCGGCAGTGTTCCTCCCCACCGGCGTTCCACTGCTTCCCCCGGGCCCATTCATTTCTCTTTTGGCCGGCAGTCCATATGATGAGGAGCGATTCGTGCCTGCCCTACGACGCCTAGTGCTCATGCTCAATTACATCTGGAGTGGGCTCATCATCGGGAGCCTGCTGTTCGCCCTGACCGTAGACACCCAGGAACTGGCCGAGAATCGGTTTCGGAACGACACCCCCTTGCCGGTCACCCTCGAGTTCCCCGACGGGTACGCGCCGGACGCACGCCGACAGCCGGTTGAGGTCCGAATCGATTCGTCGACCTATCAGGACCTGTACGACGTCGACCCGGCCCCAGCCCCGACCTATCCCGGCACGCTCGTGCAGACCCAGGAGGGCCAGAAGGTCGAGTTCAGCGCGGAGGCCGATTTTCCTGAGCCGCTCGCCACCATTCAGTCGTTTCACGCCACGGACGACAACCCGGCGCTCCGCGCTACCCTCCGGGATGCGTCGCAGACGACCGCCGGCGTGGGTCAGATCGAGACGGCCCTCAAGTTCGAACCGGTGCGCTTCCGGAAGCTGAACGACATCGCCCAGGCGGCCCTCAACTTTGCCGAGACGGCCGCCTCGCTTGCCCTCAGCCTCATCGGCGTCCTCGGGCTCATGCTGGGGCTCGTAAAAATCGGCGAGGAGGCGGGGCTCATCGAGTCGCTTACCGGCGTCGTGCAGCCCATCTTGAGCCCCCTCTTCCCCAATGTGCCGGACGACCATCCCGCCCTCGCCAACATCAGTCTTAACCTCCTGGCGAACGTGTTTGGCCTGGGCAACGCGGCCACCCCGCTCGGCATCAAGGCCATGGAGGACCTGCAGGACCTGAACCCATCGGACGAGAAGGCGAGCGACGACATGGTCATGCTCTTGGCGCTCAACACGTCGAGCGTGCAGCTCGTCCCGCCCTCGCTGCTGGTCGCCATCATGGGCCTGCAGATCAACCAGCTCTTTTTCTCCATCACGCTGGCGACCCTCTGCTCGACAATCGCCGGCATCCTTGGCACCCTGGCTCTGCACCAGCTGCCCTACTTCCGGGCCACGGCGCCGCACCGCACCGCCGACCCCGAGGCCCCGAACGAGTAGCGCTCCTTTTCTGCTCTTTCCTGTACACTCCTCACCGCCTTCCGCCATGCTTGAAACCGTTCGCTCCATCGTCGGCGCCCTGTCGGCATTCGTGCTGCCGGCCCTCCTCGTCGGCTTCCCCCTCTACGGCCTCATCAAGGGCGTACGCGTCTACGAAGTCTTCGTCGAGGGCGCGAAGGAGGGCTTCGACGTCGCCGTCACCATCATTCCCTACCTGATCGCCATCCTCTTCGCGATCGGGATGTTTCGGGCCTCCGGCGCCATGGACTCCCTGGTGAACGTGCTCGACCCGGTGCTCGGCCTCATCGGGGTGCCGGCCGAGGTCCTCCCCATGGGCCTTGTGCGCCCCCTTACGGGCTCCGGCTCCGCGGGCCTGGTGGCCGACATGATCAATCAGTACGGCGAGGACTCCCTCGTGGTGAAAATGGCCGCGACCATGTTCGGCTCGACCGAGACTACCTTCTACGTCATCGCGGTTTACTTCGGTGCCGTCAACATCCGCGACACGCGCCACGCTGTGCCGGCCGGCCTCTTTGCCGACTTCGTCGGCTTCCTCGCGTCCGTATACGTGGTGCAGTTGCTCTTCGGATGAGTTCGGATCCGGTAGCGCCCCGGAGCCGAGGGACAGGGGACGGCTCACAGGGGGAGCTCGGCCAGCGCGTTCACGATCGCGTCCTGCGCGGCCCGCACGTCGTCCGCGTCGGCCAGGTGGTGATTGCAGAAGAGGACGAAAGCGAGCGGCGTGTCCCGGGCCGTGTTTACGTAGCCGCTAAGGGCACTGGCCCCGGTGAGCGTGCCGGTCTTGGCCCGCACCTCGCCGCCGGCCGCGGGCCCTCCACGGAACCGGTATTCGAGGGTGCCCTCCCGGCCCCCCACCGGCAGCGAGTCGTAGAACGCCGTGCTGCGGTCGGACGGCGCTTCGCCCCACATGTGCGTCAGCAGGCGGCTCATGGCACGGGGCCGCACGTAGTTCTTGCGCGAGAGGCCCGAGCCGTCCACCACCCGAACCCGACTGGTGTCGATGCCCACCTCCGACAGCTCTGCGCGCACGGCCAGGGCGCCAAGCTCAGCCGATCCCTCCGTGAGATCATCGGCGGTGGTGTCCGGCGGCTCCACGACCGCGAGCGTGCGGAGGAGCTGCTCGGCGTACAGGTTCTGGCTCTCGTGGTTCATCGTCTGCACCACGTTTCGGAGCGGGGGCGACCGGTACGTTCCGATCCGTCGCACCGAGTCGGCCCGGTACCGCGGCTTGATGGGCGTCTCGTCCACATCCACTCCTCGCCCCTCAACCGAAATGCCCTCCCGGAGCAATACGGCCCGCAGCACATGGGTAAAGTACGCCGTCGGCTCGGTAATGGACAGGGTCTCTTCCTGGATCTCGTTTGGGTAAATTTGGGACCGGACTGTAAACGTGTTTTCTGAAAAGGGGCGCTCGTAGTCCTCGTCGGACGCGGAATCGCGCGGCACGGTCTGGCTCTGGTTGCGAACCCGAACGAAGTCAGTCTCGAACGGCGACCAGGTGACCTGGGCGGGCATTCCCGCCCGACGGCCCCGCACCTCCAGGTCAATGGCATTGGTGTTGAAGACGAGTCCGTTGATCTCCGCGGCGTACGAGTAGGGCACGTCGTTCCAGCTCCACCCGTCCCCGAGGGGCACGTCGCTGAACGGGTCGTCGTCCCCCAGAATATCGCCCTCGATGCGCGTGATGCCGGCCGCCTTGAGCGAATCTGCCCAGTCTCGGAAGACCGTCGTGGGGTCATTCCGCTGCTCGTGCCCCCCCAACGTGGGGTCTCCACTCCCCCGCACGATCAGGTTGCCGTGCAGGACGCCGTTCCGCACCGGCCCATCCACGTAGAGCCCCGTTTCGTAGCGGTACGAGGGCCCCAGCCGGCGGAGGGCCGCGGCCGCGGTGAGGAGCTTGGTGTTGGACGCGGGCGCAAACAGGTGCTTGGGGTTGTGGCCAAACAGGCGCTCGCCCGTCTCCAGATTGGTGACCTCAATGCCCCAGAGCGCCCCTGCGTACGGCGCAGCGTTAATCGTATCGGCAACGGCGGCCTGGATGTATTCTCGGGCCGACTGTGGCTCGGTGGCCGGCTGGGCGTGGGTC
>Ga0207753_1000229_pt1 | contig 22737 bp, 19 predicted proteins | sample PonA233FremontCA_2_FD_187273 | JGI IMG/M metagenome (GOLD analysis project Ga0207753, IMG submission 187273) | Salt pond sediment microbial community from Fremont, CA, USA - Pond A23 Sediment 3 (SPAdes) | ecosystem: Environmental > Aquatic > Non-marine Saline and Alkaline > Saline | place: USA... | reverse complement strand
AGCCGGTAGTTGAGCGGAACCGAGACGGCACCCAGGACGTTGATCGCGAACAAGGTCTCCAGAAACCAGTGTGTGTTCGGCGAGAGCAGCGCGACGCGATCGCCCGCCTCGATGCCGAGGTCGGAGAGCGCCGCCGCCGCGCGGTCGACCCGGCGGCCGAACTCCGCGTAGGTGTACTCGGTCCCGTCGTGGGCGATCACGCCGACGGCGTCGCCGTAGACGTCGACGCCCCTGTCGAGGAAGTCCAACGTCGTCATCTCCCGATGCATACCCTGTCGTGTGACCCCCACGGGTCGTAAAGTTCCTGCTTGCCCGCGGCGACGACGCCATCTCCCGACCGGGGCGGCCCGCGGCGACGGGAGGCGGCACGGGAGCGTGTGGAATACTTATGCCACGGGCGGAGCCATGGACGCACCACCCGGAGGATCGAATGCACGGTGACACGTCCGTCCTCGACGCGTTGGGGAGAGACAGCCGCCTGTACGACCGCTACGTGTCGAACGCGGCCGACGAGCGCGCCGACAACGACGCGTTTCGGGAGGCCCGCGCCGCGTGGAAGCGATTCGTCACCGACAGCCGCGGGGCGGTGTTCGCCGACCTCGACGCCGAGGATCCGTTCGTCGAGACGCTCTACTACGACTTCGTCGTCGATCGGATCATCGAGCGTATCGAGCGGGAGTTCGGGGTGCGGGTCCGCAACCGGGAAGCGAGCCACAACACCGACGCGCTCCCGTTCGAGTTCCGTCCCCTGCACGAGTCGATCGTCGACACTGCCGCCGTCGACCGGCGCGTGGGAGACCACCTCGACGAGGGGGACCTGTCGGACGTGGGCGCGGCGTTCCTCCGGAAGCTATACGAGAACGTCGTCTCCCCCGAACTGCGCCGCCGGCTCGGCGAGTACTACACGCCGAAGGGCGTGGCCGAGCTCTCGGTGCGTGAACTCGACGTCGACGACTACGAGTCGGCCACGTTTCTCGACCCCGGGTGCGGGTCGGGCGTCTTCCTCGCGGCGTGCGTCGACGCGAAGCTGGCGGCGCTCGAAGCCGAGTACGCCCCCGACGAGCTCGTCGAGGCCATCACCCACACGGTCTACGGGATCGATCTGAACCCGGTTGCGGTCAGAAGCGCGAAGCTCGGGTATCTGCTCGCGCTCCTCCCGGTCCTCGACGACGCCGGGATCACCCATCTGGAACTCCCCGTGTTCCTGACCGACTCGCTCGGGTTGACGAGGGACGACCGGATCCGGTTCGGCGACGGACGCCTCGACCTGTGTGTCGATCACCTGGTGGGGAACCCGCCGTGGATCACGTGGGGGGACCTCCCGGAGTCGGTTCGGGAGGCGTGGCGGGAGGGGTACACCGCGGAGTTGGACCTGCTCCCGCACCGCGGCGCCGAGACGCGGCTGGGCCACGCCAACGACGACGTTTCGGTGCCGTTCGTCTGGGTCTGCATCCACCGCTACCTCGCCGACGACGGCGAGGCCAGTTTCGTCCTGAAACGAAACATCACGAAGGGGCCGGCCGGGCGGCTGCTCCGGACTCAACGCGTGAACGGCCGCCCGGTCGCGGTGCGGCACGTCCACGACTTCGGCGGCCTGCGACCGTTCGGTGACGGAGTCGACGTGGAGGCGGCGGTGTACACCCTGGACGCCGACGCCGAGCCGGCGTTCCCGATCGCGGTCGACTCGTGGCGGGCGGCGGGCGCCACTCCCTCGTTTGTCACCGCCGACGCGATGCGGGAGACGCTGGCCCGCGAGCGGACGGGCGTGATTCCGGTGGACGACGACGACCCCGCCTCGTCGTGGATCCGGGCGGACGCCGAGAGCCGCGCGCTCGGCGAGTGCGAACACGACGTTCGACACGGTGTGAAAGACGACGCGGCGGCCGTGTACGGCGTCGGCCGGGAGCAGGCCGAGGCGCTGGAGCCCGACCACGTCTACCCCTACATCGACTCGAAACACGTGGTGAAGTACGGGCTGTTCGGCCACGACCTCCGGCTGGTTCCGCTCCGAAACGCTGACGAGGACAACGAGGCCGAGCTGCGACGAACGTGTCCCCGGACGTACGAGTACCTGGAAGCGAACAGGCAGGCGCTCGAAGCCCGGTCGTCGGCGTGGCTGGACCGGGGGACGTTCTACAACGTGTTCGGACTCGGCGAGTACACGTGGGCGGACTACAAGGTCGTCTGGTGCCGGCTCGGGTTCAAGCCACACTTCGCCGTTGTCAGCACCGTTGACGACGGCGACGTGGGAGAGAAGACCGTCGTCCCGGGCGACCACTTCATGTTCATCCCGACCGACGACGAGTACGAGGCGCACTTCCTGTGCGGGTTGCTCAACTCGGCCGTCTACCAGAAGTCGATGGGCGGCATCGCCTCCGAGGGGAAGTCGAGTCTCTCGAAGGCCGTCGTCTCCAAACTGGAGCTACCGGCGTACGAACCGACCGAAGACGGCGAGCGGCTCGCCGAGCTCTCCGTGGCGGCTCACGAGATCGTCCCGCGGCACACGGACGTGAGCAAGCGCGAGTACAACGACACGACCATCCGGGAGTTGGAGCTGATTCAGGCCGAGATCGACGAACTCGTCGAGCGCATGGTCTCCGAGAGAGGCGGTCGCGATCCCCCGGCGCCGGGGAACGTGCGCTGACTCCCGATCGAGTCGTACAGCGGCGGTCGTGGCTGATCACACGCACCGATCGCGGATAACAGCGTGGAAACCCACCCCGTCGGCGGTGGGAGGAACCGCACGAATCTCGCCGTCACACCCGTCACCGGGGCGTCGACGGGGCGGCGGCGGGCCACTCGGGAGAACGATCGGCACGGACCGGCGCCTCCGAACGGCCGGGGCGACAGCCCCGTGTCGCAGTCGGACGGGCGCTCCGGAGCGGGTCCCCGGCGGGAACGGTGGCGAAGGCGAAGGGCCGGTGTTTTGTCTCTCGGCCGAGAACCGCCGCCGATGACCCGCCAGGACAGCGTCGCCCTCGTCACGGGCGCCAGTTCGGGAATCGGCGAAGCGACCGCACACGCACTCGCCGAACGGGGCGTCGACGTCGCGCTCGCGGCCCGACGCGAGGACCGGCTCGCAACCATCGCCGCCGACGTCGAGTCCGCGTTCGACGTCGGGACGCTCGTCGTCCCCACGGACATCCGCGACGAGGCCGCCGTTCGGGAGATGGTCGAGACCACCGTCGAGGCGTTCGGCCGGCTCGACGTCCTCGTGAACAACGCGGGAGTCGGCGTCGGCGGCGACGTCGAGAGGACGACGAGCGAACAGTACCGGCTGATGATGGAGACGAACGTCGACGGCGCCTTCTTCGCGACGCGGGCGGCCGTGCCGCACCTCCGGGAGACCCGAGGGAACCTCGTGTTCGTCGGGAGTTTCGCCGGGCAGTACCCCAGACCGGGGAACCCGATCTACGCCGCGACGAAGTGGTGGCTCCGCGGGTTCGCCCACAGCGTCGAAGGCCAGCTCGGCCCCGACGGGATCGGCGTCAGCGTCGTCAACCCCACAGAGGTCCGGACGGAGTTCGGCAGCGAGGGGGGCGAGCCGTTCGAGGAGCGGTTCGAGCCGGGCGAGGTGACCGAACCCGAGGAGGTCGCCGACGCCGTCGCCTTCGCCGCCACCCAGGAGAGCTCGACGGTCCACGAGATCGACCTGTACCGGCGCGACAAGTTCGAGGGGTGGTGATGGCGTCGGCGGTGCTCACGTGGACGGGGTCGACGTCTCGACGGGCCGCGTCCGTCCCGCGAGGATGGCCCACGTACGATGCGGATCGGCGTCCCGGGGTGTCAACGCGGTAGCGACCGGTTATCCCGATCGCACGCCGTGTGACCGAGTGGGACGTGTAACCGCTCCGAGACCGATCATCGTCCGGACGGAACTGCCGACGACCGGTACGTGGCTCCGACGCTCCGTACGGAGCGCCCGAGTGCGCCCTCGAACCACCCGGTGGCACTCCCCGAGCGGGGGCGGAGCGGCTCTCTGTCGTCGTGGTGCCGCGGCCCGAGCCGCTGTGAGCGGGAGTGTTGAACGTCGAGGGGCGACGCACGGGCGACTCCGATCGCCGGCCGTAGGCTCTCGGGGTCGGCGAGGAACGGACTGGTCTTCTGAAAAATCCCGTCGTGTAGTGGGGGGAGACGGGAAGCGGGTCGAATCCCTGGGGGAAGGACGTTGATCGACCCATTATGATCTCGGGGCGTGATCAGTATAGTTATACGCTCCTTACGGGGAACCGAAGCGAAGCCTCGTCGGGGACGAAGCCGGCGACTCCCCGACGAGCGACGGTATCGAGTGGCCCGGCAGCGTGTCGTGTGAGAAGACGGCTCGCGAAGGTTGTGCGGTGCCGTATGCCCTTCCTACTCGCTCCCGTCGGTCGCTGCTTGAGGAGGTATGGCCCACGGCGCGGTCCGTTTTCCGGACGCAGGGAAACCCGCGTCCGGGGGCAGCCGGCCGACTCTGCGAGACGAACGGATCGCACGGTACAAGCGGATGCCGCGTCGGAACGGACCCCGAACACACCCCTCGCGGCGCCGACGTATCGCGCACGAACCCGGCATCGCCTCGCCGGGCCCCGTTCGGCAGGCGAGACGGTGCCAGCGGGGACGTGGGGCAGACCCGCTGTCCCGCGCCGGAATCCACGCGCTTCAGCGCGGGAGAGGACGTCACCCCCCGAGGTACAGCTCTGCCACGTCGTCGCTCTCCAGGAGTTCGTCGCCGGTCCCCTCGAAGCGGTTCTCGCCCATGTCGAGGACGTACCCCCGGTCGGAGACCGACAGCGCCTTTCGGGCGTTCTGTTCGACCATCAGGATGGCGGTGTCGGTCTCGTCGCGGATTCCCACCAGTCGGTCGAACATGTTGTCGACCAGGTCGGGCGCGAGACCCGCGGAGGGTTCGTCCACGAGCAGGAGGTCCGGATCGATCATGAGCGCCGACGACAGCGCCAGCATCTGCTGTTGGCCGCCGGACATGTCGCTCGCCTTCATGTTCTCCCGCTCCTCGAGGAACGGGAACCGGTCCCACACCGCCTGGAAGTCCTCGGGCGAGGGGTCGTCGATGTACGCCCCCATCTCCAGGTTCTCGCGAACGGTGAGCGTCGGAAAGATGTTCTCCCGCTGCGGAACGTAGCACATCCCGCGCTCCGTCACCTGGTCCGCACGGAGCGGGGTGATGTCCTCGCCGTCGAACGTCACGGCCCCGTCCCAACAGTCGATGAGACCGTAGACCGCCTTCATCATCGTCGACTTCCCGGCGCCGTTGGGGCCGATGATGGTGACGATCTCGTCGTCCGTGACGTCGAGGTCGACGCCGTGGAGGATCTCCGCGTCGCCGTACCCCGACACCACGTCGCGGGCTTCCAGTAGCGCCATGGGTTATCCCACCCCGAGGTACGCGTCGATGACTGCTTGGTCGTTTCGGATCTCCTCGGGCGCGCCCTCGACCAGCTTCTTTCCCTCGTTCATGACGATGATCGTGTCCGAAAGCTCCATTATCACTTCCATGTCGTGTTCGACGATGCAGAACGTGTAGCCCTCGCTACGGAGCGACTCGATGCGATCCATCAGCTTCTCGGTCAGCGCGGGGTTGACGCCTGCGACCGGCTCGTCGAGGAGGATCACGCGCGGATCCAGCATCAGCACGCGTCCGAGCTCGAGCAGCTTGCGCTGCCCGCCGGAGAGGTTCCCCGCGGGTTCGTGGGTGAGATGCTCGATCTCTAGGAGTTCGAGCATCTCGGCCGCCCGCTCCCTGACCGCCGCCTCCTCGCGGTCGACGGCATCGCGCCGGAACCACGCGTTGGCGAGGTTCTCCCCCGCCTGTCCCTGCGGCGCCAGCATCAGATTCTCCAAGGCGGTCATCTCGCCGAGTTCGCGGGTCAGCTGGAAGGTCCGGACCAGCCCGTCCCGCGCGAGCATGTACGGCCGGCTGTTGGTGTGACCGGGGCGGCGCTGGGTGAGTCGCTGCTTTGCGAGGTAGCCGCCGACGCCGGCGGCGGCCCCGGCGGCGGTGACGCCCACGGCGGGTGCGGAACCGAGTCCGGCGAGCCCGAGCGCGCCGATCCCGCCGAGCGTGCCGATCGTGAGCCCGCTCGCACCGCCCCACACGACCTTCTCGTCGCGGTGCGGGCGCATGATCTCCTGGAGATCGCGGCCGTCGTAGCGGACGGTCCCGCCGTCGGGCTCGTAGAAGCCGCTGATGAGGTTGAACGTGGTCGTCTTGCCCGCGCCGTTGGGGCCGATCAGCCCCGTGATCGCGCCCTCCTCGATCTCGAAGGTGGCGCCGTCGACCGCGACGATGCCGCCGAAGGTCTTCCGGAGGCCGTCGACCTCGACGATCGGGTCGCCGCTCATCCGTCCACCTCCGAGGGAGAGTTGTCCTCGCGCCCGAGCAGCCCCTCGGGCACGTAGTAGAGCACCACCAGGAAGAGGATCCCCACGACCACCAGCCGGAACGCCTGGATGTTGACGCGGACGGCGGGCGGGAAGAACGACGCGAGCTGGGTGGTGGCCTGCTGGAACGCCCAGAAGATGCCCGCACCGAGGATCATCCCCTTGTTGTTGCCCACGCCGCCGAGGAACATGATCAACAGGGTGATGAACGTGATCCGGGGCGCGAACGTGGTGAACGTCAGCCCCTGGGCGTACATGGCCCACAGCGCGCCCGCGAACCCGCCGAGCGCCGATCCGAGGACCATCGTCTGGACCTTGTAGACGAAGGGGTCCTTCCCCAGCGACTTCACGACGGTCTCGTCGTTCCGGATCGCGCGCAGGACGCGGCCGAACGGCGACCGAACTGCGAGTTCCAGGACGTAGTAGAGACCGACGAGGAAGAGCACGAACCCGACGAGTTGGAACCGGGAGTAGTCCACCTGGACCGTCAGGTCGCCGATCAGCGCCACCGCGTAGGTGATTCCGGTGTCGCTGCCGAACCCGAGCACCCAGACCACGTTCTGGGCCAGGACGTTGAGCGCGCCCCCCACGTCGCCGTCGCCCAGCGGCCCCAGGGTCGGAAGGACGAAGTACCACAGCGAGACGAACCACAGCGCGCCGACGGCGACGACGGTGAGTTTCACGTCTGCGAGCCACTCGACCCGGGTGACGCCGTAGTAGTACGCCGCCACCAGGGTGCCGAGCAGCCCGAGCGTCAGGGCGCTCTTGAGCCCGACCGAGCCGAGGACCGGGAGGGGGAGCAGCGACACCAACAGGCCGGTCCCGAGCGCGACCCCGACGCCCCACTCGGGGCGACCGAGGTCACCGTAGCGGCGGGCGACGGCCACGACCGCGACGAACCACGTGTACAGCGACACGAGGGCGCCCAGCGCGAGGAGCGTGCCGAGGACGGACAGCAGTGCCGCCGACGCCACGCCCGCGATGGCGCCGGCGAGCGTGCCGACCGCCGACACCGACCCGAGGCCGCCGTCACGACGGTGGAGCCGCGACAGCCCGAACGTCGTGACGCCGTAGACTCCCCCGAGCGGGAGTCGGGAGTCGGCATCGCGGAACTGCCCGAGCGTGGCGGTGGCGACGGCCCACACGACGCCGAAGATGAGGCCGACCAGCAGCGGGCCGACCACCGTGTCGATCGCCAGCGGGAACAGCGACTGCAGCGGCGGGCTGTACCCGCGGAGCGCGTCCGGCCCGTTCGCCAGCCACGTCTCCGACTGGATGACCCGCTGGAAGATGACCGACACCCCGAGGATGGTGATGGCGAGGTAGTCCTCGCGTAACCGTATCGTCGGCAGCGCGACGAGTCCGCCGATCACCCCCGCGAGCAACGTCGCGGCGAGGATGGCGGTCCCCCAGGTCCCGATCACGGGGAGCTCGCCGAGGCCGATCACGTACGTCGTGAAGTCGGTGGGGTCGTCGGGCGCGAGCACGAACAGCGCCGCGGTGTAGGCGCCGATCAGGTAGAACCCCACGTGGCCGAAGTCGAGCAGGCCGGTGTGGCCGTACTTGACGTTCAGCCCGAGCGCGAGGATCCCGTAGATCGACACCAGGATCATGAACGAGATGACGACGTCGGACGCGGCCATGTCAGCTCCCCCCCACGATGCCTTCGGGTTTGACTAGCAACACGAGCAACAGGACCCCGAACGCCACCGGGATGCGGTAGGTGGCGCTCAATCCTGGAATGGCGAAGATCCCGACCTCCATGGCGAGCCCAACCACGTAGCTCCCGAGGATGGCGCCGTAGACGCTGATCCCGCCGAGGATGACGCCGGCGAACATGGCGAGCAGGAGGTTGAATCCGAGGTTGATGGTGATCGAGCTGAACAGGAACCCGAGCATCACCCCGCCGATGGCGGCGAACAGCCCGGAGATGATCCACACCGACATCATCACCTGTTTGGTGTTGATCCCGCGGACCATGGCCAGTTGCCGGTTGTCGCTGGTCGCGCGCATGGCTTTCCCCAGGGTCGTCGCCTGCAACAAGTAGTGAAGCGCCGCCATCATCAGGGCGGCGAGCACGATGATACCGAGCCGGAGCGGCGAGGTGCGGATCCGGGTGGCGGCGATCGAGGCGTCGGGGACCGACCCCCCGGCGCCGCCCCAGAAGGCCGCAGCGCCCAGCGCGACGACGACGAGGGCCGACCCGGCGGCCGCGAGCCGCGGCCCGATCACGCCGGCGGCCCCCCGTCGCCACCGGTACGCCGCGTAGGCCACCGCGGCCGCAGCGGCGACGACCACCGCGAGCTCCAGCCACGAGTAACTCGCCGTGAACAGCAGGGTGTCGACCTCGCCGCGAGTCGACCGGATGCCGGCGACGAGTCCCCCGCCGGTCACGAAGAAGTCGAAGAAGTTCGCGAGCGAGACGTCGACCGACCCCCCGGCGAACGGTACCGTGGTTTCGACGGTGTAAAACCGGATCTCCCCGCCGAAGATGGTCTGGATGCCGAACCGGACCACGAACGCCACCGCGAGCGACACGATGAGCATCAGGGCGAGTTCGACGTCCTTCTCGCGGAACTTCCGGAAGATCAGCGACTCCAACAGCGGGACGATGGCCCCGAGCAGCACGAACGAGAACAGAAGCGCCGCCTCGAAGGCTGGCGCACCGAGGACGACCGCGAGCCCCACGAGCGCCGCGATGCCGCCGTGAACCCCGAGCGCGACGCCGTCGGGAACGTCGACGCCCCACCAACTGCCCTTCAGCGCCCGGACCCCGCCGAGGTGGTAGACGGTGCCGAGGACCCCGGCGGCCGACAGGACGAACAACACGGCGGCGCCGGCGAGCCCGACCTGCCGGGAGCCCGTCGCGAGCAGGTCGAACAGGGGAACGGTATCGGGCTTGTTGACGAGGAGTGCGGCGTACGCACCCAGGGTCAGCAGGTCCCCGTGGGCGAAGTTGGGGACCTCCGCGATGTCGTACACCAAGGCGAGTCCCGTCGCGCCGAGCGCGACGATGCTCCCGGTGACGATCCCCGTCACGGCCGCGTTCAGCAGTCCCGTCTCGGCGACCATGGAGTGAAAGGATACGCGACAGGTGATATGGTTTTGGTGTGGCGGCTACCGCTTGGTGGGGCGATTCGGGGCCGAACGGGGCGGCGGTCCCACGCCGAACCGTCCGTGACGGTCCCCGGACGGGGGGCGACCCCGCGCCTCACCGCCGTGCGTCGGGAGTGTGTGGATGTGCCTAGCATGTCGTACTACCAGTGGCCTAACCGCGACATTCGACCGTAATAAAAATATGGATACGTATGCTTCTGGCGATTTTTGCGGCAAAACCAGCAGTAGATTAATCTATGTGGGGGGATAACGCAGGTCACGTAATGGCACGACACAGTCGACGCGACGTTCTCAGAGGGCTCGGCGCGACCGGTGCGGCCGGGCTCGTGTCGCTTGCAGGCTGCTCACAGCAGGGCGGCGGCGGCGACGAGGATACGGCGACCGAGACTCAGATGGACGGCGGCGAGGACATGGACACCCAGACGTCGACCGAAACCGAGGCGTCCGGCGGCGGCGAGCCCGTCGCGCTCGGGTCCATCTTCCCGGTCACCGGCACCAACAGCGCCTACGGGGGCGGGCACCAGCAGGCGTTCAACCTCGCGATCGAGGAGATCAACGGCGCCGGGGGCGTCCTCGGCGGCCGCGAGATCACGTCGGTCAACCGCGACACGGAGGGGAGCCCGTCGCGGTCGGCCCAGAAGTTCCGGACGATGATCAACCAGGAGGGGATCGTCGGGCTGGTCGGTCCGTACTCCAGCGGGATCGGGACGACGCTCGCGCCGATCGCCCGCGACAATCAGGTGATGGAGATCTCGAACGGCAACACCTCGCCCGCGCTGGCGACCGCCGGGATCAACGAGAACAACGACGTCAAGTACTACGGTCGGACCGCGCCGAACGACGTCCAGCAGGCGCTCGTGATGGCCCGGGTGCTGAACCAGACGGTCGAGGCCGAGACGGCGTCGTTCCTCTACGTCGACAACCCGTACGGCCAGGGGCTCGCGGAGGCCGCAAGCGAGAGTTTCGAGGGCGAGACGCTGAACATGGTGGCGTACTCCCAGCAGACCAGCGACTACACCTCGACGCTTGATTCGGTGTTCGAGGGCGACCCCGACGCGGTCGGGACCGTCATGTACCCCGGCAACGGTCGGACCATCCTCCAGCAGTGGGACCAGGGTGGCTACGGCGGCCAGTGGGTCGGCGCCGAGGCGATCCTCTCGCCCCAGCTGCTCTCGGACCTCGCGGACGTCGTCGAGGGGATGTACATCACCTCGCCGCAGACCGCGAACAGCGAGACGTTCCAGGAGGGGATGGGCGGCACGGGCAACATCACGCAGTTCGCGCCCCACGCCTACGACGCGACGTACCTCATGAGCTTTGCGATGCATCAGGCCGGCGAGGCCAGCGGCACCGGGATCGCGGAGAACGTCCGGAGCGTCTCCCGACCGAACGGCGACTCGGATACGGCCGTTTCGGTCGGCGAGTTCGCCGCCGGGGCGGAGGCGATCAACGCCGGCGACGACATCAACTACGACGGGGCGTCGGGCTCCGTCGACCTCAACGAAAACCTCGAACCGGTCGTGCCCTACCGGATCCTGCAGGTCAGCGACGGCGAGGCGTCCGTCACCCAGGAGGTCCCGCTGTCGTACTTCGAGGGTCGGATCTGAGCGTCGGCGACCGCCGGGGGCTTCCCCGACCGCACACACCGTCTTTTTTCGACCGTCCCAGGTTCCTCCGAAGCACGTAACACACGGACCCGTCTATCCGGTGGTATGGACGTCGCGTTCGAGACGGAGTGGCATCCCTCGACGAAGCTGAACGTCATCGGCGGCGCGCTGGACTTCACGCGCGTCGATCCGCTGCCGGACAACGTCACCCGCGACGAGGTCGAGGAGTACTGCTACACCATCGAGCAGCTCTACGGCGACTACGTCGACGAGTTGGCCGCCGAGACGACCCTCTCCCAACGGGAGGCCCAGACGTGGGTGCTCCGGAACCTCGTCCACGAGGGCGCCGACCGCCTCTCGTTCGAGGCCGTCGGGCTGTACGTCTGGGCGATCGGTCGGTCGGCCGAGGGCGACCCGCTGTCGCGAACCATCGTGAGCGCGTACCACGATCGGGCGGCGGCGAAGATCGACGCCGCGGAGGCGACGGTGAAGCGGACCCAGCCGCCGCCGTACCCCGACGAGAGCCACGACGAACCGACGATGCTCTGGGTGGAGGGCGAAGTCGCCGAACGCCTGGCGCGCCGGCTCGAACCCGAGGAGACCTACAGCGACGCCCTCGAGCGCCTGCTCGACGGAACGCTGGATGCGCTTCCGCTCGCCGACCTGCTCGAACGATTGCGCGACGCCGGCGCAGTGTTCGTGGGCGTCCGAACCGTCCAGCCCGGGTGGGACCGCGACCTCCCGCTGTCGGTCCACGGCCCGCCGTCGATGGACGCGAGCGTCGAGGCCGACGCCGTCCGGATCGACGGGACGCCGTACCCGTTCGGGATCGAGACGCGACCGGCGGACACCGGCACGGAGTCGTTCCTGACGCTGTTCGCGGCCGACGCGACGGAGCGCGTCACCCCCGAAGCGGGGGTCGACCGCCTCCGTCGGGCGCTTACGATGGTCGAGGCCACCCTCCCCGAGTCGGTCGAACGAGCGCGGGAGGCGGGGGTGGAGGCGCTCGCGGTGGCGAACCAGCCGGTTGGGGCGGGCGCACACCTCGTCGCCGTCGGAACCGGGCTGGAGACCGACCCGCTCGAACACCTGGATCGCCTCGTGCTCGACGACCGGACGCTCGACGTCACCCGCACGACGACGGTCACGCCCGACGAGTACGCCGACGAGGAGACCACCCTCCTGTGGGCGGCTGCGGACGTCGGTTTCGGGGACCCGCGGGACCTCCCGAGCGATCCGACCGAGCGGCGCGAGCGGTTCCCGGCGGCGGTGCTGCGGACCGCGTAGCCGTCGGCGCCTCCGACGGCGGACCGCGTTGCAGCCCGATCACACGGGAGCGAACTCGTCGGGGGCGGGCCGACGCGGCCGCCGACTCGGCCGGGGCTGCGCTCCGCGGCCGCACACGAAGGCGTGGAGTTTTCATCACTCGCCCCGAAGCCCGGGCCGATGTTGGAGGGTGTCAACGTCGCGCTCGGGGTCTCGGGCAGCATCGCCGCCGTGACGGTGGTGGAACTCGCCCACGAACTCCGGCGGCAGGGCGCCGCGGTCCGCGGCGTGATGACCGACAGCGCCTGCGGGATCATTCATCCGTGGGCCGTCGAGTTCGCGACCGAGCAGAGTGTGGTGACCGAGATCACCGGCCGCGTCGAACACGTGGAGCTCTGCGGCCGCGAGGGGTGGGCCGACGTGTTGCTCCTCGCGCCCGCGACCGCGAACACCGTCGGGAAGGTCGCGAGCGCGGTCGACGACACTCCGGTCACGACGTGTGCCACCACCGCGCTCGGCGCGGGCGTGCCGGTGGTGATCGCGCCCGCCATGCACGAGCCGATGTACGACCACCCGGGCGTACTCGACGCGATCGACCGCGTGGCGTCGTGGGGCGTCGACTTCGTCGACCCCCGGATCGAGGAGGGAAAGGCGAAGATCGCGACCGAGGACGCGATCGTGACCGCGGCCGCGCGGGCGGCGGCCGACGGCACCCTGGGTGGGAAGCACGTCGTCGTCACCGCGGGCGCGACCGCGGAGGCGATCGATCCAGTCCGGCTCCTGACCAACCGCGCCTCGGGCAAGACTGGTCGCGCGGTCGCCCGCGCGTGTCACGTCCGTGGCGCGGACGTCACGCTGGTCCACGACGGCGGCGACGTCCACTGCGCCGACACGGTCACCGTCGAGTCCGCCGCGGAGATGCGCGACGCCGTTCTGGCTGCGGTCGGCGGCGGATCCGGCAGCGGGAGCGGGACGGAGGACGGCTCCGCCGCGGACGCCGTGGTGTCGGCGGCGGCGATCTCGGATTACACCGTCGACGCCGCGACCGGGAAGCTCCGGTCCGGAGAGCCGCGGACCCTCGACCTCGACCCGACGCCGAAGCTGCTCGACGCCGTCCGGGAGGCGCACCCGGACCTCCCGATCGTGGGGTTCAAAACCGAGACCTCGGGCGAGGACGGCGCGATGGTCGACGCCGCCCGCGACCTCCGCGACCGGGTCGGGTGTGCGTTCGTCGTCGCCAACGACGCGTCGGTGATGGGCGACGACGACACCCGGGCCCTGTTGGTCGACGACGGCGTCACCGAATTTTCCGGGTCGAAGGCGGCGCTCGGCGGCGCGGTCGCGGACCGGCTGGCCGCCGAACTCGGCTGACTCGGGCGGTGGCGGGTCGCGCTACAGCAGTCCTACGAGCGTCGCGGCCAGGACCACGACCACGAGCAGCACGCTCGTGGCGATGCTCGCCCGGAGGCTGCCGTCGCGCAGTCCGTCCTCGCCGACGACGCCGGACAGCGGCCCGCGGATCGTCGCGTAGGGATCCGCTGCGGCCGAAAAGGCCCGCCGAGTGGTCGCGACCGCGCCGCGGTCGACCGCCGCGAACGCCCCGGTCGCGCCGCGGACGACCCCGCGAACGCCGTAGAACGTGAGCGGCTCGATCACGCGGTCGACGTCCACGCCCGACCCGATCTTCGAGAGCGGTTTCCGCACCGCGAGGAACCCGACGACACCCAGCGCCGCCAGCGCGAACCCCTCCCCGAGGTGGCTCAGGGTGAACGGGTGGGCGTCGGCGGTGCTCCCGGGCAGCAGCGCGAACAGCGCGTCGGGGTACAGCCCGAGCACGACACACAACCCGGCGACGCCGAGCATGGCGATCCGCTGGCCGGTCACCGACGGCTGGACCGCCCACGTCCCCGAGGACTCCTTCAGGAACGCGTAGTAGCCGAACTTGATGAACGACATGAACGTCCCCACGCCCGCCGCGAGCAGGATGTAGAAGATGCCGTCGAGGTGCTCTTTGTGCGCCGCGGCGGTGATCATCCCCTTGCTCACGAAGCCGTTGAACCCGGGGAACCCGCTGATCGACAGCGCCGCCACGGTGAACGCCAGCGCGGTCACCGGCAGCGCCCGCCCCAGCCCGCCGAGATATTTCAGGCTCTGCGTGTCGGTCCGCGAGATCACGACCCCCGCGGTCATGAACAGAAGCGCCTTGTACAGGATGTGGTTGAACACGTGGGCGAACGCCCCCGCGGTCGCCAGCGCCGTCCCGACGCCGACGCCCGCCACCATGTACCCCACCTGCGACTGGATGTGATACGACAGCAGCCGGCGCATGTCGTTCTGGAGCAGGGCGTAGACGACGCCCACCAGCGCCATCGCCGCGCCCATGTACGCGATCGCGAGGTTGCCGTCGGGGAACGCCCGAGCGAGCCCGTACACCCCCGTCTTGGTGGTGTACACCGACAGGAACACGCTCGCGGCGACGTGGGGGCGCGGGTAGGTGTCGGGCAGCCAGGTGTGGAGCCCCACGAACCCCACGTTGACCCCGATCCCGACCGCGGCCAGCGCGGCGGGGATCCCGGGCGCGATGCCGTCGGCGGCGGAGAAGAGGAACGACCCGACCGCGGTGTAATGCCACACCACCGCGATCATGAGCAGGCTGCCGCCGATCCCGTGGTAGATGGCGTACCGGAACCCCGCCCTGACCGCCTCGCCGCCGTAGTCCCACACGAGGAGCGTGCTTGTGACGGCCATGAGCTCCCAGAAGAAGAGCATCGTGAGCCAGTCGCCGGCGAACACCGCGCCTAAGCTGGTGCCGACGTAGCCCAAGGCGAACGCTGTCTGGCGGTTCCGGGCGTCCGTGGAGTACGAGTAGAGGACCGCAGCGGCGCCGATCAGCCCGAAGATGACGCCCATCACTCGGGAGAACGCGTCGACGTTGAACAGCACGGCGTCGAACCCCAGGAAGGAGACGGGCAGGTAGGTGCCGGCGGGCATCAGAAGCGACCAGACCGCGACGACCGCGGCGGCGCCGAACCCCAGCGCGTGGCCGAGCCGTCGCGAGAGAAGCGGCGCGAGGATGGCGGCGCCGAGCACGAAGAAGGCGGGCGGCGCCACCGCGGGGATGTCCGCGGTCGGCAGCGACACCGACGACGCGAGCACGATCGATCCCGGCATCAGAGCGTCACCCCCGTGACCTCGAGGACGACGCGCTGGATCATCGCGAGAAACACCATCGCCCGCGGCGCGATCCCGAGCGCGACGGCGCCTGCGGCCGCGAACGTGATCGGTCCGAGCATGAACCACGTCGTCTCGGCGCCGAACCCGCGGGCCTCCCACCCGGTGGCGGGCGGGCCGCCGTGGTGGTCGTGGTCGGCTTCGTGGGGATCGTGGTCCGCGTCCGGCGCCCCGTCGCCGGCGTGCGCGGCGTCACCACCCGCCTCGCCGTCGTCGCGGTGGTCGCTCGGGTGGCGGTCGACCGCGTACTCCCCGTCGACTTTCGCCTCGATCTCGACCCGGCTCTCGCCCGCCGACGGTTCGACGTCGGGGTCGACCGCGGCGGTCGCCGGCGATTCACTCGCGTCGAAGCCGTCCTGCCCGTCGGCGACCTCGTCGATGAGGTCGTCGCCGGACTCCGCAGCGTCACCGGCGTCGGAGTCGTCGACCCGCTCCCCGCCGTCAGCACGGACGCGGCTCCCGCCGAGCGGGAACTCCACGAGGGGTTTTGCGTCGGAGTCGTCGGGCGTCTGGAAGAACGCCTGGTAGACGATCGGCCAGAAGTAGGCGACGTTCAGGAGGCCCGACACGAAGAGGACGCCGGCGAACACCGCGGTTCCGGCGTCGATCGCCCCGATCAGGAGGTACCACTTGCTCACGAACCCCGCGACCAGCGGCAGCCCCGCCATCCCGAGGCTGGCGACGCCGAACGCCGCCATGGTGACCGGCATACGCCGGCCGATCCCCGCCATGTCGCTGATGTCGTCGGTGTGCGTCTCGACGTGGATCGCACCCGCACAGAAGAACAGGGTGAGCTTCATGAACGCGTGCGCCGGGATGTGGAGCAGTCCGCCCAGAAGCGCCGCCGGGGAGAGGATCCCCAACCCGAGCACGATGTATGAGAGCTGGCTGATCGTGGAGTACGCCAGCCGGCGCTTCAGGTTGTCCTGTCGGAGCGCGATCACGCTCGCGACCACGATCGTGACGGCCGCGATCGCCGCCAGCGGGAGCCCGACACCCAACTCCGACACCGTCTCCGGGCCGAACACGTCGAGGACGACCCGGGCGATCCCGAACACGCCGCTCTTGACCACCGCGACCGCGTGGAGCAGCCCCGACACCGGAGTGGGCGCGACCATCGCGTCGGGGAGCCACGAGTGGACGGGCATCAGTGCGGCCTTCACCCCGAACCCGCCGGCCAGCAGCGCGAACGCCGCCCGCGCGACGACCGGGTCCGCCGACGCCAGCGCCGCGATCCCGCCGGGCGTGAACGCCACCGTCCCGGTGGTCCAGAACACCAGGACGGTCCCCGCGAGCACCGCGACGCCGCCGCCGAAGGTGTAGGTGAGGTACTTCCGGCCGGCCTGTCTGGCGGTGTCGCTCTCGTCGTGGGCCACGAGCGGGTAGGTCGCGACCGTCAGCAGCTCGTAGAACACGTACAGCGACACGAGGTTCGACGCGAACGCGACCCCGAGCGCCGCGCCGACGCTGCCCGCGAACGCCGCGAAGTACCGGGTCTGGGAGTGCTCGTTGAGCCCGCGCATATACCCGATGCTGTAGAAGCTGGTGACCAGCCACAGCAGGCTGGCCACGAGGGCGAAGATCATCCCCAGCGGGTCCGCGCGGAGGGTGAGGTCGATCCCGGGGACCAGCGTGCCGAGCCGGGTGACGTGTGGCGTCCCCGCGAGCGCCGACGGCACGAGGCTCGCGACGATGCCGAACGTCGAGAGCGCCGCGAGGATCGTGACGCCCTCGCGGACGTTGGGGTTGCGGCGCGATGCGACGATCGCCAGGACGCCGACCGCGGGGACGAGAACCGCCGCGAGCGGCCAGAGCGAGAGGGTTTCGGTCATTGGAAGGACACCTCCACCACGGGCTCGAACGCCGCGATGAGGTCGGTCGCGAACACGCCGAGGACGACCGCGGCGACCGCGGCCGCGACCACGATCAGCCGGGCCCGCATCGGGACCGTGGAGACGGGTGCGTCGACGGCGTCGGCGTCGGGGACGTCACCCGCGTCAACGCCGGGGGTGCCGTCGGCGTCGGAGCCGCCGGACCCGGCGCCGCTCCCGTCGGCGGTCAGCGCGGCGTCGGCGTCGGCGGCCGCCGTCGCGTCGGGTTGCTCGGCCACGCCCGCCGGGGCGGGTGCGTCCCGGAAGTAGAGCCGCTCGATGACCCGGGCGAAGTACGCGAGCGTCAGCAGCGTGCTCACGATCGCGACGCCGGCGACGATCCACCGGCCGCCCTCGACCGCGCCGAGGACGATGTGCCACTTGCCGGCGAACCCGACCGCCGGCGGCACGCCCACCAGTGCGAGCGCCAGCACCGCGAAGGCCGCGCTCACGACCGGCGCCCGGTCGGCCATCCCCGCGAGGTCGTCTATGGTCCGGCCGCCCGCGACCGCCGCGAGCGCGCCCACCGCGACGAACAGCCCGGCCTTCATGACCGCGTGGCCGACGAGGTGGACCAGGCCGCCCACGAGTGCGGTCTCGTTGACCACCGCGAACCCGGCGACAACCAGGCCGAACTGCGAGACCGACGAGTACGCCAACATGCGCTTGAGGTCGGACTGCAACACCGCGAGCACGGAGCCGATCACGACGCTGACCGACGCCAGCACCACGAGCGTGTCGAGCGCGACCGGGACCGCGGCGTCGAACGCGGGGGTGAACACCGTGTAGAGCACGCGGAACAGCGCGTACGCCGACGCGGTCGACACCAGCGCGGAGATGTACGCCGCGACGCTGTCGGGCGACTCCGCGTAGGCGTCGGGTTGCCAGGTGTGCAGCGGGAACAACGCGGTCTTCACGCCGAGCCCGACCGCGATCAGCGCGAAGCCCGTCAGGATCAGCGGCGAGTCGTAGCCGACCTCGGGGAGCAGCCCCGCGAGGTCGGCCATGTTCAGCGAGCCCGTCGAGATGTAGAGGTAGCCGACCCCGAGGAGGTACAGCGACGCGCCGATGGTGCCGACGAGCAGGTACTTCAGGGCGGCGAGCGCCGCGGCGGGCGACCGGCCGGTCGCGACCAGGGCGTACGTCGCCAGCCCGGTGATCTCCAAGAAGACGTAGAGGTTGAACAGGTCGGCGGTCACGAACATGCCCGAGATCCCCGCGGTGAGGACGAGGAGTTCGCTGTAGAACGTGTTCGAGCGGGGGCCGGCGGCGCGGGCGTAGACGACGACCGCGAGCGTCACCGCCGACACCAACACGACGAGCGCCGCCGAGACCCCGTCGGCGACGAGTTCGATCCCGAACGGCGGGACGTAGCCGCCGACCGCGTAGGAGACCCGGCCCGCCGAGCGAACCGTCAGGGCGACGCTCACCGACAGCCCGAGGTGGACGACCGCCGCGACCGCGGCCGCGATCCACCCGGTGTTCTCCCGGAGCCGGCCCGCGGCGATCGGCGCCAACGCGAGCACGATCGGGACCACAACCAGCAGCGGGAGCGCGTCAGTCATGGCTCCGCACCTCCTCGATCGCGTCCTCGTCGAGCGTCCCGTAGGCGTCGTAGATCCGGACGACAAGCGCAAGCGCCACCGCAGTCAGGCTGACGCCGACCACGATCGCGGTCAGGATCAGGACGTGTGGCAGCGGGCTGGCGTACGGCCCCGACCCGTGGCCGAGCAGCGGCGGGGCCGCGCCGGTGACGTACCCGCTGGTGACGAAGAACAGGAAGATGCCCACCTGGAAGATGTTGAGCCCGATGACCTTCTTCACGAGGTTGGGGCTGGCGGTGACGCCGTAGAGCCCGATCCCGATCAGAGCGACGACCACGAGGTAGCTGAACCGGGTCGCGAGCAGATCGATCTGGCCGGTCAGGCCGACGTGGTCGATCACGTTCCGTCACCACCCGTGCCGTCCCCGTCAGTGTCGCGATCCGCCCCGTCGGCGACCGGCTCGAAGTCACCGCTGGCGAGGCTGAAGAACAACCCGACCAGAACGCCGGAGACGACCGCGCCGATCCCGAGCTCCACCAGTTCGATCCCGTACTTCGTGCCGGTCGACCCGTAGCCGTACGCGGCGTACTCGAGGAACGCGCCCTCGAGCGCGACCGCGCCGAGGCCGATGAAGGCGAACGCCGCGCCGCCGCCGGTTATCGCCGCCCGGGTCAGCGGGCCTTCGAGCCACACGCGGGTGGCGTCGATCCCGAACGCGAACGCCAACAGCAGTACCGCGGCGGCGACGAGGACGCCGCCCTGGAAGCCGCCGCCCGCCGAGTCCGCGCCGTGGAACATCACGAACAGTCCGTAGGCGAAGACGAACGGCGCCACCACCCGGACCGTGGTCATGATGATGGTGCTCTCGACGTAGGTGCCGTCCGAGTCCGACCGGCTCATACGTACGCCTCCTGCCGGAGCACGAGCAGCACCGCGACTCCCGCGGCGATGACCACGGTGGCTTCCCCCAGCGTGTCGAACCCGCGGTACGCCGCCAAGACCGCAGTGACGGCGTTTTCGACGCCGGTCTCGGTGTAGGCGTTGTCGAGGTAGTACGCCGTGACCGGCGACGTCGCGACCGGGGAGTCGGCGGCGCCGACGGCGGGCAGCGACCCGACCGTCGCGAGCAGCGTTCCCACGAGCACAGCCACGACCGCGGCCGGTCGCCACTTGATCCGCTCGAAGAGGCGGTCGCCGCCGGGGCGGACCGTCTTCGCGATCGTGACGAGGAAGAACACCGTGGTGATGCCCGCCCCGACCGCGGCCTCCGTCAGCGCCACGTCGGGGGCGGCGAGCAGGACCCACGCGACGGAGATGCCGAAGCTGAACGAGGCGAACGCCACGATCGCGTTGAGGACGTCTCGGAGGGCGATCGCCGCCACCGCGCCGAACGCCGTGAACACGAGGATCGCGGTGAACGCGATCGACTCGGTCGTCATTCCTCACCCTCCGTCGTCCAGGGCATAATGCCCTGATCGTATGCGGCGCGCGTGATCGCGTGCGCGGCCGTCGGGTTCGTCACGAAGAGGAACAGCCCCAGGAGCGCCGTCTTCGCGACCGCGAGATCGGCGCCGAACACCAGGCCGACGCCGCCCAGCGTCAGGATGATCCCGAGGGTATCGCTCTTCGAGGTGGCGTGAGCCCGCGTGTACAGGTCCGGGAGCCGGACGATGCCCACGACCGCGACGAGGCCGAAGAACGTCCCGGCGGCGACGAGCGCCACGATCAACACCTCCGTGATCGTCACTCAGATCACCCCCCCACGCTCGACCGTGAACTTCGAGATCGCGATGCTCATGAGGAAGTTCAGCAGGCCGTAGACCAGCGCCACGTCGAGGAATCCGGGACGGCCGAGCGCGGCCGCCAGCAGCGCGAGGACAACCACCGCGTTCGTTCCGATGGCGTTGACCGCGATGACGCGGTCCTGTATCGTCGGGCCGACGACGATCCGGTAGACGAGGACGGCGGCGAAGGCGACGAACGCCACCGCCGCACCCAGGAGTACCGTCTGGACGAGGCCGGACGCCGCCATCACTCGGCCTCCCCTCGGGGACCATCCGGGTCGCCGTCCGACTCCGGCGTCGTCGCTCGGGCGTCCGAATCGATCTCGGGTGTCGCGGCCGTCCGCTCCGCGCCCGGCGTCGGACCCCCGGTCGAATCGCCGTCCGCGTCGGTGAGGGTGGGCGCGTCAGTCCCGGAAGCGTCGGCCGCGTCGGCGTCGTCGATCGCCGAGATGCTGCCGCGTTCCGCCGGCGTGGGGACCCTGGCGCCCGATCGCCCGTAGAACACGAACCGGACGGCTCGCTCTAACCCCCCGGCAGCGAGGTCGTCGCGGGCGTCGCCGGTCAGCGTGTGGATGTCGAGTCCCTCCCGGCCGACGTCCACGGTCAGCGTCCCCGGCGTGAGGGTGATGCTGTTGCTGAGGGTCGTGACGGGGAGTCCCCCCCAGACCGCCACCCGGAAGCGCTGCATCTCCGGGTCGATGGGGAGCGACGGGTGGAGGATGATGTACGCGATCGAGAGGTTCGCCTTGGTGATCTCCCAGATCAGATACGGCACGAAAAGCACCATTCTGGCGATCCGGAGGCCCGTCCGGCGCGGCGACGGCGAAGTGACGAAGGAGACGCTCGAAAAGGCCACGGCCGAGAGCAGCGCGGTCAGCCCGCCGGTCGCGAGGTTGAACGGCGTGAGCGACCCCGCGATCAGCAGGTAGAACGCGTAGGTGACGCCGAACGTCGCGATTCCCTTCGAGAGAGTGGTCCGGGAGACCAGCGGGACCCGCGCGGTGCGGCGCTCGACCGGCGCCTCCTCGACGACCAGCGGCGACCGCGCGAGCTCCCGCTCGAACGGCAGCAGCATCGGGGCGTTCCCCCCGGGCTGGTACTCGGGGTCGACGATCACCCGGTCGAGGTCGAACTCGGCGGCGTACTCCACGACGATGTCGGCGAAGTCTTCGGGGCTGAAGAGGTACCGATCCGCGCCGATGACGGCGGTCTCGATCCCGACGTTCGGGGGCTCGGTGTCGTCGTCGTGGTCGAGATCCTCCCGTGCCCAGACGGCGGCCCGGTCGAGCACGTCGACGGCGGCGGCGTCGTCGAGGTCACCCTCGAAAGCGCGCCCGCGAGCGGCGGCGACGAAGTGAACGGTCGCCGCGTCGGCGCCGGCCTCGGCGGCCGATCGCGCCTCGCGAACGGCGTACGCGACCGTGTTCCGGACCGTCGACGACTCGCCGACGGGGACGAGGATCCGGGCACTCGCCGCAGCCATCACCCACCACCCGCGCCGGCGGACAGCAGCCGTGTGTGGTCGATCGCTCGGCTCATACGTTACCCTACCGTTACTAAGGGGGTCAAATACGTCTTCCGCTCCCGCGGCGGTCCGGTTCCGGATCGGCAGCCGGATTTTAGTGTGCGGTTCGACATCAGCCACCCGGTACGGCTTCGCGACCACGGCTCCCGGGCAGGGGTCCGTCGTCGAGCGTATCACTCTGGGAACATAACAATTATCTCGGCTGGGGAAATTGCCGTAGTATGGAACTGAAACGGCTATTCGCGGATGACTCGGCGGTGTCACCTGTCATCGGTGTGATCCTGATGGTCGCGATCACGGTCATCCTCGCGGCGGTCATCGGCTCGTTCGTGCTCAACCTTGGCGGGTCGCTGCAGGATACCGCGCCGCAGGCGAGTTTTAGTTTCGATTACACCGCTAACGGCGGGACGG
>Ga0207753_1000228_pt1 | contig 22903 bp, 22 predicted proteins | sample PonA233FremontCA_2_FD_187273 | JGI IMG/M metagenome (GOLD analysis project Ga0207753, IMG submission 187273) | Salt pond sediment microbial community from Fremont, CA, USA - Pond A23 Sediment 3 (SPAdes) | ecosystem: Environmental > Aquatic > Non-marine Saline and Alkaline > Saline | place: USA... | reverse complement strand
GCGCCTTCAATCCCGGCTCTTCGAAGCGGGCCCTCTACACCGGTCTCCAGCCGGAGGCCCCGCTTCCGCGGTGGCGGCAGGCCCTGTGGGTGGCCCGCTACGTGCGGCACGCCGACGGGGCGGCCTACCGGCCCTTCTCTGTCGAGACGCGCCATTTCTATAGCGAGCGGTCGATGCGGGGCCGGGCGGCGCCCGGCTGGGCGGACCGGGCCGGGTTCGTGGCGCCGGACCCCGGCCGTTACGTGGTCGACGAACGGCGCTTCCGGTTCTTTAAGCAGATCTCGTAGGGATTCGAACCGAAGCCGACTCGTGCTGCACAGCCCGCTGCCCGAAGCGTCGGACAGCGGGCTGGACGGGATGTCTCAAATTCGGCACGCGACCTTCGGGCGCTAGAACAGAACGTTCAGACGCAGTGCAAAGGCACTGAGCTCTCGTTCGCTCGGGGAAAAGTTGCTGCCTCCAACTTCAAAGTCATCTTCGATGTAGTCTGAGGCCCCGAACTCGTATCGCAGCTCCGGCTGGAGTGTCAAGCCTACTCCGGGGAGCGATACATCTGCCCCAACACCTATATTGAACGTGAAAGAGACGTCCTCGAAGTTGTCGTCGAAGTCATCCTCACTGCTTTGGGGAAGGAATGCATTCGGCCCACCTACCACGTACGGACTCACAAGCGGGAGGGGAAGGACCGTGACCCGAATATCGACCGGAACTTCGAAGGCAGTTATATCAAGGTCTCCAACATCCGACGAAACGCTCGAGAAGTCGTAGCTCCCAATTTTTCGATAGAACAGCCCGGGCCGCAGGCTCACAGGGCCAAGGCTGAGATCGTAGACGGCCCCGATGTGGTATCCGGTAGAAGTGTTCTGTACGTCTTGAGCACTCCCGGCATCCTGGATGTCACTCACAGAATCGAAGTTCGCCCCGGCGGCAACCCCCAACTGGGCCTGGGCCGGAATGCTCGTGGCCCCGAGGAGGAGCAGGACCAGAAGACTAGAGTACGCAAGCTGCTTGGTAGACGTGTGCATAGGAGAATTGAGGTGTTTGGCGAGAATGTGCGAGTGCGGCAGCCCCCGGATCCGCCCGCTCATGGGTTGAGCTTCGGCAGACATCCTGTACGAGGAAAGGCGCAGCACAGAGCAGGAAAGTAACGGGGCCGCTGCAAAGTTCCCACCCCAGGTCGAGTCTCTTTCACCAGTCTCTCACATCCCAAACCCCCGGCCTTTTCAGGTCGGCACACCGAGGGGGCACACCCAGGCACAAACGCTCCGGGACGTTATAACTTCGTACTTAGAGCCGTGCTTCCCAGCCGTCTCCTGCAACCTCCACCCGGCAGGCAAGTAGACCCAAAGAGGTCATCAGGCCCCCGGCTCTCCTCCCACCCTTTTGCAACGCAAGTCCTCCATTGTCCCCTCCCATGAAAATTGGCATTACCTGTTATCCCACCTACGGCGGCAGTGGGGTCGTTGCCACCGAGCTCGGAAAAGCCCTCTCCGAGCGCGACCACGAGATCCACTTTATCGCGTCGGATCTCCCCTTTCGGCTCTCCCACGTGGCCGGCAACATCTTCTTCCACGAGGTCAATGTTCAGAGCTACCCGCTCTTTGACTATCCGCCGTACACGCTTTCGCTCACCAGCAAAATGGTGGACATCGCCAAGCACGTGGGGCTCGACCTTCTGCACGTGCACTACGCGCTCCCCCACGCGTCGAGCGCCGTGATGGCCCAGCAGATCCTGAACTCCGAAGACCTCGACCTGCCCGTCGTCACCACCCTCCACGGCACCGACATCACCCTCATTGGGCAAGACCCGTCGTTTGCCCCCGTCGTCACCTGGTCGATCAACGAGTCTGACGGCGTGACGGCCGTCTCCAGCTACCTCCGCCAGGAGACCTACGATCACTTCGAGATCACCCAAGACATTGAGGTCATTCCGAATTTCATCGACACCGACCGCTTCGTGCGGCAGGACAAGGAGCACTTCAAGCAGGCGCTCTGTCCGAACGGGGAGAAAGTAATTGTTCACGTCTCCAATTTCCGCCCCGTGAAGAACACCAATCAGGTCGTGGAGGTCTTCCATCGCTTGCAGAACGGGACCTCCAACGTGAAGCTGCTGCTGGTGGGCGACGGCCCCGATCGGGTGCCAACGGAGCGCAAGGCCCGAGAGCTTGGGGTGTACGAGGACGTGCGCTTCCTCGGCAAGCAGGACCCCATCGAGGAAATCCTGTCAATCGCCGATGTCTTCCTCATGCCGAGCGGCTCGGAGACCTTCGGGCTGGCGGCCCTGGAGGCCATGGCCTGCGAGGTGCCGGTCGTGGCCAGCGACGTGGGGGGGCTGCCGGAACTGATCGTGGACGGCGAGACCGGCTTCCTCTGCCCGCTCGACGACATCGACGAGCTCACCGAGTGCACCCAAACCCTCCTGACCGACGAAGCCCTCCACGACGAGATGGCCGCAGCGGCTCGCACCCGTGCGGTCGAGACGTTCGACATCGACCGGGTCGTGCCTCAGTACGAGAGCTACTACGAGCGCGTCCGAGCGGCGGCCCTTCCGTCCAGCGCCTAGCGCTCCCAACTACGCCCGGAGCGCCTCCTGCACGAACGGATTCTGCGCACGCTCCTGCCCGATGGTGGTCGGCGGGCCGTGGCCGGGATAGATCGCAACGTCGTCGCCAAGGGGGAGTAATGTCTCGGTGATCGAGTTGAGCAGCTGTGCACGGGAGGTTTCCGGAAGGCCCTGCGTGCGCCCGATCGAGTTCTGAAACAGGACGTCCCCCGTGAGGGCCTGTCGGCTCGGGCGGTGCACGAAGGAGATGGAGTCGGGCGAGTGGCCCGGCGTGTACAGGACCTCGAGCGTCACGTCGCCGAACGAAATGGCATCTTCCGCCGCAAGGTGGGTCGTAGGCACGGAGGGCGGATCGACCTCCACCCCGAACGCCGTGGCCTGCTCCTCCGCCCGTTCGATGAAGGGCACCGCGGCCTCGTGGGCCTGAAATCGCTGGCCGAACTGCTTCTCGAAAAACCGGCACCCGAAGATGTGATCGACGTGCGCGTGGGTCAGAAGCAGGTGGCGCACCTCGAGGTCGTGCTCTTCGACGGTGTTCATCACCTGCTCGCACTCGGCCTCGGTCTCGCAGCTGGCGTCGACGAGCACGGCCTCCCCCTGGTCGTGGCAGAGGTAGCAGTTCGTCATGAAGGAACTGAAGGTAAACGGCTCGACCTGCATCCGGATCGTGGGGCCCTGATGGAAAAAAACACGGAGGTGGACTTCCCAATTCGTCTCCGTCCCCGAAGATCCAACGAGGCGCCTCGGCGTTTCTCCACCTCCCCGTCCCCCGAACACGCGATTCGTCCCCGGCGTTTATACGGCGCTTTGGGCGGGCTCTTCGCGAGGACCCTTTCTCTTCATGCTGCGGCGGCTTCACTGGATCGTCCTGCGTCGGCTGCCCGGCCCCTTCTTCGGGTGGCTCGGCACGCTCATGTTTCTGCTGCTGATGCAGTTTCTGATCCGGTGGCTGCCCGAGATTGCGGGCAAGGGCATCCCCCTCCCCGTGATCGTCGAGCTGATCGCCTACAACCTGGCGTACATGGTGGTGCTGGCGGTGCCGATGTCGGTGCTGCTAGCTGCCCTGATGGCGTTCGGCGAACTGGCCGAGTCGCAGTACTACACCGTCATCAAGAGCACCGGCATCTCCTTCGGCCAAATCGTGTGGCCGACACTCGTGGTGGCGGCCCTCCTCATGGGGGGCATGCTCTACTTCAACAACGTGATGCTGCCGGAGGCCAACCACCGGGCCCGCCAGCTCTGGAGCGACATCCGGGGCAAGCGGCCCGGCTTTGAACTCCAACCAGGGGTCTTCTACGAGGGCCTGGAGGACTACAGCATCCTCGTCGGGGACCGGCCCACAGGTACCAACGAGCTAATCGACGTGACGATCTACGACTACACCCAGGGCCGAGACCGGCAGGCGGTCATCAAGGCCGAGCGGGGCGTGATCGAGTCGCGCGGCGAGGGCGCCCGCCTCACCCTGACGCTGCGGAACGGAGAGATGCACCGCCCCCTGCCCGCCGACGCCAACAACCGGGCGGAGCGGTACGAGCGCCTCGCCTTCGACCGCCACCGCATCCAATTTACCCTCTCGAACGCGGTCTTCCGCCGCTCGGAGTCGGACGAGACATCTCGTTCCACCCGGACCATGCGCACCCCGCAGTTGCTGGAGACCCTGGACTCCCTAGAGGCCCAACGGGTCTCCAAATACCAGACCCTGTACGAACGGGTCCAGGCCCGGATCTCACCGTCTCCCCCCGACTCGGCCGCCGCAGACACTTCGGCACCGCCCCCGGTTGCAACGACGCATTCGTCCCCCTACCTCGCCCTCGCCGATGTCGCCGACGACACACGCCGTTCGGTGGTGGCCCCGGCCATCCAGAACGCCCGGTCGGCCCAGTCTGCCCTTCAGAACACCCGGCGGGACACAGAGTGGCAGGGCCAGCGCATTCGGAGTTACCAGGTCGAGCTCTACAAAAAGTTTTCGATCGCCCTCGCCTGCTTCATCTTCATGTTCGTCGGGGCACCGCTGGGCCTTGCGCTCCGGCGGGGCGGACTCGCCACGACTGGGGCCGTCGCACTCGGCATCTTTATGTTTTACTGGATCACGCTCGTGCAGGGCGAAAAGCTGGCGGAGCGGGGCTTTTTTCCGCCGTGGCTGGGAATGTGGATCGCCAACCTCCTCATGTCCGGCGCGGGCCTCTGGTTGATCCTGTACGTCGTCCTGGACCTGGGCGCAACCCCTCCTCTCCGCCGGCGCCTCTGGGACTGGCTGCGATCCCTCCGGTCGTGAGCCGTCTTGCGGCGCTTCGCCCACCCCGTCTCTGCTTCCCCTTCCTCCCCGCCGATGCTCTACCTAGTGCCCACCCCGATTGGCAATCTGGACGACATCACGTTGCGTGCCCTGCGGGTGCTGCGAGAGGTGGACCTGATCGCCTGCGAGGACACCCGGACCTCCGGCCACCTTCTGGACCACCACGACGTAGACACCCCCACCACGAGCTACCACGAGCACAACGAGCGCGAGAAGACGCCCGAGCTGATCGCCCGCATGCGGGTGGGGCACGACGTCGCCCTCATCAGCGACGCCGGCTCGCCGGGCATCTCAGACCCCGGCTTCTACATCGCTCGTGCCTGCTGGAGGGAGGACATTGAGGTGCAGGCCTTGCCCGGCCCCACCGCCCTCATTCCGGCCCTCACCGCCAGCGCCCTGCCCAGCGACCGCTTCGTCTTCGAAGGCTTCCTGCCCAAGAAGCAGGGACGCCAGACCCGCCTCACAACGTTGGCGGATGAGCCACGCACCATCGTGATCTACGAGTCGCCGCACCGGCTGCTTCGTACCCTGGAGGACCTCATCGAACACTTTGGGGCCGACCGCAGGGCCGCCGTGGCCCGGGAGCTCACGAAAAAATACGAAGAAGTCGAACGGGGAACGCTCAAAGAGGTGCGGTCGTATTTCGCGGGGTATACGAAAGTACGGGGCGAATGCGTTGTCATCGTTGATGGGATGTCCTGAGCCCTCGAAGCATCCGTCCCGAACATCTCTTGGAGGTCCCCCCACTCTCGAAGCCCTTCACGTACCGGTTTCGATCATTCTGTGAGATCGTCCGTCCTCGTTCTTCTGAGTCTCGCCCTCATGGCGGTCGCCCCCGCCCACGCCCAGGAAGGGTCGGACGAATGTACGGTGGGCCAGCTGGAAATGGCCGACGCGTCGTCGTCCACGGCGTCCCCGACCGGGGGCCCCGACTCGTCCGCCACGCTGGCCAAGCGGTCAGCCGTTACCGACCCCCGTCCCGCCGTGTCGGTGTCCCCTACGACGGAGGCGGAGGCCTTCGTGCAGGACCGCATCGGGGAGGATGGGCTCCATGTGGTCCACTTCTGGGCCCCCTGGTGCTCCAATTCTCGAAACGAGCTGGACAACGGCTGGGGCGGCCTCGTCGCAGACAACCCGGACGTCACGTTCACATTCGTTACCGTGTGGAACGACAACGAGAAAGGGACGGCGACGCTGAATGATTATAACCTTCCAGACCGGGTCGCCGAGGTCACACAGCCCGACCTCGGCTCCAGCGACAACGAGGAAAACCGACGCTATTCCTTTTTGGGGCTCCCGGTCACCTGGATTCCCTCCACCTGGATTTTCCACAGCAACGGGGAGCTCGCCTTCGCCATGAACTACGGCGAGATGGAGATGGACACCATTCAGCAGCTCCTCGACGCGACGAGCGCCGACTGGTAGTCCCCGTTCTCTGATCGATCACAGCGCTCCCTCTGTGTATTTTCATACTCTCGCGCTTCTCGACATTAGTGTTTTCTCCCTAGGATGAACCGGAAGAGGATCGACCGTCTTACCGCCGGGCTTGTCTTTCTCTGGGCGCTCGGCCTGTATCTGGCGACTGTTGCGCCAACCGTTTCGTTTTGGGACCCTGGGGAGCGCATCGCAAGTGTTTACACGCTGCAGGTGATGCACCCGCCGGGGGCCCCGTTCTACCTTCTCCTGGGCCGGCTCTTCTCCATGCTGGCGCCGTCGCAGGAAACGGTGGCCCTGGCCGTCAACCTGCTCTCGGTCTTGGCCAGCGCCGGAACCGTCCTGCTCGCCCATCTCATCATCGTCCGCCTCGTGCGGCGCTGGCAGGGCGATCGGAGTGAGCTGGACACGGCCCCCTACGCCATCTCCCTCGCCAGCGGGGTCGTCGGCGCCGTGGCCTTTTCGGTGAGCGACTCCTTCTGGTTCAACGCGGGCATCGCCGAGGTCTATGCCCTCTCCACGTTCTTTACGGCGCTGGTCGTGTGGCTCGTGCTGCGGTGGAGCAGCGCGGCGCGCGCCGAGGAGGCCCGGCAGGGGGGCAGTCCGCAGCCGTTCCAGCTCAATGCCAACCGCTACCTCGTCGTCATCGCCTTTCTTTTTGGCATGGCCACCGGGGTCCACCTCTTGAGCCTGCTGGCATTCTTCTTCGTCGCCTTCATCGTCTTCTTCACCGAGTTTGACCGCGAGCACTGGACCTCCCGCCAGCGCTGGCTCCGCATCGTAGGCGCCGGGGCCGTCGCCTCCGCCCTCTTCTTCGCCATCTATCCCGGCATCATCGTGGGGATGCCGAGCCTCTTTGCCTCCGTCGGGGCTCCGTTTTTGACCGCAACCGTGCTCGCCCTCATCCTGGCCTACGGAATCTACGCCACCCACCGGCGCCGCATGCCGGTGGCCAACCTGGCCTTTATGTGCGTCACGGTCATCTTCATCGGCTACGCGTCGTACGCGCTCGTCTTCGTCCGGAGTGCGACCGATCCGCCGATCGACATGAACAACCCGGACACCATCGAGAACTTCATCTCGTACCTGGAGCGGGAGCAGTACGGGGACACGCCGCTCCTGCAGGGCGTCACGTTCAACGACGAGACCGGTCAGGTCAGCCGCCGCGATGGCGAGTCGACGCTGTTTCCCCGGCGCCACTCCGTAGACCCTCAGCACTGGAACGTCTACGAACGCTACGACTCCGACCTGGAGTTCTTTCTCGACTACCAGATGGGCTACATGTACGTCCGCTACTTCCTCTGGAACTTCTCCGGGCGGGCGAGCGACGTGCAGGGCGCCCCCTGGATCACCGGCATCCCCGGGCTCGACCAGCACGCCAACACGCAATCGCTGGAGACCCCGAGCGAGAAGGAGTCGCGGAACGTGTACTTTGCACTTCCGCTTCTGCTGGGCCTGTTCGGCGCCTTCTACCACTTCGGCCGCGACTGGCGACGGGCGTTTAGCGTCTTCGTGCTGTTCTTCATCACGGGCATCGGCATCATCATCTACCTGAACCAGACGCCGATGCAGCCGCGCGAGCGGCACTATTCGTACGTCGGGAGCTTCTTTGCCTTTAGCCTCTGGATCGGCATCGGGGCCGGGGGGCTGATGCAGATGGCCTACGAGTCCGTCCGAGACTCCCTCTCCGGCGCTGCTCGACTGGTGCCGGCCCTCGGGGCGGGACTGCTCGTCTTCATGGCCGTCCCCGGATGGATGGCGCTGGAGAACTACGGCGACCACGACCGCTCCGAGAACTACGTGCCGCGCGACTACGCGCACAACATGCTTACGAGCGTCGAGGAGAACGGCATCCTGTTCACCAACGGCGACAACGACACCTATCCGCTCTGGTACCTACAGACCGTCGAGGGGGTGCGGAAGGACGTGCGGGTGGTCAACCTGTCGCTGCTGAACACGAAGTGGTACGTGCGCCAGCTCAAAAATGAGACCGCGTACGAGTCCGAGCCCCTGCCCATTTCCCTATCGGAGGAGGAGATCGACCAGCTGGGCTACCGGCGTTGGAAGCCCAAACAAATGAAGCTGCCGGTGAACACCGACGCGCTTCAGTCCGAGCTCTCCGCCTACCTGCCCGACTCGGCCGGCGCCTCGCGCCTCGAGAGCCCCATGACCTGGGAGTTGAAGGGACGCCCGTTTCAGCAAGACACGCGCATCCTGCAGACTGCCGACGTGGTCACCTACGACATGCTGCGGACCAACGCGGGAAACGGGTGGCGCCGCCCGCTCTACTTTGCCGTGACGGTGGCCCGCTCCGGGCAGCTCAACCTCAACAACTACTTTCAGCTGGAGGGCCAGGCCTACCGCGTGCTTCCCATCAAGCACGACAACCCGCTCGGCCGAGTGATTCCGGGACTGACCGACCAACGCCTGGCGGACTTTCAGTTTACGAACCTCAACGACTCGACCGTCTACTACAACGAGAACGCACGGCGAATGGTGGACGGGTATCGCCTCCACTACTCCCATACGGCCGAGCAGTTGGGGCAGAAGGGCCATCCAGACACCGCCGAACGGCTCCTGTCCGACTTCACGGAGGCCGTTCCGTTTACGACCATTCCGGCCGACATGCAGACCCTCTTCTTCACGGCCCAGGCCTACCAGAGCCTGGGCAGGACCGACAAGGTGGCCGCCCTGTTGACCGACGCCGAGCCGATGGTCCTCGCCCAGCTTCGGTCGTCAAGCTCTCGGCGTCGGTTCAGTCGCGCCCTTCAGTATGCGGGCCGGATACGGTCTTCGTACCTGAAGGCCAATCAGACGAACGCCGTACAGGCCTTCGACCAAAAAATCGAGCAGGTCCTGGCCGAAGTGCCGTTCCAGGTCCCCGCCCGGCTCCGCCAGGCGTACGGCCTTGCCAGCGACTCGGTACGCGAGCCGTCTCAGATGCCTGCGATGCCGGGCGCTCCCCCCGACGCCCCATCTCAGCCCTCCGGCCAGCCCTCTCCACCTCCCAATGAGTAAAAAAATAGGAGCGTGCCTCCGTCTCGTACCCGTCGTGACCCTTGCCGTGGGACAACGCCACGCCATCGTTTCGGATAGCGTGGGCCGGGTGCCTTGTTTTCTGTAGCCGTATTCCCCCGTTCCGGAAATCCCCCTTTTCCTTGACAGAGGGACCAACCCAAATTATATTTAGCGCAGATTATATTTAGCGGCAGTCTCACATTGTAGCGCACTTCGTCAACCGTGCGAGGCCTTATAGATGTGAAGTCACGGATGACCGCTTTTTAATCACGTCGGCGCCCGCCTTGCATTTCACGAAGTGCCCGTCAAGGGTTTGACGAAGGCCATTGTTGTTCCGCGCGACTTCTTTCCCAAGTACGACTTCTCCCCCAAGACCGTCACATCTCTTGGGACGACCCAGTCACTGTGATTGAATCGATGCTATGAAGACAAGTACGGTCAAGTGGTTTGACGCCAAGAAAGGGTATGGGTTTATTCACCACCCCGGCGACGGCGAGGACGTCTTCGTTCACTACTCGAACATTCAGTCGGACGAGGACTACAAAACGCTGAAGAGCGATCAGCACGTCCAATTTGAGATGAACGACGGGCCCAAGGGCTTACACGCCCTCGAGGTGATGCCCTTGGACGAGGAGGACGCTTCTTCTCCGAACACTGAGGAAGAGGCGGGGCTCGCGCCCGCGGACGTGGATCCCACGGCTACGGTCGACCCCTCCCCGTCCGGCAATGAGTCCTCTTCGGACTCTTCGTGGTAGCCTCCCCCCGACGCTTCTTCTCCACGCCCCGTCCGGCCCTGTGCCCGCCGAATACCCAGAGGCTCTTTCGATCGAACAGGATCATCCCTCCCGTCGACTCGACGCGGAGACCCTTCGGCGACTCATCCACCACGTGGTGGCCGCGGAAGAAACCACGCTGGTTCACTTGAGCCTGGTGCTTACCGACCACGACACGGTTCGTCGCCTGAATCAGTCATATCTCGACCACGACTACGACACGGACGTCCTGTCCTTCTCGCTCCAAGAGGGGCCAGCCCCCACCGCCTCTCCAGACAAAGACGGAATCGAAGGAGAGGTGTACGTAGACTTGGACACGGCGGCCGAGCGCCACGACGAGTTCGACACGTCGTTCGAACGGGAGGCCTGCCGGTACGTCGTTCATGGCCTCCTGCACCTCGTTGGGTACGACGACGCAAAGCCGGCAGGGCAGGCCGCGATGCGGGCGAACGAAGATCGGTACCTTGATGCGGTCTTGTCGGCGCCGTCCTCGTGACACAGGCGCCTACCACGCCCCTGCGGCCGCAGCAATCCGGAGCGCGGTCCGGAATCCATCGCCGACCGCGCTCGTGGAACTATTCCCTGCGTCCCGAAATCTGACGTATCGCTTTGGGCATCGCGGGGAGCGGTGGGGGCTCGTCTCGTCTACCCATTCACAACACAGGGATCGCCTTATGGCCTTCCAGACCCAGATCACGACGCGCCACGTTGACGTGAGCGATCGCGTCCGCGAACATGCCCGCGACCGAACCGCCAAGCTGGAACAGTTCTACGACGGGATCACCGGCGCACACGTCATCCTCGGGAAGGACAATTCTCCCGCCGAAAACAAGACAGCCTCAATCAACATCGACGTGTATCAGAAGCGCCTCTCGGCCGAAGACTCGGCAAGCAGTCACGAACAGGCGGTCAACTTGTGCGTCGATCACCTGCGCCGACAGCTCGAAAAGTACAAGGCCAAGCTCCGGAGCAAAGACAAGGACGCCCACCGATAGCGCCCGCTTCATTCCAGCATCCCAACGGGCCCGGCACCGGCCTTCCCGGCGCTGGGCCCGTTTTCATTGTGGCTCTTTGTGGAGGCGCTCGTCTACGCCACCTCTTCGTGCATGGGCTCGACGACCTTCTTGACCGTGTCCGCGCTCGACATAATGTAGAAGTGGATGCACGGCACGCCCGCCTCCATTAGTTCTTGGGCCTGCCGGATCGCCCATTCGACCCCAATCTGTTCTACGTCGTCGGGATCGGCCGCGTCTACCTCCGCGGCGAGTTCTTCGGGGATCTCCGTGTGGAAATACTTCGGCAGAAGACGGAGGTGGCGCTTGCGTTTCAGAATCTTGAGTCCGGGCACAATGGGCACCTCAATGCCGACCTCCCGGCACTTGTCGACGAAGTTGAAGAAATACTCGTTGTCGAAGAACATCTGCGTCACGATGTAGTCGGCCCCGGCGTCCACCTTCTCTTTGAGACGCATGATGTCCCAGGCCAAGTTTGGGGCTTCGAAGTGCGTTTCCGGATACCCCCCCACGCCCACGCAGAAGTCCGTCGGCTCGGCGTTCATCATGTCCTCCAGGTACGTCCCCTCGTTCATGTCCTGGATCTGTCGCACAAGGTCGGCGGCGTACTCGTTGCGCGACCGGTTGCCCGAGATCGATTTCTCGTAGCCATTGTCGTCCCCCCGGATGCCCAGCACATTCTCAACCCCGAGGTAATTGAGTTCGATGAGGGCATCCTCCGTCTCCTCGCGCGTGAAGCCCTTGCAGAGGAGGTGCGGGACCGTATCGATGTCAAACCGCGCCTCGATGGCGGCGCAAAGCCCAATCGTTCCGGGCCGCTTCCGCTTCACGCACCGGGACCAGGTCCCATCGTCCTGTTGTTTGTACTCCACCTCCGCCGAGTGGCTGGTCACGTCGATGAACGGGGGATCGTACGGCATAAGCTCCTCGACCACCCCCAAAATTTGGTCGGCGGACCCGCCCCGCTTGGGGGGAATGATCTCGTAGGAAATCAGCGGCTCCGATGCGCGATCAAAATGCTCGGTAACCTTCATGCAGTCCGTGATATTCGTTTGCAGAGTTGCTTGATTGTGTGCAGGCGTCTCTCAACGCCACCCGTCATACTTTCCAAAATCCGGGGTGTTCGATGCTTGGAGTTATCTTTTCTACACCTAGTGAAGCAGCCCCCTTCGTTGAGAAACATGTCGGGGACCGGCTCGGGACGCTGAAAGAGGGCGCGCACCTAGAGACCGAGGCGGTCGTCGCCACCGTGGTCGGCCCTGGCAAGATCAAGGCCGCCCTCGGGACCGAGCGCCTTCTCCACGAGCACGACATCGACACGCTCGTGCATGCAGGCGGAGCCACCGCGCTCGCCGACGACCTTGAGGTCGGGACTGTGGTGGGCGCAGCATTCGTTTTGGAAGGCGACCGCGTGGAACTTGAGGCGCCCGACTATCCCCGCATGCCGCTCGACCTTCCCTTCGACCTCACCACCGAAGGGACACTCGTCTCTCAAGACCACGTGCGCGAGGACGCGGACGAGCCGGGCTACTGGGAGCGCATCGCAGACATGCGGGACGCCACCGGCTACGCCGTGGCTTACGTGGCGGCCCAGCACGGCACCGCCTGCCACATCGCAAAGGGGATCACTGGGCGAGCGGGAGCCGAGACCGGCTCGGACACAGAGCGGCACGGCGCCCATGAGGCCGTCGCTGCGTTTCTCGAACGACACGTGGCCCCAGACGCGTCCGGTTCGTAGCGCTTCCAACCGGCCCCGTTCAGTTGCGACGGGTCCGCAGGTCCTCGCGCCAGGCCTCCGGGATGCCATCGGATCGTCCCCACACGTACTCGCGGTGATCGCCCTCGCCCCGATGGGCCCGCCGTCGGTCGGCCCGGATTTCGCGCACCCCGACCGACACCCGGTTCCCTTCCGCCGTGGCTCGCTCCCGCTGCACAACCGGATGCTCCCGAAAGGGACGCGGATGTTCGGGATTGTACAATCGGTACACCATCGTGCCCGCCCACACCAGCAGCGCAAAGAACGTAACCCCAACAAGTCCGGCGAACAAGACAATCATGGGCGGTAGAAACCCCGTATGATCGAAACGAAACCGAAGCGTCAACGGGTCATCGCCTTCCTTGAAATTGTGTGACCATCATACCCCAAAGGTCCGGAAAAGTTCGTGCCCGTCGTGTCACATATCTCCGCGTCCGGGTGGGGCCCCCGTCGTCCCTACGAGCCGCCGTCGGACTCCATGCTCGCCCCTCGATTCCGATCCGGATAGTCCGATGGGGCAATGCGCAATGAGTCTGCCGGAATCGCGTCCTGGCGCTGCTGAGCACGCTCTTCTTCGGCCTGAATTTCCTGCACCGTCTGCGCATTCACGTTTCCCAGGTCGCCCCGGAACGCCGTGTCGAGCAGCGTGATGGTGACGAACACGAGGACGAAGATCGTCCCGATCGTGAAGGTAAGGGCGTTGACCGGATTGTCGTATTTCAAGTGCATGAAGAAGAGGACCACGAGGGTGGCCTTCATGCCCGCAATTCCGAGGGCCACAGGCACGGTCAGGGGCCCGAGAGGGACGTAGGCAACCCCAACCGTCAGGCCGGTCAGGACGATGAGCGCCCCGAACACTTTTAACAGGACAGATTTCGGAACGATGTGTGGGCCGTCGTGAGCCATAAACGCGGAGCGGGCTTCAAAAACTCGATGGGGCGGTGCAGCGACCGCAGGCAGGGGTGGGGCCCTCTCAAGGCCCTACCGTCCCTAGATGAGGTACAGCAGCGGAAAGAGAAAAATCCAGACGATGTCGACGAGGTGCCAGTAGAGCCCCGTCAGCTCCACGGGCGTGTACCATTCGCTACTAAACGATCCGCGCCACGCCATGATCGCAAGCGCGCCGATGACGATCATGCCGATCACGACGTGCACCCCGTGGATGCCCGTCATCACGAAATAGATGCTGAAAAACTGCGGGGCCATCGCCATGTCCGCCAGGTGCTCATAGTGAGCGCCGTGGGGGTCGAATGCCCCACCGGGAAAGACCCCGTGCTCAAACTTGGCCGTGTACTCAAAATACTTGACCACCATGAAGCCGCCCGCCAGCCCGAGGGTCCCCAAAAGGTAGTAGATGCACTGCTTCACCTTGTCCTGCTTGATGGCGTGGATGGAGAAGGCCACCGTCAGGGACGAGGTGAGGAGCACGACGGTGTTGAGCGCTCCCATCGTTTGATTGAGCGTTCCACTGGCCGCCGCAAACACGTCGGGGTTCCACTGCCGAAAGACGGCGTAGGCGACGAACATGCCGCTGAACAGGAGCACCTCGGTGATGAGAAACACCCACATCCCGAGCTTCGCCGAGTCAAACTGCTGCTCCGACGAGACGAAGTGGTGCTCTAGGTGCTCTGGGCGAGGGTCGTGCTCGGCCTCCGTCTCGGTGGGGGCCGGGGCTGTTTCCGTTGCCATGGGTCAGGGGGTCTCGTGAGACAAGACGTGGGACCGCGACCTACGCACGGGTCGATTCCGCGGTCTCCTTCTCGGACGGAGCAGAGGGGGCCGGCTCCGGAATTTGGGGCACATCGTCGCGGAGGGCCTCTCCGTCCCCGCCGCCGAACACTTCGTCGGCGAGGTGGAAGTCGTACGGGCCCCGCGTTACAAGGGGCGTCCGCTCAAAGTTGTGGTGGATCGGAACGGCCGTGGTGTTGGTCCACTCGAGCGTGGCCGCACCCCACGGATTGGCCGGGGCCTTTTCTCCGTACGCGAGGGACCAGAGGGCGTATCCCAGGATCAGGAAGAGGCCCAGCCCCAGAATCTGGGACCCGACGGTCGAAAGCTCGTGCAGGCCTGTGAAGCGCTCCGCGTAGTTCGCGTAGCGCCGGGGCATCCCACGCGACCCGAGCACCAGCTGCGGGAAGAAGGTCAGGTTGAACCCAACGAAGACGAGGCCGGCCGCAATTTTGGCAAGCGTCTCGTTGTACATGCGCCCCGTAATCTTCGGCCACCAGTAGTGCATGCCGCCCAGGAGCGCCACCACGGACCCGCCCATCATGACGTAGTGGAAGTGCCCCACGACATAGTAGGTGTCGTGCAGGTGCACGTCCACCGAGAGCACACCTACCATGATGCCCGTGAAGCCGCCGATCGTAAACATGAACAGGAAGCCCAGCGCGTACAGCATCGGGGTCTGCAACCAGATGGACCCCTTGTACAAGGTCGCCACCCAGTTAAAGACCTTGATGCCGGACGGGATGCCGATGAGGTACGTGATGAGCGAAAAGACGATGGACGAAATGGCGGACTGGCCACTCACGAACATGTGGTGCCCCCAGACCAGAAAGCCGAGCATGGCGATCGCGACCGACGAGAGGGCGATGGCCCGGTACCCGAAGATCCGCGAGCGGGAGAAGGTCGCAATCAGCTCCGACAGGATGCCGAAGGCCGGCAGAATCATGATGTAGACCGCCGGGTGGCTGTAGAACCAGAAGAAGTGCTGAAACAGCACGGGGTCGCCCCCGAGGGCCGGGTCGAAGATCCCGATCTGAAGCGTCTGCTCCAGAATGAGGAGCACCATGGTGATGCCGATGACCGGGGTCGCCAGCACCTGCACGATGCTCGTGGCGTACATGCCCCACACGAAGAGGGGAAGCCGATTCCAGGTCATGCCCGGCGCCCGCATCTTGTGGATCGTGACGATGAAGTTCAGCCCCGTAAAGATGTTGGCGAAGCCGGCGACGAAGATGGCCGACGTCATCCAGAGCACCCCGCCGCCGGTGGACGAAGAGTACGGGGTGTAGAACGTCCACCCCGTGTCCACCCCGCCCGTCAGAAGGGCCGTAACCGTCAGGACGGCTCCGGCCAGGTAGACGTACCACGAGGCGAGGTTGAGCCGCGGAAACGCCACGTCCTTCGCCCCGATTTGGAGGGGCAATACGAAGTTGCCCAGGATGGCCGGAATGGACGGCACCAGGAAGAGAAAGACCATCAGGATGCCGTGCATCGTGAACACCTGATTGTAGGTGTCATTGGCCATCAGGGTCTCATCGGGGGCCGACAGTTCAGCCCGCATGAGCAGCGCCAGCACCCCCGCCACGAGGAAGACCGTGGCCAGAGAGATACAGTAGAGAACCCCAATGCGCTTGTGGTCTTTCGTCGTCAGCCACGACCAGATGCTCGTCTCGTGGTTGAGGTAGTTGGTTTCCTCCTCATGAGGCCCTGCCTGTTCGACCGGGGCATTTTGCGTGGTCGTACTCATAGCGTCTCAGTCTGGTGTGTGACAAACGTACACGGCAGAAAGGAGCGCCGGGGCCTCGGCGTCCCCTAACGGACTCTCGCCATTACTCTTCGGGCAGTTCCTTGTCGCTCTTCTCCTTCATGAACTCAATGAGGCCGGACACCTCACGCTCCGAAAGATTGGAGTACGACGGCATCACATTCTGGTAGCCTTCCACCACCTTCGCCCCCGATTGCAGAATGGATTCTCGAAGGTAGTTCGCATCCGCCGTAACCGTCGATCCGTCGGCCATTTGGTGGTTGGTTTTGCCGTAGAGGCCCTTCCAGGTGGGCCCCACCATGTCGGAGCCGTCCAGGCTGTGACAGCCCTGACAGCCCTGCTGTGTGTAGAGCTTCTCCCCCAACTCTGGCAGCGGGATGTCGTCCGGCGTGCCGGCGCTCTCTAGCCAGTCGTCAAACCGGGCACGCGACACGACCTTTACGTCCGCGTCCATCTCGGAGTGGTTTCGGCCACAATACTCGGTGCAGAACAGGTCATACGTCCCCTCTTTGGTGGCCTCAAACCACACCGACGTATAGCGATTCGGGAGCACGTCCTGCTTGACCCGAAATGCCGGAACGTAAAAGCTGTGGATCACGTCCTGGCTGCTCATGGTCGTCTTCACCGGCTCATCGGCCGGCACGTACAGGGTGTCCGTCGTAACCCCGTTGGGGTACTCGAACGACCACCCCCACGACCGTGCCTGAACCTGAATCTCGTACGCGTTTTCCGGGATCGTCTTCTGCGCCACAAACGACTTGAACCCCCAGTTAAAGACGAGCAGGACCAGAATCGTGGGGATCACAATCCAGGAGATCTCCAGCAGCTGGCTCTCCTTGACGGGAGTGGGCCGCTCGGCGGGGTCCTGACGGCGATACCGGTACATAAACCAGAGCATCGCCGTGACCACGCCAACAAGGAGAACCGCGCTGACGACGTTTACGAAGGTAAAGAGGCTGTCAATCTCCGACGCCATCTTGGACGCCGCTTCGGGAAGCCAAAAATCACCCATGTCGTGATTGGTCGTTGGTGGAGACGAATCGCTGCCTTGTTTCAGTAGAACGGCCGGTGGGCCTATGCCCCCTCTCAGGAATGGCCCTTGGGGCTCGTGTCCATCGTCCAGCCCCCTATTCTGATGGTTGCTCTGATGATTGCCGCTGCCGGTACTCTTCCGTCGCGATGAGGTCCATGGCGCGATCAATCGGAATCCGATAGGTGCCCGCCTCCTCATCCACGACGCCGTACTGCTGCAACTGTTGCGCGGCCTCCGTCTCGGCCTGCTGAATGTCGCGGTACTGCGTCCGCTCGGCGGCCGTGCGCTCTTGGCTCTGGCTCACCTGCCCGAACCAGCCGAACAGAATGGCGACGGCAACCAGAACGACGGTGATAATCGAGGCCGAGATGCCCATAATCTGGCTCGCCGCAACCCCCTCGTACGCCACACCGCGCTCCTTCTCCTTCTCAACCTGGTCTTCGAAGTCGAAGGGCTCGACGGTGGCCTCCTGTCGGGCGGCGCGCGCGAGCTCCGTCACCGGCTCTTCATCGGACGCATCGGAGTGGCCTTGCTCGGCGTTTGCCTCCGTGGTCGCGACAAAACTCTCCACGGGACTGGGCCCGCCCCACTCGCCCTCAATCTCAGGGAGCACACGCCAGAAGAACGTCTGCCCGTCCGTGGGAAACTGGTTGCCCACCGTCACCGCTGTCTTGTCGCCCACCTCGGCATCCAGGACAAGCGCGTCGAAGCGCGCCGTCTCGGCCACCTGCAGGCGGTATGCCTCGCCTCCCTCAACAGCGGACCAGACGAACACCGCCTCGTCCCCGTTAACCGAAACGGCGTCTACAGGCGTAATCAGTGACGGTGATGGGGCGTCGTCGGAAGCCATGTGCCGTGGGCGGTAATTGCGCTACTGCATCGGTATGAACGCAGGGGGATCGGAAGAGGGTCACCACACCGGGTGAAATCACCGGGAAAGCCCATTCGTTCCGCTCCTGGCTTCGGGCAGACAAGCCTGCGCCTCGCGCACTACATGTTCTCAAACTGGAGCGAGTCGCTCAGGGACGGATGCCCCTGCGGCACCAGGGGGTGCCGACTGAGCCGGTACATCATCCCCCCAGCGAAGATGCCCGTCAGCCCCAGCCAGCACGTAAAGTCGAGCCAGTGAAAGCCGCCGCTTTCTCGAAGCACCGGAAGCACCACCCAGTGCAGGTCAAACCAGTGCATGCCGAGCAGCCACACAGACAACACGGCCATCACCGGGGCGGCTCGCTTCGTCGCCTGGGGCAGCAGAATTACGAACGGGAGCAGAAAGTGGAAAACCACGAGGGCGGCACTGTGCCAGGCCCATCCTCCCTGGAGCCGGTGCTGGAACCACACCGTCTCTTCCGGGATGCCGCCGTACCAGTACAGCATGTACTGGCTGAACGCAATGTACGCCCAGAAGATGACGAAGCCGAAGAGGTACTTTCCCAGGTCGTGGTAGTGCTCCGGCGTGATGACGCCCTGAAGCAGCCCCCCAGTTCGCTGCAGCAGGAGTGCAACGAGCGTGATCGCAGCGACGGCCCCGAGGGCCCCTCCCGCAAAGAAGTAAATGCCGAAAATGGTCGAGAACCAGTGCGGGTCGGTGGACATCAGGATGTCGTAGCTCGCGAAGGCCGTGGTCACTGCCAGGACCGGGAGCCCCCAGGCACTGGTGCTCCGCAGGGCCGCCGGGATCTCGGGGTCCGGGGTCACGTCCTGACGCAGCGAGAGGGTGTAGAAGCGGTACGAGACGAACGTCCACACCGCAAAGTACACCACCATCCGGGCCGACCAGAACGGGACGTTGAGGTACGCCCGCTTCCCCGCCAGAATTTCGTCGTACTGAGGGCTGTTCGGGTCGTACAGCTCGGCATGCGTCCAGTGATACAGGTCGTGCATGCCGAACAGCAACGGCAGCCCCAGCAGGAAGAGCAACGGAAACGCCCACACCAGGGCCTCATTGATCCGGTTCACGACCACGCTCCAGTGCGCCCGCGTGAGGTGGTTGAACACAAGAAAGAAGAGCCCCCCCAGGGCCGTGGTCAGCAGGAAGGACCACCCCGTGAGGTAGGCGAAGAAGAAGTCGTCCGGGCTGTCCCAGAGGCCCAGCAGGCTGATCGCCAAGAGGGAAAGCCCCAGCGCGAATGGCACGAGCCAGGCGCGCCGGTCCCCCACAAATCGGTAGGCCCGAGTCGCGGCGTCGCTCGTGGGCTGGACCGGATCCACCAGCCACTTCAATAGGGAGCTTCGATCGATTGAATCGGGCATGGCATCGAAAAGTCAGTTCGGAGCCACAAGGGCCCGGCGAAAGAATGAGTGGCGAGTGCGGAGGGCGGAGCGGCCCCGCGGGCTGTCACGCGGAGGCCTACTCGGTGCCGGCCTGAGCCGTGGCGCCGCCCTCAGCCTCGGCGCCCAGGTCGGCCCGCTGCCCCGGCGGCAGATCGTCGGGCGAGGCATTTTGGCTGCGCTGCAGGGCGCGGACGTACGCGACGATGGCCCAGCGGTCCATCACAGACACCTTTTGTCCGTAGGACGGCATGTTGCGCACGCCGTTCGCGATCACATCGTACAGGTAGCCGTCCGGCGACTCCCGGAGCCGGTCGACGTGATAGCTGGAGGCCGGGGTGTACCCGTAGTCCCCCCGCATGATCACCCCGTTCCCGGCCCCGGTTTTTCCGTGGCAGACCGTACAGTGGATCTCGTACTGATCCCGCCCCCGCTCTAGAACCTTCCGATTGATGGCGATCGGAATCTGATCGACATAGTCGCCGTCCGCGGCGCGGCCCTGGTAGAGGGCGGAGCTGTCGCGGAGCTCGCCCCGCGGCACCGTGCCCCGAACCGGCGCCCGCATGGCGGCCCGGTCCTCAAAGAACGGATTTTCTTCCTGCGGCCCAAACTTGGGCTGGAAGTCCATGTCCAGGTTCATATGGAAGGGGGGGTTGTCCGACTGAGTGCCCCGGCACCCGGCCAGGAGCAGGGCACCGAGCATCAGGCCGGTAACGAACAGGCGTCGCATTGGTCAGGCAGACAAGTCGAGGAAGAATGCAGGCGGAACGGGCCGATGCGTGGTCACGCATCGACCGTGCCGTCGTCTTTGACCAGCTCAAGGTGACGCGCCCCAAGGCGCTGAAGCATCGCAGCGCTGTCCTCCACGTCAAACTCATCGTCGCTGGCCGCAATGTGCAGGAAGAACCGATCGTCCGACGCCCCCTTGAAGCGGTCGGAGTAGAACAGGGGATTGTAGGGACGCGGCAGACCATTCAGCGCGAACATGCCCGCCACGGCCCCGAACGCCGCGAACAGCACCGTCAACTCAAACATGATGGGCACCGACGGCTCCACGGCAAAGAACGGCTTGCCGCTAATGTTGAGGGGATAGTCGACCGCGGCCGTCCACCACTGCAGGAGGTAGGCGACCACACACCCCGTCACCCCGCCAAAGAACGCAAGCACGCCGACCCCGGTCGCGTTGCCCAGCCCCATCGCCTCGTCCATCCCGTGGATCGGAAACGGGCTGTGCGTGTCGAAGTGGCGGTAGCCCTCTTCCCGAACCGCCTCGGCGGCGTGCAGCAGCGCGCCCGGGTCCGGAAACTCGGCGAGCAGGCCGTGGATCTGGTCGGCGTCACTCTCAAAGATCCCCGCCTGGGCCTTCAGGTCTTGCAGGAGCGTGGACATGGTGTCGCGCGGTGCTCGATGAAAACAACGATGAGGGGGGCAGGGCCGCTCCGTTTAGTCAGGGGCCTCGGCGTCATTGCTGCGGTACGCCTCGGCCAGGGCCGGCTCGGCCGGCTTGATGTACGGCTCGCCATCGCCTTCGGCGTGCCCGTTGCCTTCGTGCTCGTGGTAGTGCGGGTCGGCCTGGGGCATGACCCCCTTCACCTCCGCCATCGCCACCATCGGCACAAACCGAAGGAAGAGCAGAAACAGCGTGAGGAAGAGCCCAAACGACCCCACGAACGTGCCGATGTCGACCCAGGTGGCCGTGAAGTAGCCCCAGGAGCTCGGCAGGAAGTCGCGGTGCAGCGACGTGATCGTAATCACGAACCGCTCGAACCACATTCCAATGTTGACGACGATCGACAGGGCAAACATGACCGGGATCGACCGCCGGAGCCGCTTCGACCAGAAGAGCTGCGGGGTGATGAGGTTGCAGGTCATCATGATCCAGTACGCCCAGGCGTAGGGCCCAAAGGCGCGGTTGAGGAAGGCGTACTGCTCGTACTCGACCCCCGAGTACCAGGCCATGAAAAACTCCGTGATGTAGGCAAAGCCCACGATCGACCCCGTCACCAGGATGATGATGTTCATCTTCTCCAGGTGGTCGATCGTGATCAGGTTCTTGAGGCCGTACACCTCCCGGGTAATCACCATCAGGGTGACCACCATGGCGAAGCCGGAGAAAATGGCCCCGGCCACGAAGTAAGGGGGAAAGATCGTCGTGTGCCACCCCGGGATGACCGACACCGCAAAGTCAAACGACACGACCGAGTGAACCGACAGCACAAGCGGCGTGGCGAGGCCTGCGAGCAACAAGTAGGCCTTCTCGTAGTTGCGCCAGTGGCGGTTCGAGCCCGTCCACCCCAGCGAGAAGAAGGCGAGAATGCGCTGGCGCCAAAAGTTTTTGGCCCGGTCGCGGAGCGTGGCAAGATCCGGCACCAGCCCCACGTACCAGAAGAGCAGCGAGACGAGGAAGTAGCTCGAGACCGCAAACACGTCCCAGAGCAGCGGGCTCTTGAACTGCGGCCACATGGCCATCTGGTTCGGAATCGGGAGCGTCCAGTAGATGGCCCACACGCGCCCGACGTGGAAGGTCGGCCAGATGAGGGCACAAATCACCGCGAAGATCGTCATCGCCTCCGCGGCCCGGTTGATGGCCGTCCGCCAGTGCTGGCGGAACAGGTAGAGGATCGCGGAGATCAGCGTCCCGGCGTGGCCGATCCCCACCCAGAACACGAAGTTGACGATCGGCCAGCCCCACCCGACGGGCTGATTGTTGCCCCACACCCCGATGCCGTTCCATACCACGTAGGCGAGCAGTCCAACCAAAAGGAGCGCCCCGGACAGCGACACGCCGAAGGCCACGTACCACGCCAGCGGGGCCTTCTTCTCCGCGTGCCGCGACACCATCTCCGTGATGTCGTGGAACGACAGGTTGCCCTTCACGAGACGGTCCGGGTCGGCCGCGCCATCCCCAGCGGGCGACGGGGGCGACTCAGACGGGTCCGTTGGAAGCTTCTTGGAAGTCTCCACAAATGGGTCGGGTCAATTCGACGAGTGTGTACAAGCGGCGGCCCCGAGGCTAGGCCTCAGCGGGCGCCTCCCGCTCCGACTCGGTATTGGAAAGCGCCTCCTCCAGGCGGGAATTCGTGTTGCGCACACGACCGAGGTAGGAGAGGCGGGGCTTCGTGTTCAAGTAGGACAGCAGCTCGTAGCGGCGCGGGTTCTTCTTCTCCTCCACCACGTCGCTCTCGGGATTGTTGAGGTCCCCGAACGTGATGGCGTCCGTCGGGCACGCCTCCTGGCAGGCCGTCTCGACCTC
>Ga0207753_1000227_pt1 | contig 22903 bp, 20 predicted proteins | sample PonA233FremontCA_2_FD_187273 | JGI IMG/M metagenome (GOLD analysis project Ga0207753, IMG submission 187273) | Salt pond sediment microbial community from Fremont, CA, USA - Pond A23 Sediment 3 (SPAdes) | ecosystem: Environmental > Aquatic > Non-marine Saline and Alkaline > Saline | place: USA... | reverse complement strand
CGACGTCCGCCCGGCTCGTATCGTCGGCCGCGGCGCGCTCGGCAACCCAGGCTTCGAGATCGTCAGGGAGTTCCTCGACGGGCTCGGAGGCCATTCGTTCCGTGCTAGAGCGCCATAGTATTAAAATACGCCGGGGATCCGGACCGATCGCGTCGCCTCGGCCGGCACGCCCTACTCCAGATACTCGGGGTCGCCCCCGGCGTCACTCGGCTCGTCGGCCCGACGGTTCACGTCGACCTGGTAGTGCTTCAGGATGTCGCGGCCGAGCAGGAGGGGGTAGTCCATGTGTGAACGGTCCCCCACGCTCGCGGTGACGGTGTGCTGCGTCCCCCCGATCCCGATCACGAGGTCGACGACCGGGCGCGAGGCGCCGGATTTCGACGAGCCGGACCGGACCCGGGTCATGCTCTTGATCGGTCCCGCGCCGACCTCCGCGGCCAGCCCGGTGTCGATACTGGTCCGGGTCGCGCCGGTGTCGGACTTCGCCGCGGTCTGTGTCGACCCGCTGGTGCCGGAGACCACCACCTCCTCGATGTACCCGATGGTGGGGCGGTCACCGGTCGGCCTCGAGTCGGTCTTGGGCATCCCCGACGGCTTCGAGTCGTCGAGCGTCGCCGACAGCTCCGCGACCCGACTCTCGTCGACCTCGCCGCCGACGCGTTCGATCGCGAGTTTCGCGATGTGTGGCGCGGGGCTCCGGCCGGTCGCGCGGTGAAAGCCCCTGAACCCCGCGGTGGGGTTGACCTCCAGCACGAACCACCCGTCGTCGCCCTCGATCAGATCGACGCCGACGTAGTCGAGCCCCATCACCTCCGCGGCGTACAGCGCGGTCTCTCTGGCCTCCGTCGGCATGTCGTCGGTGGCGTCGCCGACCGCCCCGCCGAAGGAGACGTTCGTCCGCCACTCGCCCTCGGGGGCGTAGCGGTACATCGCCCCGACCACGGAGCCGTCGACGACGTACACCCGGAGATCGCGGTGGGACTCGTCGTCGCGCTCGATGAGCGACTGGAGGAACGCCTGCCTGTTGCCGACCTGCGGGTTGACGGGTTCGGTCAGGTCCACCTTCCAGGTGCCGCCGCCGTGGGTCCCGATCGCGGACTTGTAGACGCCGACGTCCGCGAACTGGTCGCGCCCCCGGTTCAGCCGGTCGTTCGAGAGCGCGAGCAGCGCGTCCGGCACGGCGATGTTCCAGTTGGCGAGCGTCGCCGCCGTCGCGAACTTGTGGATCGCGGTGAGTACCGCCGCGGGTTCGTTCAGCATCGGCCGGATCCGCTCGAAGGTCGCGGCGAGCCCCAGCAGTTCCGCAGGCTCCTCGGAGTTCGAGAGCAGCAGCCGGTTCGCCACCACGTCGACTTCGGGTTCGATCGTGACGTCGCCGTCGGTCACCGACACGGCGGTGTTCTCGCGACGGAGCCAGATCCCCTCGTGGCCGAGGTCGTCGACCGCGTTGAGGATGGCCTTCGTCTCCTTGCTGTTGTGGAGAGAGAGGACTCCGACGCGGACCGGATTGTCGTCGCCAGGCATACGTGGTGGTGCACTCCACGCGCCCAAAGAGGTGCCGGTCGCCGGAACGCGTCCCGGACTATGGACCGCCCACGGAGTGCCAGCGTTTATTTCCACGGCCGTTCCAGGGCGGGTATGAGCCCCGACGCGGCCTTCACGTACGACGGCGGCCGGGTCGATCCCGGAACCCGGCAGAACCTCCGGTACGCGATCAGCGAGACCTACCTCGGCGACCCGATCCGGATCCCGGTCACGGTCGTCAACGGCGAGCGCGAGGGGCCGACGGTCTTTCTCTCGGCGGCGTCGCACGGCGACGAGCTCAACGGCATCGAGGTCGTCCGCGAGGTGGCCCACGAGTGGGACCTCTCGGAGCTCCACGGGACGCTCGTCTGTCTCCCGGTGTTGAACGTCCCCGGCTTCCTGGCCCAGCAGCGGTACCTCCCGATCTACGACCGTGACCTGAACCGGTCGTTCCCGGGCCGCGCGGGCTCGACCAGCGCGAAGCGGATGGCCGGCCGGATCTTCGACAACTTCATCGCGCCGTGCGACCTCGGCATCGACCTCCACACCTCGACGCGCGGGCGGACAAATATGCTCCACATCCGCGCTGATATGTCCGACGATGCGGTCGAACGGCTGGCGCGATCCTTCGGCTCCCACGTCATCATCGACAGCGAGGGCGGCGACGGCCTCCTCCGGACCGAGGCGACCCGGGCTGAGATCCCGACCGTGACCGTCGAGATGGGCGAGGCCCACCGGTTCCAGCGCGACCTGATCGACGACGCGCTGGCGGGCGTCGCCAGCGTGTTCGCGGAGTACGAACTCCTCGGAACCTCGGCGGTCAGGTGGCCGGGGTGGCGGACCGTCATCCGCGACGCCGACGAGCGGACCTGGCTCCGCGCCGACACCGGCGGGATGGTGGACATGCACCACGACTCGGGGTCGTTGGTCCACGAGGGCGACGCGATCTGCACGCTGACCGACCCGTTCAAGAGCGACACCGTCCGCGTCGACGCCCCGTTCACCGGCCTGTTGGTGGGCGTTCTGGAGAACCCCGTGGTCTACCCCGGCAACCCGCTGTGTCACCTCGTCGAACTCGACGACGAGGTCCGGCGGGTCGTCGAGCGCGAGCAGGGATTCGACCCGGCGGCGTAGGCCGGTCGGCACGGGCGGGGGTCGACGGCGGTTCCGCCGGGCCGCCGTGGCGGTCGGGCGTCGGTTCCCGCTGGGGACACACGTAACTACTATAGTTGCTGCGGCCTCACCACCAAGGGAGTATGAGTCAGTCTTACGATCGGGGCCTCGTCGAGGACTTCGGCCGGTGGCGGGAGTTCTCGGCCGGAATGTGGGCCTGGATCTTCCACAAGTTCACCGGGTGGGTGCTGGTGGGGTATCTGTTCACCCACATCGCCGTCCTCTCGACGGCGCTGCAGAGCCCCGAGGCGTACACGACGACGATCCAGTCGCTGGAGGGCCTGCTCGTCGTCCGGATCCTCGAAGTCGGGCTGCTCGCGGTGGCGGTGTTCCACATCCTCAACGGGCTCCGGCTGCTCTTCGTCGACCTCGGCCTCGGGTTAGGATCGCAGGACAGGAGCTTCTACGCCTCGCTCCTCCTGACCGGCGCGATCGTGGTCGCGAGCGTCCCGACCTTCCTCGCGGGGGTGTTCGGGTGATGGCCGAGCGCTACTCCTCGTTCGAGGTGGGCGGCCGGCGGTGGCTGTGGCAGCGCATCACCGCCGCGTTCCTCGTGGCGGTGCTGGCCTTCCACTTCTTCCTGCTTCACTTCGTCAACCACGCCGACGAGGTGACGTTCGCGATGTCGCAGGCGCGGATGCAGGAACTCACCTACTTCTCGCTCATGATCCTGTTTCTGCTGACCGCGACGTTCCACGGCGTCAACGGCGTCTACAACGCCCTCGTCAACCAGGGCATCTCCGGCACACGGAAGACCGCGGTGAAGGCGGTGTTGGGCGTCGCGAGCGCCGTCCTGATCGTCCAGGGCGTCAGAACCGCACTCGCGTGGGCCGGCGGCGTTCCGATCTAGCGTTCACTTCAACCGATGAGCACACAACTCCCAGACCAAGTCGACGAGGAATCGACCGAGACCGACGCGGAGCCGACCGCCGCGCCCCAGGAGCGCCGGCTGGCGAAGAAACGCGACCGCGCCGACGAGGCGGACCGGCAGCGCCAGGCCGAAGCGGCCGAGAAGGCGTTCGACGACGACGACACCTACCACCTGAAGGTGTTCCGGTACGACCCCGAGATCGAGGGGAAGAAGGAGCCCCGGTTCGACGACTTCCACGTCCCGTTCACCAAGGGGATGACCGTCCTCGACGCGCTGATGCTCGCCCGCGACACCTACGACTCGAGCCTCACGTTCCGCCACTCCTGCCGACAGGCGGTGTGCGGGTCGGACGCCATGTTCGTCAACGGCAGACAGCGGCTCTGCTGTAAGACCCAGCTCTCGGAGCTCGAGGAACCCGTCCGGATCGAACCGCTCCCCCACGCCGACGTCGTGAAGGACCTCGTGGTGGACATGGAGCACTTCTACGACCAGATGGAGGCGGTCGAGCCGTACTTCCAGACCAACGACCTCCCGGACGGCGAACTCGAAGAACAGCGCCAGACCCGAGAGAACAGGGAGAAGGTGAAGATGTCGACGCGGTGTATCTGGTGCGGCGCGTGTATGTCGTCGTGCAACGTCGCCGCGGGCGACAACGAGTATCTCGGCCCCGCCGCGATCAACAAGGCCTACCGGTTCACGATGGACGAACGCGAGGGCGAGGACATGAAACAACAGCGGCTGAAGATCCTCGAACAGGAGCACGGCGTCTGGCGGTGCCAGACCCAGTTCTCGTGTACGGAGGTCTGTCCCAAGGACATCCCCCTCACCGAGCACATCCAGGAGCTGAAGCGCGAAGCCGTCAAGAACAACCTGAAGTTCTGGTGAGACCGCGCCCCGGGACTGCGTCGGCGTTCCCGGGAGCCACGTGACCGGAACACACATTTGAGTACGGACATAAGGATCCCGTAGCGACGAACGCGGGCCGACCGCACACGCGACACAAAGGAAGACACACCGACCATGCACGAACACGACGTCATCGTGGTGGGCGCCGGGGGCGCGGGCCTCCGAGCGGCCATCGCAGCACAGCAGGAGGGCGCCGACGTGGCCATCGTCTCGAAGCTCCACCCGGTGCGGAGCCACACCGGGGCCGCGGAGGGCGGCATCAACGCCGCGCTCCGGGAGGGCGACTCCTGGCAGGACCACGCCTACGACACCATGAAGGGGTCGGACTACCTCGGCGACGCCCCCGCGATCGAGACGCTCACCCAGGACAGCCCCGAGGAGGTCATCCAGCTCGAACACTGGGGGATGGCCTTCTCCCGCGACGACGACGGCCGGGTCAGCCAACGCCCCTTCGGCGGGCTGTCGTTCCCGCGGACCACCTACGCCGGCGCGGAGACGGGCCACCAGCTGCTCCACACGATGTACGAGCAGCTGGTGAAACGCGGGATCGAGGTGTACGACGAGTGGTACGCCCTCGACCTCGCCGTCACCGACGAGCCCGCGCCCGAGGACCGGAGCTGCCACGGGGTCGTCGGCTACGACATCCAGTCGGGCACGATCGAGGGGTTCCGCGCCCGCGACGGGGTCGTGCTCGCGACCGGCGGGCTCGGGCAGGTGTACGATCACACCACCAACGCGGTCGCGAACACCGGCGACGGGGTCGCGATGGCGTATCGGGCGGGCGTTCCGATCGAGGACATGGAGTTCATCCAGTTCCACCCCACGACGCTCCCCTCGACCGGCGTCCTGATCACCGAGGGCGTCCGCGGCGAGGGCGGGATCCTCTACAACGACGAGGGCGAGCGGTTCATGTTCGAACACGGGTACGCCAACAACGACGGCGAACTCGCCTCCCGCGACGTGGTCTCCCGGGCGGAACTCACCGAGGTCAACGAGGGGCGCGGCATCGAAGACGAGTACGTCCACCTGGACATGCGCCACCTCGGCGAGGAGCGGATCGTCGACCGGCTGGAGAACATCATCCACCTCTCGGAAGATTTCGAGGGCGTCAACCCCCTGGAGGAGCCAATGCCGGTCAAGCCCGGGCAACACTACGCGATGGGCGGCGTCGAGACGAACGAGCACGGCGAGACCGCGATCGACGGGCTCTACGCCGCCGGCGAGTGTGCGTGTGCGTCGGTCCACGGCTCCAACCGGCTCGGCGGCAACGCCCTCCCGGAGCTCATCGTGTTCGGTGCGCGCGCGGGCTCCCACGCCGCGGGCGGCGACTTCGCCGAGGCCGAGATCCCCACCGGCAGGACCGGCGAGTGGGAGCCCGGCGACGTCGACACCCCGGTCGCGCCGGGCGAGGTGGGTGTCGGCCCCGGGGAGGCGGTCGCCGACGGCGGGGCGACGGATCTCGCGCCCGGAGACCTCGTCGAGCGGGCGACCGAACGGGCCCGCGCTCGGGTTGAGGCGCTCCTGGACAACGCCGACGGCCGCAACCACTCCGAGATCCGGGCGGCGGTCCAGGAGTCCATGACGGACAACGTCAACGTGTTCCGCGAGGAGGGTAGGCTCAAGGAGGCGTTGGAGGACATCCGCGCGGCACGCGAGGCGTACGCCGACGTCGGCGTCGCGGACCAATCGCGAACGTTCAACACCGACCTGATTCACACCATCGAGACCCGGAACGTGATCGACCTCGCGGAGGCGATCACTCTCGGCGCGCTCGCCCGCGAGGAGTTCCGCGGCGCCCACTGGCGGGAGAGCTTCCAGGAACGTGACGACGAGGGGTGGCTGAAACACACGATGCTGTCGTGGAACGCCGGGTCGCCGGAGATCTGGTACCGGCCGGTCCTCCTAGAGGGCGAGGACAAGCGGTACGAGCCCAAGATCCGGAGTTACTGAGCCGCGGCCCGTTCCGCCGTCGCGACCGTCCGGCCGGTGCGGATCGGTGTGACGACTGTTCCGCGGCCGCCGTGCCGCCGTCACTCATATACCCGCACGCCGTCTACCGCCGGTTGGAAGGGTGGCTCAGTGGTAGAGCGATTCGGCAGTAACCGTCGCACGGTTGCGCCGATCTACGGCTTCGCGTGGTTCGATTCCCGCCCCTTCCACTCCGTCCCGCCTCGTCGGCCCGATCCGAACTGTCGTGACCGCATTGTCCGCGCCGCTCACGGCACCCCCACGATAGCCGTTAACACGGTTCAGACGCCCGTTCCCGGCGGATCTCCGCGGTGAAATTCACGTCACGAGTCGAAAGACCGGGGCTCGTCGGGGCCGAAACGCCCGGAGACCGCTCGTCGAAACTCCAAACTACCCGCTATACGCCCACGCACGCCGGGCTCGACGCTTCTCCGAGGGGTTCGACGATCGTCGTGGGTGGGCTTTATTATCGTCGAATCCAAGGTACAGGTAACACCGATGCAGACCACAATGCACTCGCCGACAACATCCGGGATCGACGCGCCGTCGATCCCCGCCGACCTCGAGTCGCCCAGCGCGAAACTGGTCTATCTGTTCCTCTCGACGCACGGCGAAGCCACCGTCGGGGAGCTCCAATCCGGGCTGAATATGAAGAAGATATCGCTGTACAGCATTCTCTCGACGTTGTGTGAGCGCGGCCTGATCGACCAGGACGCCGAGCAGTACTGTCTCTGCTGACCGGCGGGTCCTGCGGCGATGCTCGTGACGCCTCGCAGCGGCGGCTCGGACGACCGTTCGCACGTCCGCAGTAGACGGCCGCCGCCGCGACGCCAGTCACGCCCCGACCGCAACCACCGACGCCGCGATCGATGCGGCCGTCCACCCGAGTCCGACCCAGGTCAGCACCCCGAAGGCCTGGCGTGCGCCCGCCTGCGTCCAGCCCGACTCCTCGTCGCGGTGTTCCTGCATCCGCTCGATGGAGTTCCCGAGAGCGATCGTCCCCGACCACGCGGTGACGCCGAACCCCAACACCAGAATGCCGAGCGCGAACGCGGTGTCGGTCGCAGCCCGTGCCGACCCGACCACGAGCAGGCCGGCCGACACGGCGACGCCGACACCGGCCCCGACCGCGGCCCACCGGATGACGCCGCGTGCGAGCTCCAATCCGGGCGTGGCGTGGTCAGTCAACGGTCTCCCGCATGCGAGGGTCGAGCGCGTCGCGCATCCCGTCGCCGAGGAGGTTGAACCCGAGCACGGTCAGCGCAAGCATCAGTCCGGGGAAGAACGACCACCACCACGCCCCCGAGAACAGCCCGAACTCGACCCCGTTCGACAGCATCATTCCCCAGGTCGGCTCGCCCGGGCTGGCCCCGAACCCGAGGAACGAGAGCGCCGCGATGTCGATGATCGCGAGCCCGTAGTTCAGCGTCGACTGGACGGTGATCGGCGCGAGGCAGTTCGGCAGAACGTGGCGAATCAACAGCCGCGGGTCAGTCGCGCCGAGTGCTCGGGTGGCCTCGGTGTACTCGTCTTCGAGCACCTTCAGCGCGGCTCCGCGGACGACACGGGCGAACCGCGGGGTGTACACCAGCGTCAGCGCACCCACCGCGCGCCACAGCCCCAACTCCTCGGGGAAGATGGTGACGAGCGCCAACGCGAGCAGTAGCGAGGGGAACGACAGCAGCACGTCCATGGTCCGCATGATCACGTTGTCGGTGAGGTCACCGTAGTACGCCGCGACGATCCCGAGTCCGACCCCGAGCGCCGTCGAGGCGGCGACCGTGACGGTCCCGTAGAGGATCGCGTACCACGACCCGTACAACACCCGCGGGAGGATGTTGCGCGCCTGTCCGTCGGTTCCGAACGGATACTGGACGCTCGGCGGCGCCTCGTCGGGGTTCACGCCGAACTGCGTCGCGAGCAGGGTCTCGAGGTCGTACGTGAAGCGGGCGTAGATCGCGAGCGCGACCACGACGCCGATGATGGCCAAGCCGGCGACTGCGAGCCGGTTCGAGAACAGTTGTGAGAGGAACGGACTCGCGCGGATCCGTTCGACGATGCCGCGGTCGACTGCCGGTGTTTCCGTTTCGGTGCTCATTGTTCGATTCGGGGGTCGAGGACTGAGTACGTCACGTCAACGCCGAGGTTGACGAGCGTGTACAGCACCGCGAAGACCAGTACTGTCGCCTGTACCACGGGGTAGTCGCTCCGGCTGATCGCGTCGACGAGGAGCGTGCCGATACCGTTGATCTCGAAGACCGTCTCGGTGAGAACTGCCCCACCGAGCAGCGACCCGAACTGGATTCCGATCACGGTGATCACGGGGATGAACGCGTTCCGGAGGCCGTGCTTCATAACCGTGATCTTCGCGCCCTGTCCCTTCGCTCGGGCGGTCCGCATGTAGTCCTGCCGGATGACCTCGACCATCGAGGAGCGCATCATACGGGAGACAAGCGCCATCTGGTAGATCCCCAACACGATCACCGGCAGCGCCAGGTGGATAACCGCCGACCGGAACGCGTCCATATTGCCCGCAAGCAGCGTGTCGACCAGGATGAATCCGGTCACGGTCTCGACGAAGTACGCCGAGCCGATCCGGCCGCTGGTGGGCAAGACCCCGAGGACCTGCGCGAAAAGCAGGATGAGAAGCGGGCCGCTCCAGTAGATCGGGACGCTGATTCCGCTGAGCGCGCTGACCCGGGTGAGGTGGTCGGTCCAGGTGTCCTGCTTGACCGCACTGAGGATGCCGAGCGGGAGCCCGAACAGGAGCCCGGCGGCCTCGCCCAACAGCGCGAGTTCGATCGTGATCGGCAGCCGGTTCGCGAGAATGTCGCTCACCGGCGTCCCGCGCTGGACCTGATAGGACTGCCCGAAGTCCAGCGTCACGACGTCGCCGATGAAGCGGACGTACTGCTGCCACAGCGGATCGTCGAGTCCGAGGTCGCTTTCGACTTCGTTGATAAACTCCTGGCTAGCCCGCTCGCCGGCGATGGTGACCGCCGGGTCGCCCGGGGAGAGGTGGAGAATCGCGAACACCACCGTAGCGACCCCGAACAGCACGGGAAACAGGAGCAAGAGCCGTTTCAGGATGAACTGCTTGGAGACCATCAGGGGGATGTGGGTGCGTTGAACGGGACTCGTCGGTCGTTACTCCACCTCGACCTGCTTGAGGTACGGTCCGCCGATGGCGGCCACCACGTAGTTGCTCACGCTGTTGCTGACGCCGCGGATCTCGTCGGCGTAGTCGATGTACACCCACGGGGCCTCGTCGTGAGCGATCCGGGACGCCTCCCGGTACAGCTCCGCGCGTTCGCTCTGGTCGCCGGCCCGTTGGGCGTCTTCGACGAGGCTCATGAACTCGGCGTTGGCCCACGCGGCGTTGTTGCCCGTGTTGAACCCCTCGGTACCCCAGTCGACCCAGTCCTGCCCCTCGGGGGACTCCACCTGCGGATGCATGAGGGCGTAACAGAAGTTGTCGGCGTCGGCGTTGTCGGTAAACCACCCGGCGAGCGTCGCGTCGTGGCGCCCCTCGCCGGTGTAGGTGAGGTAATCCGAGAACTGGCGGTCGTCGATCTCCACCTCGATCCCCACCTGACGGAGGTTCGAGCGGATGGTCTCGGCGGTCGGCAGCGGCGCGGGGTTGTACCCGCGGGGGTTCTGGAACGTCGTCAGCGTGAAGGAGAACCCGTCGCCGTAGCCCGCCTCCTCGAGCAGGCTCTGGGCCTGCTCGGGGTCGTGCTCGTAGGGGCTGATGTCGTCGTTGTGCCCGGACAGCGCGGGCGGGATCGGCTGATCGGCCTGGGTAGCGATCCCGGAGTAGATGTTCTCGACGATCGACTGGGTGTTGATCGCCAGGCTGACGGCCTGCCGAACCCGCCGGTCGCGGAACGCCTCGACGCGGGAGAGGTTGAACGCCATGTACCCGATGTTGATCCCGGTGGCGGTGCGGCTCTCGGCGGTGTCGGAGCCGTCCACGATCTGCATACTGTCGGGGTCGAGCCCGTCGATGATGTCGAGTTCCTCCTCAACGAGCGCCTGCGCCCGCGTGGAGTTTTGGCCACGAGTGAGGAACAGCACCTCGTCGATGTTGGGCGACTCGCCCCAGTAGTCGTCGAAGGCGTTGAGCCGGATGCGGTTGTTGGAGTTGTCGAGCGTCTCTAGCTCGAACGGACCGGTCCCCACCATCTCCTCGTCGAGATCGGTGTCCCCCTCGATGGCGTCCTGGGAGATGACCACCGCCGTGAACATCGCGAGATTCCGGAGGAACGGGGCGTACTGCTGGGTCAGCGTGATCGAAACCTCGTAGTCGCCCGGGGCGTCGATCGAGTCGATCCAGTTCCCCAGGGTGAACGGCCCGTACACCGACGCGTCCTCGAAGTAGTACTCGTACTCCTCGTCGACGAACCGCCGGTAGGTGGCGATGAAGTCGTCGGCGGTGAAATCAGTCCCGTCGTGGAAGGTGACGTCCTCCCGGAGCGTGAGCGTGACCGAACCGCCGTCGAACGACCAGTCGGTCGCGAGCGACTCCGTGAGCGCCGCCTCGCCGGGCTCGAACGCGATCAGGCCCTCGTAGGCCTGGTTGGTCACCTTCGCGACCTCCCCGCTCGTGGTGTTCTGGGGGTCGAGCGTGCTCGAGTGGGCACCGCGACCGTAGCGGAGGGACTGCGTGTCGCCGCCCCCGCCATCGTCGGCCTCGGTCCCGGTGGACCCGCCGTCCATCCCATCCTCGGTCTCGGTGTCGGCGGGCGTCTCGTCACCACCGCCACCACACCCCGCGAGCGAGGTTATCGATGCCGTCGCGACGGTCGCACCACCCGCAGTCTTGAGGAAGCTACGCCTGGAGGTATGTTCCGGAGTACGGGACATACCGAAGGCACGTTCTGCCGGGCAAATAATAGTACTGGATTAACCCGAAAGATAGTTAGACTTCGTCCGTGTGGAGATGGCACGACGTGGCGTGGTCGCCGTCGGTGAGAGAGGGGTGCTCGCGCTCGCAGACGCTCTCGAACGTCTCCCGGAGGACTGCCCGCGCCCGATCCCACTCGTCCCGTTCGAGATGGTCGAACGACTCCTTGACCGCCGCTCGCGCGTCCCCGGACAGCGGGCCGTCGAAGAAGTGATCGAACAGCTCCACGTGCTGGCTCCCGCCGTCGGCCACGGCGCTCCGTCCGGCGTCGCTCGCCGGATCTGCCTCCGCCACGATCGCGTCGGGGTCCACGTCGCCGGCCTCGACGCGCTGCCGGTAGAACATCACCTCGCGGTACCGCTCCTGCTCGATGTCGAGGTCGTCCGGCGGGATGATCGACGGACAGCGGGTGTGGAACCGACACCCCGACGGCGGATCGATCGGGGACGGCACGTCGCCCTCGAGGATGGTTCGGTCCTCGGTGTCGGCCTGCGGGTCGGGTTCGGGGATCGCCGAGAGCAACGCCCGCGTGTAGGGGTGCTTCGGGGTCTCGAACAGGGTACCGGTCTCCGCCACCTCCGCGATCTCACCCAGGTACATGACCGCGACCCGGTCCGAGATGTGACGGACGACGCTCAGATCGTGTGCGATGAACAGGTACGTCAGCCCGAACTCCTCCTGGAGGTCCTCCAGCAGGTTGATGATCTGGGCCTGAACGGAGACGTCCAGCGCCGACACCGGCTCGTCGGCCACGATGAAGTCGGGATCGACCGCGAGGGCCCTGGCGATTCCGACCCGCTGGCGCTGCCCGCCGGAGAGCTCGTGCGGGTAGCGGTCGTACTGCCCCCGATCCAACCCGACCGCCTCCATCAGCTCGAACACCCGTTCGCGACGGGTGCCCTCGGCGAGGCCGTGGATCTTCAGCGGCTCCATGATCGTCTGCCCCGCCGTCATCCGGGGATCGAGGCTGGACATCGGGTCTTGGAACACCATCTGCATGTCCTTCCGACGCTCCCGGAGCTCCGACTTCGAGAGGGTGCCGAGATCCTCTCCTGCGAACACCACCCGGCCGTCGGTGGGCGGATCCAGGTGGAGGATCGCGCGTCCCGCGGTGGACTTTCCGCACCCCGATTCGCCGACGAGCCCGAGCGTCTCGCCCTCTCGGATGTCCAGGTCGATCCCGTCGACCGCCTTCACGCTGGGTTTTCCTTCGGCGAACACCCGATCGAGCACGCTCCCGTCCTGCTCGTAATACTTCCGCAGTCCGTCCACCTCGACGAGCGTTCCGCCCGGGTCGGTGCCGCTCGTGACGTCGACTCCACCCTCGACCCCGTAGACGCCCGTGTCGAACGACTCGTGGATACATTTCGAGCGGTGATCCGTGTCGGCGGGGCCGTGCTGAAGCTCGGGGATCTCCCCCTCGCGACACTCGGGTTCGGCCCACGGACACCGGGGGGCGAAGTGACACCCCTCGGGCATATCGATCAGGTCGGGGACGTTGCCCTCGATCGGCGTCAGCCGCGCTTTGTCCTCGGTCGGGAGGGATTCGAGCAGGGTGTAGGTGTAGGGGTGCGACGGGTTGTGGAAGATCTCCTCGACCGGTCCTTCCTCGACGACCTCGCCGGCGTACATGACTGCGACACGGTCACACGTCTCGGCCACCACGCCGAGGTCGTGGGTGATCATGAGCACCGACATCCCCAGATCGGATTGGAGGTCGTCGATCAGGTCGAGGATCTGCGCCTGAATGGTCACGTCGAGCGCCGTGGTCGGCTCGTCGGCGATGAGCAGGCTCGGTTGACACGCTAGGGCGATGGCGATCAGGACCCGCTGGCGCATCCCGCCGGAGAACTCGTGTGGGTAGTCGTCGAGCCTGGCTCCCGCCTCGGGGATTCCGACCTCCCGGAGCATCTCGACCACATCCGCCATCACCGCCTCGTCGCCGCTTCGACCCCCGATCTTCGGCAGGATCTCCCGGATCCCGTTACGCCAACTGTCGGTTTTTTGCCCGCCGTACCGGTGGAGCCGCAGCGACTCCGCGATCTGCTCGCCGATCGTCACCGCCGGGTTCAACGACGTCATCGGATCCTGGAAGATCATCCCCATCTCGCCGCCGCGGATCCGTCTGACGGCCTCCTCCGGGGCGGCGGTCACGTCGATCACGCCCGTCTCGATCGTCACGTCCGCCGGATCGGATCCGTCACGGAGTCGGCTCCGGGCGTCGTCGTCGACGTACACGAACCCGTCCGTCGCGTCGTCGACGGTCGCCGCGAGCGATGCACCAACCGGCTTCGGATCGTCGCGGTTATCCAGGCGATCGGCCGTCGATCGCAGATCGGCCGCGAGGCCCGCCGGATCCGACTCCGCCTCGAGGTCGTCCGCGATCCCGCGGAGGTCACGCGGAGCGGTCCGAACGCCCGCCGCGGCGCGGAGGTCGTCTGCGACGGTGTACACTGCGTCGATCAACTCGAAGGGGTACGCGACGAGGGCGGCGTCGAACTCCACGAGGAGCCGCCCCGCGAGGTCGGCACCGCGGAACGTGACGCGTCCGTCGACGACCTCCCCCGGATCGTCGACGAGATCCATGGCGGAGAGGGCGGTGACGCTCTTCCCCGAGCCGGACTCGCCAACCAGCCCGACGGTCTCGCCCTCCTCGATGTCGAGGTCGATCCCGTCGACGGCCTTGACGGCGCCGCGCTCGGTCTTGAACTGCGTCCGGAGGTTCGAGAGTGACAGGAGGTCGGTCACTGCTTGGAGATCTCACCCTCGCACGAAAAATAGCTTGTGGAACCCGGAGTCGGTCCCGGGTGGCCCCGTCCGCGGCGTCGTTCCGACGGCCGGAGCACCTCGGGGGCGGGCGGTCGAACGATCCGGTGGCCGCCCCCCGGAGGAACGTTTTTCCCGCGAGCCGCCGGCGACACGTGTATGAGCGATCGGCCTCCGGAGGGAGTCCCCTCCAACGTCCAGGCGAGCGAAGGGTGGACCGACGTCATCGAGGACATGGAAACCACCGCGGCCGACTACCGAGACCGCGGGTGGGAGACCCTGGAGCTCCACCCCGGGGACTCGGTGCTCGTCGACTCCGACCGACGCATCGGCCTCGACGTGCTGCTTCCGGGCCCCGAGTTCGAAGAGCTGGAGGCCCTCGTCGATCAGTACTCGTTCGACAGCGTCGAGGTGTTCCGCGCCGCCCGCAGCGGGACGGTCTACGTGCTCGTGGTCGAGCGCGACACCGACGCCGAGGTCGCGGCGCTCGTCCCCGGCTACTACGACCGCACGTCGTCGGCGGACGCGCTCGATTCCATCCGGGAGTCGGGGACGATCCGCCTGTTCTGTCGGCGGCTGAACGACGACACCGTCGAGTTCGCCCACACCGATCCCGCGCCGTTCCTCCCCGCGACGCCGTAGCGAGCGCTCTGGAGCCGATCTGCGCGGGTCCGAGAGACTCGAGTTGACGATCGGTCCCGGTCACTCGGCTCCTCTCACGTCGACGCTCTCCATCATCTCGACGGCGCTCTGCCGGAGTTCGTCGACCGGGAAGTGGAGGTCGATCGAGACGGTGAGGTCGATCCCCTCGCCTTCCCCGCCGGTCACGGAGACGGTATTCGAGTTCTCGAAGTCGCCGGCGGGGAACACTGCCCCGGCCGCGAACGCGGTCCCCGTGTCGTCTTTCCAGACCGAGACCAGCCCCGACATCGGTAGCCGGTCGGACGGGATCTCCAGCGTTCGCTCGCCCACGTCTTCGATCGGCACCTGCTTGGTTATCTTGGGCGTCTGGAACTGTCCCTCGTATTCGACGACGGTCGAGGAACTCGGATACGACGGGATCGGAGACGCTGTCGCGACCTGCTGAATCTCGTCGATACCGCTGTTTGCCATCTGCTCTTCCACGATCGGGAGTACCATCCCCGAGAGCCGATCGGGAGAGGCGGCGATCGTCGCGACGCCGCGCAGGTCGAGATGGCTCGCGAAGAACATCGCGATCCGGCTATCGAACTGCCCGAGCGTCTCCTGTCGGACCCGTTGCTCCAATTGTGCGTTGCGAAAGATCGCCGTCCGCTCGTGGGCCGTGACGCCGATCCCGAGGCGTTTCATAGCGTAGCTCCCCGTCCTGGCGTCGATCCGTTCCCACGGCTCGCTCGCGGGTGACTGGACCACCGGCTCGGTGACCTCGACATCTCCCGCGTCCCCGGCGTCGGTGTCCGGTGCCCCACACCCGGCGACCCCGATCGATGCCGCGACCCCGGCGCTCCGCAACACCGACCGTCGGGAGACCGTCGGTGGGTCGCTCCCCATACGTCTCTCTCAGGAGGGCGGCGATATAAAAAATCGGGACACCGGCAGCTTCGGTCACTGGAGTACACGCGGTTCCGAGACGTGGGGTCACTCGGCCGGGGGTTTTTATCCGAGCACGCGACCAGCCCTCCCATCACCCCGAAGTGAACCGCGCGGCGACTCGCGGGAGTCCGACACCGCGCCGCGCGGGCCGATACGGATCGGTGGAACGAATTACCGGTCACCGCCGGTTGCGAAGTGGGCGACGACCGGTAATTGACTCCACCAATCCGTCTGCGACTCTGGTGTCGGCTGTCAGCCTCTCTCCTCTCCGTAGCCGACCCGTCTCACGGAAACGGGTGATACGCCCGGGCGGGTCGCGGCTCGAACCCGAGGGTCGGCGGGACGGTCTCGACGCGGTCGCCGAAGAACGGCTCGCCCTGGAACAGCGGCTGCGCCGCCGGAAGCACCACCCGAACCGCCTCGAACCCGAGCGACTCGACGTCCCGAGTCGTGGTGCGGGCGGCGTACGCGTCGAGCTCCGCGTCGGTCACGCGGTCGATCACCGCGTCGAGTTCGGCCGCTCCGGCCGGCGGGTCGTCGGGGCCGACGCGCTCGGCCGGGACCGCGGCGTCGACGTCGAAGAAGCCGCCGGCCGGCGTCGGATCCGCGGCGTACTCGCCGATCGCGCCCTCCTCCGTCTCGGCTGCGTCGGGGCCCATCGCCCGCAGTTCCATCCAGTTCTGGAGCGCCTCCGCGAGCGCCGACCGGGCCGCGTCGGTCGGATCGAGCGACGCCGCCGACCCGGCGGCGAACCGAGGCCACCCGGCGTCGCGGCGGACCGCGGCCGCGACCACCGGCACGTCGATGTCCTGGGTGACCAGAAGCGTCGTCGCCGACAACTCCTCGGCGCGGGCGCGTTTCACCAGGTCCTCGTAGCCGTCGTCCGAGCACTCGAGTTCCAGCGGCTCGAACGAGGAGTACCACGCGAGCATCGTGGCGTCGCGCTCGACGACCTCGTAGAGCCCCGACAGCAACGCCTCCGTCCCGGAGTTGCCCAGCCCCAGACCGGTCGTGATCGGCGGGCCGTACTCGTCGGTCGGCGGCGGGTAGTGGACGAACGCCGCGGGGAGCTCAACCGGCTCGTCGGTGGCGAGGTCGACGCCGGGAACCCACCGGATCGGCGTGTCGGGATCCGGCGTCGCGGCGTCGCTCGGGCGGACGAACCGTGACGGCGGAACCGGCGACGCGCGGGTGCGTTCCGATGCGAGAGGGAACGCCGACTCGCGGTACACCCCGGCGCAGTACCGCTCCAACGCCTCACCGAGAGCCTTCATGAACGCGCGGTCCCAGTCGGGGTCGACACCCGCGGCGAACTCGGCGGCGCGGGCGTCGCTGAACCCGCGGGTGTCGGCCGTCCCCGCGAGGTAGTACGGAACCGGGAACGACTCCCGCTCGCCGACCTGGGTGACGAGGCCGACCCGCTCGTCGAACGCGCGTTCCGCGCGGGTCAGCGCGTCGTCGACGTCCACGTCCCGGTGGCCGCGGGGGACCGTCCGGTCGCGGGATTCGGGGGTCGGAACCGGGAGGATCTGGCGTTCCGCACCCACGCCGGTCCCGGCGATCTCGGCGACGGTGCCGGCGACGGTCGGATCGCCGCTCAGGAGTGCGACGGCCCGACGCCCCGCGACCGCGCCGGCGAACCGAACCGCGCTCCGGTCTCCGGACGGCGACCCGTCGGCGTCGGTGGTCGCGTCGACCCGCATACGCAGATCCCCGAACCGGGCCCCTTCGGCACCGAACACCGAGACCGCGGCGTCGAGCCGCTCGACCGCTCGCCCGCCGACGCCGCCGACTTCGACCACGGCGAGCCGGCCGTGATCGCGGTCGAGGTGGTCGATGCCGGCTCCCGCCGGGACCACGACGACCGTGAGCGCCGGGTGCTCGGCGTCGCCGACGTCGGCGTCGATGTCGTCGAACGCGGCCGCCGCGGCCGCGGCCGCAGGGCCCTCGCCCACGATCGAGATGTCGTAGCTCACACCCCCGAAATCCGTCGCGAACTCAAAAAACCCGCGGAGTATACGCGCCTCGACACAATAAAATTAAACTGCTTCCGTGGAATCATCCAGAGTATGTCCTCCGAAACGAACGTTCTCGGCCGCGATATCGGGCACGTCATCGAGTCGGGTCTCCCGTCGGGCTCGGGGGTCGCGTACTTGATCGATCCGACGCTACAGATCCTTCGAGCGGTGATCGAGATCGGCGTCGACGCGGAGACGTTCCCGTCCGTGCGAGTTCTCGCGGATCGGTCGCTCCTGAAGACGGTCCTCGACGACTTCCCCGTGGCCAGCAACGCGGCGGAGCTGGTGGACCGCGGTGCGCTCGACCTGCGAGTCGTGACGGCGACCGCCGGCAACGCCCTGCTGGTGACCGACGCGTCGGTCGTCGCGATCGTCGCCGCCGGCGAGCAGGTCGCCGGATTGGCCACCGCAGACGAGTCGTTCGTCCGGGAGGCCAACGAGACGTACCGGACGCGGTTCGAGGCGGCGGAGCCCTTCTCCCTCCGTACGCCGGCGCTCTCCACGATCCGGTCGTCGCTGGAAGCCGAGTTCGGGTCGGCGGTGCGAACGGACTTCGACGCGGTCCTCGCGTCGATCGACACTACTGACGGTCCCGACCTCGACGAGGTGGCGATCAGCCTGCTCGTCGCCGCGCGCAACGACGTCCTCCTCTACGACATCTCGAAGTGGGGCGAGGACACCGGGATCGCGAGCAAGGCCACGTTCTCCCGGACGAAGACGGATCTCGAGGACGCGGGGCTGATCGAGACCGAGAAGGTGCCCATCGACGTGGGGCGGCCGCGGCTCCGGCTCCGACTCGGCGACGACCGGCTCGAAACGGCGGCTCCGGAGCGGCTCGCCGCGGTCGCCGCGGATCTGCTCGGGTGAATCCGGGGGCGACTCGTCGGACGGGCTCGCGGGACGGGAGGCGTACATAAACCCCCGGAGCACGAATCAGTATGCTTGAAGTGTGGGACGGACGCCGACTAGGTATGACGAACCTGATCGACGGCAACGCCGTCGCCGAGGAGATCCGCAACGGGCTGGTAGCCAGCATCGACGACCTCACCGAGTCGGGCACCACCCCGTGTCTCGCGACCGTCCTGATGAACAACGACCCCGCGAGCCAGACGTACGTCTCCATGAAACACCAGGACTGCGAGGAGGTCGGCATCGCCACGCGCGACGTCGAACTCGACCCCGAGGCACCCGCCTCGGAACTCTTCGACACGGTCGACGACCTCAACGCCGACCCCGAGGTCCACGGCATCCTCGTGCAGATGCCGCTGCCCGACCACGTCGACGAGCGGGAGGTCCTCCGACGGATCGATCCCGCGAAGGACGTCGACGGGTTCCACCCCGAGAACGTGGGGCGGCTCGTCGCGGGCAACCCGCGGTACAAACCGTGTACTCCCCACGGCGTCCAGAAACTGCTCGCGGCCGCAGACGTCGAGACCGAGGGCGCTGACGCGGTCGTGGTCGGCCGGTCGAACATCGTCGGCAAGCCTATGGCGAACCTCCTGATCCAGAAGACCGACCAGGGGAACGCGACCACGACGGTGTGTCACTCCCGGACCGAGGACCTCGAAACGAAGCTCCGCGCCGCCGACATCGTGGTGGCCGCGGCGGGCGTCCCGGAGATGATCACCGGCGACATGCTCTCGGAGGACACGGTCGTGATCGACGTGGGCATCAATCGAGTCGAGACCGACGAGGGCTCCGAACTCGTTGGCGACGTCGACTTCGAGAGCGCGACGGAGAAGGCGAGCGCGATCACGCCCGTCCCCGGCGGCGTGGGGCCGATGACGCGCGCGATGTTGCTGTGGAACACCGTGAAGGCCGCGGGCGACGTCGCGGGCGTCGAAGTCGACCTGCCGTGAAGTACCTCGGGGACGAGCCGAGGCACGCGGCCCGCTCCACCCGGAGACCGGGACCGCCCGCTCACCGTCGCAGCAACACCGCGACGGGAACCAGTACGAGCGCCCCCGCGACGAACGGCGACCAGTAGACCGCGACGTACGCGGCGGCCGCGAGCGGCGGGCCGACCGTTCGCCCCAGGCTTCCGGCGGCCTGCGTGACGCCGAAGGCCGCCCCCTGCGTGTCGGCGGTCGCGCTCTCGGAGACGAGCGCGGCGAGCCCGACGGTTATCGCCCCGTTTCCGAACGACGCCAGCGCCCCGAACGCGAGCAGCGCGACGAGGCCGCCCGTGATCCACCCGGGGCCGACCCCGACCGGTGCGGTTCCGGCCAGCGGGGCTGCGGCGAGCAGGAGGAGCGCGGCGAACAGCGAGGCGACGCCGCCGCGGACGACGCGGGCGACGCCGAACGCGCGGGACAGTCGACCGACGAGCACGCCCTGATTGAGGATCCCGAGCGCCCCGACGTACGCGAGAAACAGCGCCGCCGTGGTGGCGTCGTACCCGAAGCTGTCGGCCAGAAGCGGGACGAACATCACCGTGACCCCGGCGAACGCGACCGACGTGAGAAAGAACGCGACCACCAGCGGGCGGAGCGCCCGGTCGGCGAGCGCGTTGCGGAGTTGCCCGGCGAACGTCGCCCGCCGGGCCGGGGTGCGGACGCGGTCGGGTTCGGCGAGCACCGCCGCGGTCGCGCCGAACGCGAGAAACGAGAACCCCGCGGCGGCGAAGCTCGGGAGCGAGAACTGGGTCACCGGGACGAACGCGGGCAACAGCCGCCGGGCGAACGACACCGCGACGTCGCTGGCCAACACGCCGCCGACCGCCGGCCCGAACACGAACCCCAGGCCGAACGCCGCGCCGACGAGCCCGAGCGCGCCGGTTCGTTCGGCCGGCGGGGTCACGTCGGCGATGTACGCCTGTGCGGCGGCGATGTTGCCGCCCGCGGCGCCCGAGAGCAGCCGTGCGCCGAACAGGACGGCGAGCCCGACCCCCGTCCCGAACGTCGCGCCGACCTCGGCGGCGACGCCGAAGACCACCCAGGCCACGCCGGCGACTCCGACCGAGAGCATCAACACCGGGCGCCGCCCCCGGCGGTCGGAGAGCCGCCCGAGCACCGGGGCGGCGCCGAACTGCGCCAGGGAGTACGACGCCGCGAGTAGCCCGATGAAGACGTCGCTCACGCCGAACGACCGGACGTAAAACGGGAGGATCGGAATGATGATGCCGAATCCGAGCAGATCGATGAAGACGATCCCGACCACGGTGGCGACGCGGCGCCGCGACCCCGACGACGGGGGCGACGCCGCGTCGCCGGCCGTCGCCGCCCGTGTGGAACTCACTACTACGACCGTCGGTCCCGGCGCGGATACGCGTATCGGACGGCCGGAGGGGTTGGTCTCGGCGACGCGCGTCCCGGACAGGGTGGTCTCGGCGACGCGCGCCCCGGACGGGTCTGCCCCGGCGCGCCGTCGCGGCCGATCCGGCTACGTGTCTCCCGGCCGTTACAGGTAGCCCTCGGTCGCCAGCCGGTTGACCGCCTCGCGGAGCCGCTCCTCGCTCGCGGCGTAGGAGATCCGCGCGAAGCCCGGCGACCCGAATGCCGACCCCGGAACGGTCGCGACGTGGGCGTCCTCGATCGCGCCCGCACACCAGGCTTGGTCGTCGTCGTCGACCGGGAGCATCATGTAGAACGCGCCGTCGCCGACCGGCACGTCGACGTCGTGGTCGGCGAGGAGGTCCGCGAGCATATCCCGGCGCTCCCGGAAGGCGTCGCGCATCTCCGTCACCGCGTCGTCGGTGTGTTCGAGCGCCTCGACCCCGGCGCGTTGGACGAAGTTGACCGCACAGGAGACCGAGTGGGAGTGGAGCTTCGCCGCCTGCGAGGTCACCGACTCCGGGGCGTGGAGGTAGCCCAGCCGCCACCCGGTCATGGAGTAGGCCTTCGAGAAGCCGTTGATCGTGACCGTTCGATCTTCCATCCCGTTGAACGCCGCGAGGCTGGGCTGGTCGACGCCGTACGTGATCTGCTGGTAGATCTCGTCGGAGATGACGGTGACGTCGTGCTCGACCGCGAGGTCGCGGACGCCCTCGAACGCGGCCTCGGAGTAGACCGCGCCCGTCGGGTTCGACGGCGAGTTCACCACCAGGAGCTCGGTGTCGTCCGAGACTGCGGCCGCGAGGTCGTCGAGCGCGGGCTCCAGCTGGAAGTCGTAGGGCGCGAGGTCGACGCGGTTCAGCGACCCGCCGGCGAGCTTCGCCATCGCCTCGTAGGAGACCCACGCGGGATCCATCAGGACCACTTCGTCCCCATCATCAATCAGGGTCTGGAACGTTTCGTAGAGCGCCTGCTTCCCGCCGGGGGTGACGATGACCTCGTCGCTCTCGGCGTCGACGCCGTCGCTCCGGAGCTTCGCCGCGATCGCCTCCCGGAGCTGCGGGATGCCGTTCGATGGCGTGTAGCCAGTGTGGCCCGCGTCCATCGCCGCTTTGCCGGCCTCGACGACGTTCTCGGGCGTGGGGAAGTCGGGTTCGCCGACCGAGAGGTCGACCACGTCGACCCCGTCGGCCTCCAGTTCGCTCGCCTTGTTGCTGATCGCCAGCGTCGCGCTCGGTTCGACCCGTTCGACGCGGGCCGCGAAGTCGAAGCTCATACTACCGTCTCCACCAAATCAGCCGCGGCGTTTACCGCTTCCGCACCTTTGTCGACGCGCTCTCTCGCCTCGGCCCCGCTCTGCCCCGGCCCGGAGACGCCGAAGGTGACCGGGGTATCCCGATCCAGGCTCACCTCGGTGAGCGCCGACGCCGCGGCGTCGGCGATGACCTCGTCGTGGTCGGTGTCGCCGGTCACCACCGCGCCGACGACCGCGACCGCGTCGACGTCGTCGCGCCGCGCCAGCCGGTCGGCGGGAAGCGGCGTGTCGTACACCCCCGGCACCGACACCGTCTCCACGATCGTCGCGTCGCGATCGCCTGCGGCCTCGCGGGCGGCCGCGGCCATCCGCTCCGTGACCGAGGCGTTGTACTGCGCCACCACCAGTCCTAGCCGTACCATAGTCGACCGGTCCACCGGGGGAATCAAAGAGGTGTCGGCAGCGCCTCTCCGCCGCGCGCACGATGGAGGAACCGAGAGTGCACCCGTCGGCGGCGCGCGACGACTCGGATCGACAGACACAAGAGTTGTAACCGCGCAGTCGGCAACAATCCACAATGAGCCCTGACGGGGGTCCATCCGACGACCGGCCGCCCTCCACCCGCGGTGCCGACCCGCACGGACCAGACGATCCCTCCACTGACTCGAACGA
>Ga0207753_1000226_pt1 | contig 22944 bp, 19 predicted proteins | sample PonA233FremontCA_2_FD_187273 | JGI IMG/M metagenome (GOLD analysis project Ga0207753, IMG submission 187273) | Salt pond sediment microbial community from Fremont, CA, USA - Pond A23 Sediment 3 (SPAdes) | ecosystem: Environmental > Aquatic > Non-marine Saline and Alkaline > Saline | place: USA... | reverse complement strand
AAGCCACTTTCGGTTCATCAAGTGGGCCGTCTGTGAGTTGTCGGGTTGTATCGAACCTGGGGAGAGGCCGTCTCAAGGAAAAGTCTTCGTAAAAGGCCGGGATTATTCTTTTCGAGATGAGTCTTCTCTATGAGCAGTGTCCAGCAGAGTAGGCTCGCCTGTCGGGTAGCGTCGGGAGGTCCTCAGTCTTGTGGTTGGAAAGCTCCAGGTGAGGATTACAAATAACTTCGCCTACTAAATGCTTCGTAGAAAATACGAACTGTTTAGTAGACAGACCCGACAATCTAGTGTTTCATCCTGCGCAGTTCCACGTCTGCGGGCCCAACAGGGACGAACGGTTTTTTCCCTTACCTGGAGGGCAACACGTGCGAACTCCTCAACCGTCGACAGATACGAAGAAATTAGTGGACGTTGGGCACCCTGTCTCGGTCACAGGTGGTCCGCACCGAAGTGGCGGAAAGTGCTCGCCGGAATCATCAGGGCAGAGCCTTCAAGCGAAGTACTGGCCTCCGACGCCGGGCGGTGGCTTTCGATTGGACATGTATCCAACCGCACTCACCTATGTCCTCCGAGCTTCCTCTTCCCACCGACGCCGAACTCAAGATTTTGAACGTGCTTTGGTCCCAGGGCTCCTCGACGGTGCGAGACGTCATGGCCCACCTCGACACCGATCAAGAGTACACGACGGTCTTGAAGCATCTTCAGATCATGCATGAGAAGGGCTTGGTGAGCCGGGACGAGTCCGGCAGGGCCCACGTCTACAGCGCAACCAGGGACGAAGCCGATACGCAACGCCTGCTCGTCGAGGATCTTCTCGACCGCGCCTTCAGCGGGTCGGCGGAATCGCTCGTGATGCGGGCCCTATCGTCGGAGGAGATTAGCAAAGAGGAACTCGATAAAATTCGGGATCTGATCGACAGAGCGGATGATGCCGATAACAATGCCGGAGATTCCTGAACTGCTGTCATTTCTGAACAGCCCACTCGCGAATGCGACCGGGTGGGCACTTCTGCACTTCCTGTGGCAAGGAGCCCTGATCGGCCTGGTCCTCAAGGCAAGTCTGTACCTGCTCGATGACCGGAAGCCGTCCGTCCGGTACGTCGCAGGCTGCACTGCGCTGGGCAGTCTCTTGATGTTGCCGATCGGAACGGGTTGGCTCTTGTTTCTGGAGGGCAGCCCAGGTCCGGTTGCCATCATCTCACTATTGCCCAGCGACGCAGCGGGATCGCCGCAGACGGGCTTCGGGCCTGGGCTTCCACTCGGGGAGGTCGATCTTGCCTCGTTTCTCCGGCCCGTGCTACCCTGGATCGTGCTTGGGTGGGGCCTTGGGGTTTTAGGGTGCGCTGGACGATTTGCGAGAGGCGCCTGGCAGGCCCGTCGGTTGCGCCAAACCGGATCGCCGGTGGCAGACCGGTGGCAACGGCGGCTCGCTGCGCTTTCCGAGCGTATCGGGCTCGGCGGGTCCGTTGGGTTTCGTGAATCTGGATATGTGTCCGTTCCGACGGTCGCGGGATGGTGGCGTCCTGTCCTGCTGGTGCCAGTCGGGTTTTTGAGCGGCCTGCCGCCGAGGCAGGTGGAGGCGGTGTTGCTGCACGAACTGGCGCACGTTCGCCGTTACGACGCGCTCGTGGCCCGGCTCCAGGCCGCCTGCGAAACGCTTTTGTTTTTCCACCCAGCGACCTGGTGGGTGTCCAGGCGGGTGCGGCAGGCGCGAGAGGCCTGCTGCGACTCGGTGGTCGTAGAAGCAGGGATCGACCGGACCGAGTATGCACGAGCACTGGTTTCCCTCGCCGACCGGGCCCGTGGCGTCGTACCCTCGGTGGCACAAGCGGGAGCGAGCGACGGTCACCTTCTGGAGCGCGTGCGGCGTATTTTGGCGCCCCCAGAGCCGCCTTCGTTTTGGACGCGAATGCTCTCGACTGGAGCAGCACTGGTGTTTCTCGCCAGCCTACCACTTGGTCTTGCTGCAATCACGGCACAACAGCCTACGGCTGGATCGGTACTCCCCCGCACGGAAGAAGCGTCGAATGCGTCCGGTGAGATTGCTTCATACGTTCTAACATCAGACTCCAGCGGTCACGCAACGCTAATCTCCACGTCGCCTTCTAAAACGGAAACTTCTCTACCTCAGGAGGAGGGAAGGGGACCAGCTGACGAGACAGAGCTAGAACCGGCCCTCAGTGGTGAGGGAGCCGCTCAGAACGGGTCGCGCATCAAGCTTGAAAATCTTCACCGTTCCGTCCGCAAAAATCTGGACCTCCACCAGATCAAAAAGCGCCTGGAACGCCCCATCACTACCGATCGTCTCCGCAAGGCACTTCGGGCACAAGTTCATCCTGACAGCCTAAAGCACCTCATCAGTGCTGACTTCGGCCGGAAACGCCTGAAGCAGGCCGTTCGCAAGGAGGTCACTGACAGTTTGGGCCGGACCCTCCGGAAAAAGCTTAGTTCGAAAAACATCGAGCTGAAGGCTCGAATCCGCGTCGATTTGGGGGAGTCTGATCGTCTCCTAAGTGACCTCAACCGGTCGTCGTCAGAGTCGACGCAGATGTTCTTCACGCCCGAAGGTCTCTCCCTGACATCCAGTCCCGAGCCGACCGCCCATCCGGATAGCCTGTTTTCCCAAGCCTTATCCGAAAGCCTAAGCAATACCGTTCTCGTCCTGGGAGCAAACGCGACTGTTACGAAGGCCGGAGAATCTGGCTCTGATCTATCTCTCCGGGAGCCAACCTCATGATAACCCCCTTGATAACCATTGCCCTTCTTTCACTACATTGGCCGCCGTGTAAAGCACGCCCGAATGCGTTCGTCCCGCAGCGTCGGGCCGAGCTGACCCGAGTGACACAGCGGAGCTGCGTGGTTATCTGAAAGTGGTTGCCTACGATAGGGCCACAAAGGCGAGAGGGCCGCACGGAGAGCCCTGCCTCCCGCCAGTAGGAAAACGCCAGGTCTGAGGTCGACTCGTTAGGCAAACGTGTCAAGCCACCAGTCGAAAGCCAGGTCGGCAACCGGAACGGCGACTGCGACGGTCCCCCGGGCACCAGCCCGGCGAGGTCCTTCGAGAACAGCCACATGATTTGTGTCGTGATGATTTGTGTCGTGGAGGCCCCAACTGCCCTTCGAACCCCAAATTCTTTGCGTAGCTGCTGTGCCCTAAATGCCACCAATCCGTAGAGGCCGGAACTGGAGATGGTAGTCGCGAGCACGAAGTGTACTTGGCAGATGCGATTTGCCATTGCCTACAGCGACGGAATTCCCCTCTTTCCTGCCGGTGGATTCACCTGTCTCATAAGTGCGCTTATGGGACAGGTAAATCCCTGCGGTGAAGAAGGGCAAATTCCGTCGCTGTAGACCCGGACCTGGCTGGTACATTCCATCGTTCCACAATCCATCGTCATGTCGGTAGACGGTCCCCACGTCCGGGGCCACGACAAGCCCAGATCCGTAACGAAGAAAGAGGCGTCGTCCTAATCGTAGGATCCCACTGCAGCCGGGTCTCCTCGGGCGGTCGAGGGCCGGGCCTACGGCGAGATCGAAGGCTCCGCCCCCGATTTCGATTTCCAGCTCCGCCGGCTCCTCCAGTTCGGCGAGGTCAGCGATCCGAGGCGACGGGTTCCGGCGGCTCGCCTGGTCGTCCCAGAGGCAGGACTTCCAGTCGTAGAGGGATGCCTCGTAGACCTGGTCGTGAAACTGCCCGAGGGCCTTGGCAACGTCCTTGAACAGGGCCGTGACGGGGGCCTCGATCTCGATGCGCTCTCCCTCCGGAACGCGAGAGGGAGAGTGGATGTCCTCGTCGTGGCCGCGCAGAAATAGGCGATAGCCGGGCGGGCCCTCGTAGGGTCGCTCGGTGCCGTCTGAAGGGTAGCGCAGGGAGACCGGCGTGCCGCCGATGTCGAGCGTAGTCTTGATGCTGGACACCGGGGTGGCGCGAGAAGCAGACGAGCGATGACTCCGAAGACCTCCAGTCAAAATCATCCAATCGCACTCTTCAGCCAGCCTGACAGGCGAAGGGCGTTACACAAGAATGTTGACTTGATCTTCAGCGGCGATCGGGAATCTGTTCGGCGAGGCCTGCCTTTCGCAACGCCGACACGGGTCCGATGGCGAGCCACTTTTTTCCTTCTCGGCGGTAATGGTGCACAAAAATCTGCTTCGTGCCAGGAAAAGGGTGCCGCTTGTCGGGGTAGTGAGTCGAGTAGCACCACACGACGAGATCCGCATTCGTCGCGGCCTCTTTCACCGGGGCACGGTTCGGCCCTACGGCCCCGACCCAGAGAAGGAGCGTGTCCCGCGTGCCGTGGGGGCGGACCATGAGGTAAAAACCGCCTTCGTGCTTTTGGAGGACCTCCTTCAAGAACAGGCCACCGACCTGATCGAAGTAGCGGACCGACTGTCCCATCTCTTCCTGATCGCCCGTAGGCCATTTTTGGACCGGAGAGTCCTGGGTTCTTTGCCCGACAGCCACTCCGGTGGAAAGAAGGGAAAGGAGGAGGAAGGCAGCGGTGCGCATGAGACTAAAACAGGTAGCCGCTTATATACTACGTTAGTAGTACTATAAGAGTAGTATATACAAAAATGCAAGCATAACCCCATGCTGCACCTGAACCCGGGCTGATGCCGTTCCCATGCGCTTTACCGTAGAGCAGTTCGTTGCTGCCGTACGGAAATGACCACGCGAGCGGACGGAAACCTGTTCAAATGAAGTCTTTCGGGCGGTATGAATCAGGGCAAACCTTTTCCCGTGCCCGGGTCAGGTGAGCGTCGCCGAATGCCAGAGGCGTGAGACGCGATGACTCTTGCCTCACTATCTTTTGGCCAGTTCAAGCGGTGGCGACGGCCCCTAATCTCCCGTCCCAGTCGCGTTTATCGCACGTCTCCGGCACTCGTCGCACGGCGCTGTAGTCGGCCGATTCAGGCCAATCATCTGCTGCTTGGCGACATTGTACCTCGCATCCCAGTCGATGGACCGGACCCCTGGAACCACACTCCGACCCTCGGCCATGACCTGTTTCAGTTCTGGAATCCGGTTGGGGCCCTCAACTGAAGCGGCCTAGCGGCTTGTGTATGGTCGAATCGGAACCTCCACGTCAAATAGGTCCTCACGAGACGAGTTTTTGCAAGATGAATCTTCCACGCGCAACGATTGGGAGAATTGGGTTGGCCGGGCTCCTCGCCGTTCTCTGGATTGGATGTGGAACCAGCGATTCTCAACAGCCCGGAGCGAGCAAACCGGCGAGCTCCTCCAGACCGTCAGCGGACTCGCTCCTCGTCCTCTGCCTGCCTCCACCGATGGAGCGCGACGCGGACAACCAGACATCACCAAGCTCCGACTCGCAATCCGGCGCGTCTTCTCTCCCCAAGTGCCAGCAAGGACTCCAGTCGTTTGGCGGTCCCCTCGCTCGCAGGTTCCAACCGATCGTCCGTACCGGTCTCCGGCAGGCCTCCGGGATGCAGGAAGACCATCCTGTTCTCGTGGTCGGAACGCCCGAAGCGATCGGGGCGATCCCGGAACTGGACTCGGCTCTCTCGTTCGCTCTCGAAGACTCGGTCCTCCACGTCCGTGGCGAAAGGGACTCTTCCCCGACCGACGTCCTACTCGCCCACGGTCCCAGTCCTTGGAATTCCAGTCGGTCCATGCATGTGGCCGTTGCCTCCCGGCGAGAAAACGCCACCGAGTACGCGGCGGGCGGCCTGCCATTGACTCTGTCGCGAGGCCGCTATCAAATTCTACGAAATGAACGCCTGACGGCTGTCGGGCAGTTTGGGAACACCACGTGGACCCCGGCGCCCTCACAGCAGCACCGCTCACTGCGCAGCGGCGGACCGGCCGTCGAAACTGAGCACGTCCGCATCTACGCCGTAGACGAAAGCACCTTTTCGGAGACACGAATCCGTCGCATTGCGCGCCGTAAAGAGCGCGTCCATGATCGGGTTCAGGCGCTCCTCGGCCCCGCTCCCACAACGGCGGCCCCGGTTGACTACTACCTGTTTGCCGACGCACAGTCGCTGGGCACTCTCGGGGGGGAAGTCCCGCCTGAGACCATGCTGATGTTCCCCGCTCCTCACTTTACCCGCTGGAACGACAGCCTGCGCTTCGTCGACGTAGTTCCCGGATATGCCAGCACGCTGAGCTATCCGCGCGAGGCCGTCATATGGGCCCGAGATGCTCAGGGCCCACCGGCGAGTTCCTTCCTTGAGATGGGCGTAGCGGTGATTTCCGAAACAGGTCCGTCGGAGGCCCCTCCATACCGCAGGCGGGCTGAACGCCTCCACCGGGCTGGTCTCGTGCCCGCGCTCGACTCCCTGCTCAGCAAGAACGTGCGCAGGCGGTTCTCCCCGCTTCTCGTCGAGCCCCTTGCCGGCGCGTTCGTGGACTTCCTTCGGGACCGGTGGGGCTCAGAGGCGTTTCGGCGACGCTACAGGTCGTGGACGCTCCAGGGATCGGCCTCTCCTTCGTTGCGGGAGGATTGGCGCGGCTATCTGGATACGCTGGGCTCAAACTCAACACCTTACAGCAGAGGTTCCAGTGACACGTCCCCCACCTGGGGTCACGAGTCCTTTCAGAAGGGGCTCACGATCGCCTACGCCAACGGCCCGGTGAAGAGTCCGGCCGGGTACGCGTCTGCGGCCGCCGACAGGTCGATGGCAAACGCGCGGCAGTTGGGAGCCAGCGCGGTTGCGATTGTCCCTTACACGGAAATTCCGGCCGCCGATACGGCGGTGGCACTGCTTCCTCGCCGACATAGATTCGACGGCGAAGCGAAGATCATCGGCGGCGAATCGGACGCAAGCATCGCGCACGCAATCCATGACGCCCACCAGCAGGACCTCGCCGTCATGCTCAAGCCCCAGTTCGGGGCTCACGTGGAGTGGCCCGGTGCCATTCAAATGGACTCGGCAGCCGAGTGGGACCGGTTCTTTCGGGCCTACCGGCGATGGATTGTTCACTACGCGCTGCTGGCCCAGCGATACGACGCAGAGCAGCTTGCGATTGGCACCGAACTAGTCCACGCAGCGAGAAAGCGCCCCGGCTGGTGGCGAGAGACGATTGCAAAACTTCGGCACGTCTACAACGGGTCCCTCACCTACGCGTCGCATTGGGAAAACACCGATCGGATTCCCTTCTGGGACGCCCTTGACGTGGTGGGTATTAACGCCTACTCCCCGCTGAGCGAGAACCAATCGCCGTCCGATTCCGCTCTCGTGGCCGGTGCCGAACGCTCCGTTCAGCGGTGGGCCGCCCTGCACCACCGCACCGACCGGCCGGTCGTGCTGACGGAAGCCGGCGCCTCAAATCGAGCGGCCCCCTGGACGATGCCGTACGCAGAACTGGAGGACCGGCCCGTTCAGCCTCACGATCAGGCCCGGACGTACGCGGCCCTCATCGAGGCAGTGAGGGACGAAAAGTGGATCCGCGGCGTGTACTGGTGGCGGTGGCCCGTTTCCTTCTCTGCCAGCGGCCCGTTTGACCTCCGAGGGACCCCCGCTGCCGATACGCTCCGCGACTGGTACTCAGGGGAATCGTGAGGTTGGCTAACGCGGCAACTGTCCAGGCAAAGCCCGGAGGCTCAGTCGCCGCAGCTGCTTCGTCGCACGTCTCCGGCGCTCGTCGCATGGCGCTGTAGCCTGCCGATTGGGGCCGATCTTATCCCATGAGAGGCCATTTTGCCCCGCACATCAACGGGATTCTTCTCTCCACAGCCTCTGATTCCAATGCGTGGTCGCTTTCCCCCTGTCGCAGCCGCTTCGCTCGTTGCCGGACTCCTCCTTCTCGCCGCCCCGGATGCCTTTGCCCAAACGAGCGCGGACTCCACGGCCATCCGCCAGGCGGCCCTCGACTACATCGAGGGCTGGTACACCGCCGACGCCGACCGGATGGCGCGGGCCGTCGATTCGAGGCTCGTCAAGCGCATTTTCGCCACCCATCCCCGGAGCGGAAATCAGGTCTTCAGAAATCAAGATTCGACGGCCCTCGTGACGGCCACGGAGAAGGGGTATGGAAGCAAAATCCCCGAGCCGCAGCGCCGGAAGAAGGTCACCCTCCTCGACGTGTTCGAGGGCGCGGCCAGCGTCAAGATCGTGGCCGCCCGGTGGGTCGACTACCTGCACCTCGCGAAGCAGGGCGGCGACTGGCAGATCGTGAACGTCCTTTGGGAGATGAAGTCCAGGCCGGGACAGGGCGGGCGCTAGCAAGAACTGTCCAATCCTCTGAGCGGTTCTCACTCAAAGATCCGTAAAACGCATGCCTCCTGCTGATTCTCGAACTGCATCTGACGAGGCGACCGACGCGAGTTGGTCGACGCGCCTTGCCCTTCCCTTCTTTCTCATTACACTCGGGATCTCGCTTACCGGGTCGGCCCTCTTCGGCGCGTCTCAAGCCGGGGCCCTTCCGGTGACCGTTCCCTTTGAGGTTCCGTTTATCACCCAGTTCGCCCCTGCGGGGATCGCCGTCTACCTCACGTGGCGACGCAGTGGCGGCAGTGCGGCGAAGGACCTGCTGGGGCGCCTCGTGCAGTGGCGCGTCCCCCCGACGTGGTACGCCGTGACGCTCTTCACGGCGCCTATTCTGGCGGTGCTCGTGCTTTTAGGAAATGATGTTCTCGGGGCCGAGGCCGTAGCGTGGTCGGAGTTTGCTACATTGCCGTCCACCCTCGGCGCCGCCCTCGACGGTCGCGTCTGGGCCCCGGGGCCTCTTCAGTCGATTGTCGACGCGGCACGGGCGGCACCGGCGTGGGTCACCGTGGGAACGTTCGGCCTCTTTGCACTCACCGGCGGGGGACTCTCCGAAGAGCTGGGCTGGCGGGGGTATGCGCTCTCTCGAATCCAGACGTACTACACGACGCTGACGGCAGGGGTCGTCATCGCGCTCTACTGGTCCGTGTGGCACATTACGCCCCAAGTTTGGGAGATTCTGTTCACGCAGGGTCTTGGTCCCTTCCTCGGTGCGGCGGGAGCGACCGTGGGGCAATACGTCGCTTTCTCTACGCCCCTCTCCATCCTCTTCGTGTGGGCAGTCAATCGGAGCGGGGGGAGCGTCCTGATGGCTGTTTTCTTCCACGCATCCTGGAATACGACCGCACTCACGATGATGGAGCTGTACCCGGCGGCGTTCCTGCTGGAAACGTCGCTGCTGATTTGGGTCGTGGCGATTGTAATCGTTGTCGCCGACCGGGCGCACTTCTTCTCTCGGGGACCGGAAGAATGATGCGCTGCTCTGAGCGTTCTGTTGTTCTCTCCCTTGAGTCGATACTCTCCCTCAAACGAAAATCCTTCCATGCACGATACTGATGCTTCTCTTCCCTCCACGATGACCGCCTGGATCATCAATGATTTTGGCGGCCCCGACGTCTTCGAACCGCACGAGCGGCCGGTCCCCGAGATTGGGGCCGGCGAGGTGCTCGTCAATGTCCACGCCACGAGCGTCAATCCGGTCGACTACAAGATTCGTCGTGGGGACGCCGAACCCCTCTGTCCCCCGCACCCCGCTACGCTCCACGGCGACGTGGCCGGAATCGTCGAGGCCGTGGGCGAGGACGTGACCGCTTTTGACAAGGGCGACGCCGTGTACGGCTGTGCGGGCGGGTTCCAGAATGCCCCCCACGGCGCACTGGCAGACTACATGCCCTGCGATGCGCGTCTCCTGGCGCCGATGCCAGAGCCGCTGTCGTTTCGCGAGGCCGCGGCGCTTCCTCTCGTGACGCTCACCGCTTGGGAAGCCCTCATCGATAAGGCCGACGTTCAGGCCGAGGATGGGGTCCTCGTCCACGGCGCCACCGGCGGGGTGGGGCACGTTGGCATTCAGTTCGCGAAATGGCGCGGTGCGGAGGTGGCCGTGACAGCGTCCGCACAGCGAAAGCTGGACATCGGGGTCGATCTCGGGGCCGATCACCAGATCAACTACGAGGAGGAGCCGGTCGAGGACTACGTCGAGCGCTGTAGCGACGGGCGCGGCTTCGACGTCGTCTTCGACACCGTGGCCGGCGAAAACGTACGCACCTCCGTAAGCGCCACTCGGCTCAACGGCCAGCTCGCCACCGTCGGGGCGCCGGCGGAGGGCGGCCTTCGACCGGCCTACGGCAGCGGGCTGTCGGTGCACTTCGTCTCCATGCTCATTCCAATGCTGTATGGCGAAGGGCGGGCCCGCCACGGCGACATTCTCCGGCAAGCGGCCACGCTCGTGGAAGATGGAGACCTGTGCCCGCTCGTGGATGAGGAGGCCTTCACGTTCGACGAGATTGGCCAGGCCCACGCCTACGCGGAGGCGGGCGAGCAGATCGGTAAAGTTGTCGTGACCCACCCCGATGCACAGCCGGAAGGCAGTGGTCGGCCTCCTTCAGCCTTCCATTAACCAACGACTTCAAGCGACACTCTCACCAACGACGTCTCAACCGCATGTCTACGTTCGTTTCCGCTCTGCGCTCCGCAACCGTTGCGGTCATCCTTGGACTTCTGGGGATCGGCGCCGCCCAGGCGCAGGACGCCTCGCTTTCTGACCGCCTCGAAGGGTTCGGCGCTGAGATCAAGACGGTGATGGAGGATCGAAACATCCCGGGACTGGCCATAAGCGTCGTCACAGATAGCTCTGTCGCGTGGTCGAAGGGCTTCGGGGAGCGCAACATTGAGTCCGGCGCGCCGGTGACCGACGAGACCCTCTTCGTCATCGGATCGGCCACGAAGGCCTTCACGGCAGCGGGCCTCGGCATCCTCCACGACGAGGGCAGGCTGAACTGGTCGACCCCGGTCCGGGAGCACCTTCCGCAGTTTCAGCTTCACGACCCGGTTGCCACCCGGGAGATGACCCCCATTGACCTGCTCACGCACCGCTCCGGTCTGCCGGGCCACGACCTGCAGTGGTACGCCAACGACTTTTCGCGGAAGGAGCTTTTCCAGCGACTGCGCCACCTGACCCCGAGCGAGTCCTTCCGCTCAACATTTCAATACTCAAACCAGATGTACATGACCGCCGGCTACCTCGCCGGCCAGATCAGCGGCATGACCTGGGAGGAGTTTACGCGGCGGCGTCTCCTCGATCCGCTCGGCATGTCGCGGAGTACCCTCTCAGTCGATTCGATGCAGCAGACGGGCGACTACGCTCGCCCCTACGGAGGAGGTCCCGATACAGTGCAGGCGATCGACTATCGTCCCCTCGACGGAATCGGCCCGGCCGGATCGATCAACTCCAGCGTGTCGGAGATGACCGAGTGGGTCCAGCTTTTTCTGAACGACGGTCGGCACGGGGACACGCAGCTCATCGATTCGACCACCGTCGCCGAACTCACCCGTCCGCGGATCGGCCTGCAGGAACTCCGGCCGTTCATGCCGACGGAGCAGGGCTCTCTCCTCTACGCGCTCGGCTGGTTCGTCGAGACGTACAACGGACGTCGCCTCGTCTGGCACGGGGGGGACATCGATGGATTTTCGGCACTGGTGGCAATGGTGCCGGACCGGGAGATCGGCTGTGTGATCCTCACAAATAAAACGAACGTGACGACGTACATTGTGCTCTACGAGCTGCTCGACCGCCTCGCGGGGCAAGACGGCCCGGACTGGGAAAAACGCATCGGCAGCTTCTTTGAGCAACGACAGGCCTCCTCCGACACGTCTCAGACCGAGGGGCTAGCGTCGTCGCCGGACGAGTCCGCCGCCCCCTCCCACTCATTGGCCGAGTACACAGGCCGCTACACCAATCCGGGATACGGAGCCTTCGAGGTCACGATGGAGGGGGACAGCCTCGAAGGGCGCTACGGCACCTTAAGCAGCAGGCTCCGACATGAGCACTACGACGTGTTTAAGCTGCCCGAGATTCCACTGCCCGGAGGCGCGCTCACGGTGCGGTTCGAAACGGCGATGGACGGCTCGATCGACAAGGTGTCCATTCCCTTGGAGCCGTCCCTCGATCCGATCGTGTTCACCCGCACGGCCCGCGAGGAGTTTGCCCGTGCCGACTACCTGAAGCAGTTTACCGGGGAGTATGCATTTCAAGGACGAACGATCACCGTGAGCCTGCGGGGCGAGGACACGCTCACGATCGTCGTTCCCGGCCAGCCGACCTACGAGTTGGAGCCGACGTCCGAAAATGCATTCACGCTGACGGATCAGCCCGTAGACGTTGAATTCAAAATGGACGGCGGCAAGGCGACCCGGGTGATGATTCAGCAGCCCAATAGGACGTTTACTGCCAAGAAGAAGTAGGGGACACTCACAGTCATTACAGACAAACGGGCCGGACTTGTCTCGCTTTTGGGACTTTCGTTCTCTCGGCCGTTCTCGTAACTTTTGTCCATCACCTCGCGATTAAAACTATACGAACCGAAATTGATATAGGAGGCACGGTCTTCTGACCGGGGGTATTTTCGATACTCTCTTCTCGATTTTGCTTGTCTATACCCTTTCTCAGAGCACCGACAAGACATGCATTCTCTTGCGCGTCACGTTCTACTAATCGCAATCCCCATCTCCCTATTTTTTGTCATCCCGAACGTGGTCCACGCACAGTCTCAAGTCACGCCTCCTCTCAAGGGAAAGGCTCTATCCGGAACGGTTTCTCTTGGAGGACCCGGCGGAGGCTACACAGTGAGCGCTGAGCACCTATTTATTCGCACGCCGAAAGTACAACTTGGGATTCGGGTGGGAGGCTCGTACGCTCGAAACCTTGTTTGGGAGGGAACCGCGTCTGCCGTCACTGCCGGAGTCGTGACCGCCCGCCGCCTCGGGGCGTTGGGCGACAAGCCTGTTGCGCTGGAAGGAGGCATAGGCGTTACTCGTGTCCACGAGGACCTTTGTAATCAGACCAATTGCAGCGGTCTCATTTCGAGAACCGCTCCGTACTTCTACACCTCGGGTGCCATGCGCGTCACCGCGATGGACGGACGACTCACCTATCGCGTAGGCACGACTACGCTCGTGAGTGACGGCGATCCGATTTTGCTGCCGATGTTGGGGATTGGGGTTGGCCTGTTCTAAGACTTCAACTTTTCCATTACATTGGGAAACGATTTCTTCCGAATCGGTCGGTGGAGGAAGAAGCAAAGTCGGACCCCACTCGCAGCGCCAAGCCACTTTCCCCCAGTGTCCGACGTATGATGTCCCCTGCCATATAGATTATTCAGAACGCGCACCCGTCTGTGCTCTCCTTTCGTTCCTCCTCCGTATCCGCCGTCGTCTGGTGGACTGGCTACCTCGGCGTCTGGGCCTTGCTCGGGCTGATTTGTGCGGCGCAGGTGTACGTCTTCCGAGGATCTGAGGGCACGCTGGTCGAATTCCTCGTTTATGCGGGGCCCACCTGGGCCCCCTGGGCATTGACGACGCCCGGTATTTTGTGGCTCGGTCGTCGGTTTCCCCTAAAGCGAAACACGTGGCTTCGGCATCTGCCCCTCCATCTCCTCGCGGGGTTCGGGGCCACCGCCGTGCATCTGGCATTCTTCGCCTTCTGGACGCTTCAGGCCGGCCCCAATCCGCCGGATGCACCCTGGTTTGCCTTAACGATGAGCCTCTTCGGCTCGGCGTGGCTGTTTGTAGACTTGTTCGTGTTCGGGTTCATTCTCGGGGGGCAAAAGGCGGTTCAGTTTGCCCAGGAGGCCCGCGATCGCAAGCTGGAGGCGACCCGTTTGGAGGCCGAGCTACAGGAGGCCCGCTTCAAAGCGCTAAAGATGCAGCTCCACCCGCATTTCCTCTTCAACACCATCAACGCCATCTCGACGCTCGTGCTGAAGCGGAACGTCGAGCGGGCGACCGAGATGCTGGACCGCCTGAGCACCTTCCTGCGCATGGCCCTGGAGGAGCGGGACGCGCAGACGGTTCCTCTCGCCCGCGAGCTGGCCTTTGCCGACGCCTACCTGAGCATCGAGCGCGTCCGCTTCAACGACCGGCTCTCCATAGAGACCCGCGTGGACGAGGAAGTTCGGAGCGTGGAGGTTCCGCATCTTCTCCTGCAGCCCCTCGTCGAGAACGCCGTGCGCCACGGCATTGCGCCGCTGGAGCGGCCGGGCCACGTTCGGATTGAGGCGACCCGCATAAGGAGACGGCTGCGCCTCGTCGTCGAGGACGATGGGGTGGGCCTCGGCGACGACCGTCCGAAGGACCCGACGGAGGACGGCGGGCTCGGCCTCTCGATGACCCGCGACCGTCTCCAGGCAGCCTACGGGGACGACCACGCGCTCCGAGTTGAGACCCGCGACGAAGGGGGCGTACGGGTGGTCGTCGAGCTTCCGATCAGCGGCTCGGAGAACGGACAGGTGCAGCCTGCCTCTCACTCGGAAGCGGCTGCAGCAGGCGCATGATCGCGTTTTACCAGCGCACTTTCCCTTCATCTGCGTACCATGCCCCTCCAATCGTTTATCGTAGACGACGAGCCGCTGGCCCGCGAAGGCCTGGAACTTCGTCTGGGAGGCATCGACGAGGTCGAGGTCACCGGCAGTTTTGGGAGCGCCCGCGACGCGCTGGCGGCCCTCCGCGAGGGTCCGCCCGACGTGCTGTTCCTCGACGTGCAGATGCCGGGGCTCGATGGCTTTGAGATGCTCGGCGAACTGGCCCCGAGCGAGCGGCCCGTTGTCATCTTCGTGACTGCCTATGACGAGTACGCGGTCCGCGCCTTCGAAGAACGGGCGGTGGACTACCTGCTGAAACCCGTGGAGATGGACCGGCTTGCTGATGCAGTCGAGCAGGCGCGTCGGCAGATCAAGCAGCAGCAGGTCGAGGAGCTGGGCCCGAAGCTGGAGGGATTGCTGGAGGTCCTTGACGGTACCGGCAGCGGAGACGAAGAACCCGGCGCGTCCGGGTCTGAGGGTCTTGAAACGGTCCACGATCCTCCCGAGCGGATCGCTGTGCGAAAGCGAGGGCGGGTCATCATGGTGCAGCCCGAAGAGATCGATTACGTGGAGGGGGCCGGCGACTACGTCGAGCTCCACGTGGGGGAGGACACGCATCTGCACCGCGAAACGATGGATCGGATCGAAGAGCGCCTTGCTCCCTTCGGTTTCCAGCGCATCCATCGCTCGACGATTGTCAACATCGACCGCGTCGACGCCCTCACCACCGACGCCCACGGCAGCTACCACGTGTGCCTGGAGGACGGCCCACACCTGAAGCTGAGCCGTTCGTATCGGGAAGCGTTTGAGGATGCGATCGGGGCGAGCTTCTAGCCTCAACCGGAGGCAGAAACCACTTCTGCTCGTCTCACTGGACTGCAATTCGTCGCACGCGTCCGCACTCCGGCGAATTGGGGTTTTCGAACAACCGGCTCTTCGGTATGATGCTCTTCCGTATGGTGAAAGACGAGCCCACGTGGCTCCGACCTCGCCTCGCTCACGATTACTTTCCAATGCACCGGAACCAGGGCTCTTTCCTGGGCGGAGCCCTTCCATTCAAGGATGAGCCCTGCCCCTGGTAGCGGGGGGGGGATAGATTCAACACTTGGAAGTTCGCCGGCTGCTCCGGTGATTTCCGCATTACGACGAGCTCTCCATCCCACTCTATGACTCTCGGTTTGCTATCCCGTAAAATACTACTTTTATAATATTATGCAAGTAGTATTAACTGAACCCTTTCCGCCCATGCGACGCCTGCTCTCTCTACTTTTCGTTTTCTTCCTCACCTCTGCTGGTGTTAATGCACAGGGCCTCGGCCAGGGCACGGCGGAGGCGCCAGTCACCGACTGGTCCTCTGCCGATGCCGACACCATGGATCTCAGCACCGAGGCGCTCCAGGCACACCTTAGTCGCTGCAAGAAATCGGGCGCCTTTGGATGTCTGGTCGCCTACAAAGGACACGTGATCCAGGAGTGGTACCGGAAAGAACATCGCAGCCCGTTCATAAAGACGCGCTCGGCGGTGAAGTCGTGGACGGGCCTTCTTGCGGGTATGCTTATCGCGGATGGCGCCATCGACAGCGTGGGGGTGCCCGTGGCAAAGTGGATCCCGGAATGGACGGCCGGGGCGAAGGCTGACGTCACGATTCGGCACCTGCTGACGATGACATCGGGCCTGAGCGACCGCACGGGCAATCCCATGACGATTCCGCCTCCCGACTCGGCGACGGCCGCGACAATTCCGGAAGGACCCGGCGTCGTGGTCGAGAAGAACACGACCGGATATGTTTTTGACCTCCAACTCGACTTTCTACCGGGGAGGCGGTTTTCCTACAGCAACGAAGGGGTGCAGCTGCTCTCCCCGCTTCTGGAGCGGGCCGCCGGGATGCCCCTCGCCCGCTACGCCCGCGAGCGGTTGTTCGGCCCGCTGGGTATGGAGAACACTCGCCTCATGGTGGACGAGTACTACAACACCGTCACCTTCGGCGGCGCCGAAACCACCCTGACCGAGTTTGCCCGGATCGGGCAACTCATGCTCAATGAGGGCCGCTGGAACGGTCGGCAGATCGTGCCGGCCTCGTGGGTCGAACGGTCGACCACCTCCATCGAGCAAATGCCCAACTACGGATTTTTGTGGTGGATTGACCGAAAACGAAACAACTACGCGGCGACGGGCAGCCTCGACAATGTCTGCATCGTCTTTCCCGATCTGGACCTCGTGGTGGCCCGGATGCAGCGCGACCCTCATCCGGGCGCTGAGGTGAAGTACCAGAGCACCCAAACCCTGGACCTGCTCCGGCGGATCGTCGAGGAGGGATCGGCCGCGAAGGAATAGCGTCCGTCCCCAGCGTGTCCGTTCTTCGAATCCGTTCCCAAAAGCAATCAAAGAACCCTGACGATGGTACCACCACCGCTATTTGTTCGGTGTATCGCGACAGTCCTTCTCAGTGCGATGGCCTGGGTGGCAGTCGCCGGATGTGCGGGCTCGGACCAAAGCACTCAACCACAGCCGAGCCGGCTGGAGCAAGCGAGGGTGTACTCCGCTGAAAAATCGGGGGATGCACTGCTAGTGTGGAAGGGGGGCGACCTCGTCCTCGAAAACTACCAGAACGGCTATGACCCGGAGCAGCCCCACACCCTCACGGAGGTGAGCGCGCTTTTTCCGGCCCTGTCGGCCCTGATGATCGCGGGCGATTCTCTCCTGACTCTCGACGAACCAGTTGCCCAGGTGGTCGAGGAGTGGCGCCCGTCTCCCCGAAAATCCAAAATCACCCTCTCCCACCTCTTGCGCCGCACGAGCGGGCTGAAGCAGTATGGAGTAGGACAAGGGGATATCCCGTCCTACGAGGAGGCCCTCACGGCCCCGATGGTTGGGGATCCGGGAGAGAAATTTCGGTTCGGATATGCGGACGTGCAAGCCCTCGGCGCCGTTCTCGGACGGACGGATGCAAAGAAGGCAATGATGAAAGAACGCCTTTTCCTGCCGCTGGGCATCCCTGGGGGCCGCTGGTTGGTGGTAAGTCAGGAGTCCGAGAGTGAAATGTCGGCGGCTTCCCCTCAAGAGCCTTCACTCAGCATGCGCCTCTACGACGGCGCGCACCTGAAAGCACGGCACCTGGGACGGATCGGGCGGATGCTCCTGCAGAGCGGGCAGTGGAAGGGCGAGGCCATAATCGAGAACTTGGCTCCACTCACCGAGCCGAGCCAGGCAAGTCCCGGGTACGGGGCGGGCGTCTGGCTCAACGTGCCCCTCGATTCGATCCCGCCCGCCCAATTCGAGCGATTCTGGTCGCAGGTCCCGGAGAGCATCCTCCTGGCACACGACGAGAAGCGACTCGTCTACGACGGGGCCTCTCCACAGATGTACATGGCCGCGGGTCGGTACAATCAGCGGCTCTACGTCTTCCCCGCGAGGGAGATGGTGGTCGTTCGGTTCGGGAGAGCGGATCGAACCTGGAACGACCAGGCGTTCCTGAGCCGACTGCTTGGAGACCCGGAAGGGGATTGAATGGAGGCTGGAGATACATCAACGAGCCTTAGCGGACTTGCTTGCGCTCAGAGTAGCTGGCTCGTCCAGGCACATCCCCTTTCCGCTTCAGGACCGTAGAAGAATCGCGACGAACACAGGCTCTCGTTATGCCAGAATCAAGGAGAGAAGCGCGTTATATGTGTCGTATCTGAACCTGGGTCGCTTTAATGTTCACGGCGTGAAGAAGAGTAACCCTCTTCCCGCGCCCGGGTCAGGGTAGCATCTCCTATACGATCTTACACCAGAGCTTCGAGGTGCGCCCAAAAAGTTGGACCGGGGGACGACTAAGAGAATGAGGTTGGATCGCAGCGTGCTTAGTTTCCCTGCAAACCAACCACACCGACTTCACCATGAGCAATTACACCCCCGAATTCAAGCTCCAAGTCGTTCTCGAAGCTCTCCAGTCGGACGGAACCGACGCGGAGGTCGCCAGGGCCTACTACGTTCATCCGGTGACGCTTTCTGGCTGGAAGAAGAAGCTGAAGGAAAACGGCTCCAAGGCCTTCGGCTCCTCGGGTGACCTGAAGGAGAAGAAGGAGAAAATCGCTAATCTGGAGCGCATGCTCGGGCGCAAGGAGGTTGAGATCGCGATGCTGAAGAATTTTTTGGGCGAGAGCTGACCACCACCGAAAAAGTCCGCCTGGTGGATCAGCATAAGGAAGACCGCGGACTCAACAGGTGTCTTGAGGCGATCGGCCTGCCGAAAAGCACCTACTACTACCGGAAGAACCGCCCAGAGGAACCCTCCGAAGAGGAGCAGAAACTGGTGAACTACGTTCGCGAGATCATCAGCGAGCACCCAGGTTACGGCTACCGCCGGATCCTGCCGGAGCTTGAGAAGCGAATGGGCCAGACGGTCAACCATAAGCGGCTTCGGCGGCTTCTTAGCGAGCATGAGCTGGGTTTGTCCCGTCAGGCCTCCAAACACAGCCCCTCGCCCGTGCAGGAGATTCTTGGCGAAGCTGCCGGTCAGCTCAACCTCGTGACGGGTCTCGATCCGAGGCCGCTGGAGGCCTTCTCGACCGACTTTACGGAGGTGTCCTACGCAGGCGGAAACCGCAAGGCGTACCTGATGGCCGTGGTCGACCTGGAGAGCAAGTATGTCCCGGGCTGGGCCGTTGGCCCGAGTGCAAATCGCGATCTGGCCATGCGCTGCTGGGAGCAGGTTCGTGAACGGATGTTGAATCTCGGCGAGGAACTCGACAAGAAGATCATCCATCACGACCTCGACAGCGTATATACCAGCTATCGGTGGCTTGAGGCGGTTCTCCTCGGCGACGAAATGCGCGTCAGCTACTCGGAGAACGGGGGTGAGCTGAGAAATTCCAGAGCTCAGATGTTGTTCTTTGCATTGAACTACACGCTGACATGACAGCGTGATCGCCCTACGGGCCGAAGCAGTGCGTAATAGGGCGTATTGTGAGGAATCCGGCCCAGGACGGGGAAGACGGGGGCAGTGGCGGCCCCTAAGTTGCTTCCCTTGGCGATGACCGAACATGGCGATACCAAGGGAACCGTCTCGGTCCCATCGGGAAATCGGACCCCGGACTGAAGCCACTTCAGAGATTGAAGCCCTTGGGGAAGATACGTCCCGTGAGAGGCACATTGATACTGCTATCAGACAGAGACTCTACATGTCTCCTGCCGGGTCCCCGAGGGAGGTCCGCGCGGGCACTGGAGGACCCACTTTTGGTCCAACAGATAGCCTCCTTGCTCCGTGGAGGTACAGGACCTAAATCATGGTTTAAGGTCCTGACCGCGATAGCCTCGTAGTCCTGCGGGGTATAAGGGACATTTTGGAAGACGGCGCCTACGTTGGGTGGAGATCAATGAGCCTGGAAACTCAGGATACATCCCCCAGGATGAAAAGGCACCTAGATCTGCCAATGCCTGAATCAGAGAAAACGCTCGAAGGGGGTGTCAGCGGAGCCTGCATAGTAGTCTGAGCGGCTGAAATCTGCCGACCGTGACGAAGGCAGGCAGGTAGGACGAGCTTTCAAGCAGAATGTACCGAAGCTGAGAAGTGGTGAATGCCATGGAAGTAGGGAAAATGCAAACAAAGCTAGCTACCTGGTCGCAAGACCGGGACAGAAAGTTCGGCGATATCTTCAATATCGTCTATAGTGGTGCGTTCTTGCATCACGCATGGTCCGATGTGAAGTCGAATCGTGGAGCACGGACTCCGGGCGTTGATGGCGTCACAGCAGAGGACTATGCCGAAGACCTGGAAGAGAACCTGAAGGGCCTGCGGCAAAAGCTCAAAAGTGGGGCTTATCGCCCTAAGCCTGTACGACGAACATACATTCCCAAATCTGAGACAGAAGTACGCCCTTTGGGTATACCTACTGTCGAGGATCGGATTGTACAAGAGTCGCTCCGGCTGACGTTGGAGCCGATCTACGAGACAGACTTCTCTGAAAGCTCTTTCGGATTCCGCCCGAACCGCAGCTGCCATGATGCAATCCAGATGGTCTCCTACCAGATGGCACCGTCAGTGAGCAGCTACAAACACTGGGTACTGGACCTGGATGTGAAAGGCTACTTCGACAACGTGGACCACACCGAGTTGATGTATGTCCTTCAGGACCGGATCGCAGACCAACATGTGCAGAACCTAATCTGGAAGACCCTAAAAGCTGGGGTCAAGGAGAACGGTTTTGTGCAGGCGACAGGCAAAGGCACGCCACAAGGGGGAATCGTTAGCCCACTCCTGGCCAATGTCTACTTGAATGAGCTGGACCAGTGGATGAAGAAGTGGACGGACGGAAATAGAGGTGGTGATGAAAGCTGGACGTACGTGCGGTATGCAGACGACTTCTTGATCATGACGAACGGTCGGAAATACAGGGCTCAAGACATGATGGAAGAGGTGGAGAGCTTCCTTGGGGAAGAGCTCCGCCTGGAGCTATCGCAGAAAAAGTCCAGTGTCACTCACGCAGAGGATGGCTTGAGCTTCCTGGGATACGACCTCCAAGCAGACTCCACTTCTGGAGGATGTAAGAAGTACGTGCCCCAGGAGGCGAAGGACTATATTCGCGATCGGATCAAGGAAGCCACAGGTGGAAAAACCGACGTATCCACCCGCCTCAAGATCCAATCGATCAACGCCGTAGTGAGAGGTTGGGCAAACTACTACAAGTACTGTACGGACGCAGCCACCACCTTCAATGGGGCCGAAAATCTTCTGTGGCACCGCATGATGGACTGGCTGGCTGAAAAGTACGAATGTAGCAAGAAACGCCTTGTCCAGCGCAAGCTGGACGGCACGAGCCCAATCACCATAAATGGGATGTCAGTGACACAGATCACCGGACTGTCCACCCGACGGACAGAAAACCCGAAACGGCACACACACCCGTATCTGAACGAGGACAATAGGGACGTTCCTGAAAGCCAGTGGGGGAAGAGCCGCCGCACCGGGCATCCAGGGCAGAACCCGTACCTCGCAAACAAGGAAAGGCGAGCGGGGTCAACAGACTTGGCCTTCGAAGCTCGCCTCAGGGACAGGAACGTGTGCCAAGCCCGAGGATGCTCAAAAGGAGGATGGGGCACCAGGCCCCTCCCTGTCCATCACATTCGACGGCGCAACTCGGAGGATGATGACCGGGTCGAGAACCTCGTGACGCTCTGCGAGGACTGTCACTGGAAGCTGCATCACTCTGGTGAGACGGTTACCGCCCATCACGGAGGAAGAAAGCAGCCAATACAGCTATCGTAGTCCTACTGGAGAGCCGACATACGGAGAAATCTGTACGTGCGGTTCGGGTGAGGGAGAAGCGGGAAACGGCCCAGAATACAGATGGGAAGCCCGGAAAGGTTATACGCGCCCGCTCTCTACTCCACCGAAAGGAAATCCCTAGATCGAGTCTCTCTGGGGACGGACGAAGGACGAGATCGGTTCTCGGATCGCAGAAGCCTCATCGCTACCGGCACTACGGAGCGGCTTTGACGAGCGGTTCAGGTACTACAACCAGGAGCGGAGACATTCCTCGATCGGGTACGTTCCGCCCCGAGAACATCTCGGGCAGACTCTCCTTGCTTACGAATCAGAACCTCAAATCGCTGCTGCGTCTTAGCCGAAATAGTCGCTCAGCTGGTCCAACTTTTTGGGCGCACCTCGGCTCAAAAACGCGACGGCAGATAACCTTGTATGTGTCGCGCCTTTCGAAACTGTCCGCACGCGCATTTACTTGCGTGGTTCAGGTCCGTGCCCCCCACAGACAGCACGCATAACCCTTCGCTAGAGGTGACAGAGGGCTGTTGCCGCCATCGATCAAGGTTCATTAGGCAGGTTCGATTTCGCCAACTGAGAATGACGATGCCCGTGAATGGAAACTGCGCCTGACTTCATCATTTTTGGCAGGCCGGTTCTGTTTGGTATTTTCCCGCCCACCGCACCTCAGCTTCCACGTTCTCCCCCCGTTTCGACTAAGTTTGCATTCTTGCCCGAAAGCAAACCGACAGGACATTGCAGCCGCTGGACGTCTTCGGTCGGGTCGTGCGGCGACACCGGCGGGCATTGGATTTATTCCAGCAGCAGCTAGGGGAGCGGTGCGGATTGACCCAGGAATACATCAGCGGAATCGAGCGCGGGAAGCGTAACCCCACAATCCAGTCCATTTGGACGCTATCAGAGGGGTTGGAGGCCTCTGTGGGAGAGCTTCTTCTAGAGACAGAAAAGAAAATGGGCTCATCAGAGAGCCTAAAACAGGGATAACGCCACCTGGAAGTGCTCAGTTGTAGACATTGTTGTCAGCCCAGCCCGAGCAGACACGCCGAGGACAAATTCTGCAGTTGTAGACTCTAAAAACGCGACCCGCCAGAAACGGCTGGAATCGAGGGTGAGAGTTGTAGACACTGTTGTCCGGTCACAGTTGTTGTGTGGACAGACAATAAAGTCCACAACCGCGGAAGAAAGTTATCGGTGATGTCCCCCCATCGGGGCCCGCCTCTGAGGGGAACGCGGCCCCACCGGCCAGAACTGCAGGTCCCTCTTAGCTCTCCATGGCGACGGCGCAAATTGGCGGTTCTGCTGCGGGGGCGGGCCGTGAGACGAGAAGAAGGAGAGAGGCCCTCCATTCCGGGGCGCCGTGGGCCTCCTGGCTCATGA